>JABAOC010004270.1_pt16 | contig 42837 bp, 37 predicted proteins | sample 7062161 | NCBI WGS metagenome assembly JABAOC01 (sample SAMN14538625, study PRJNA623070) | marine sediment metagenome | biome: marine biome [ENVO:00000428]; feature: marine pelagic biome [ENVO:01000023]; material: deep marine sediment [ENVO:00002113] | place: India: Gulf of Khambhat ... | reverse complement strand
CCCGTATTGTCGGTGCTTGTGGTACTTGCCACCCTCAACCTCTGTTCAAGGGCATCGACCGAAGTCGTGAATCCAAGACATAAGATGGCCAGGATGAAGAAGACAGACTTTCTCATTTCCGATTCTCCCTATCGGGTTTGTTTCGCAGAGACCAAGATGTAACAAGGTTTCTCCAAAGTTGATTTTTGGTAGTTCAAAAGATATATTAAGATAAATAGAAACTTATTGTCAATACTAGTTTTGAAAAGCTGATGAACTGGACGTCTTGAACCGTCTAAGGGCGCCTTACTCCTTCTCTCAAGGGGGGATTTTGGATTTCCTCTGGAAAGCTCTTGAACATTCGATTCGCTTGATCCTCTGTTTTGAGAATGAGACGTACGGCATCGTTTTTCGGTCTTTGGGGTTTTCCCTGAGCGCCACCGTGCTCGCCGTTCTGTGTGGGGTTCCATTTGGTTATCTCATTGGATCGAGGGAGTTTCACGGCCGGGCGTTTGTGATGGTCCTTCTGAATACAACGATGGCCTTGCCGACTGTCGTTGTGGGTCTCATTGGCTATTCCCTTCTCTCCAGAAGCGCTCCGCTCGGGTTTCTCAACCTCATGTTCACTCCAAAAGCGGTCATACTGGGGGAATTCCTTTTGTCACTCCCGATTATCACGAATCTAACCGTGGCTGCTGTTCAATCGGTTGACCCGCGGGCCATGTGGACAGCAAGAACCCTGGGCGCCGGTAGCATCCAAACCGCCTGGACTCTATTGATGGAGGCCCGGTTTGCCCTTATCGCTGCGATTATCGCAGGGTATGGGCGAGCTGTTTCCGAGGTCGGTTCAGCGATGATGCTCGGCGGCAATATCAGGTTCTACACGCGAACCATGACAACCGCAATTGCACTCGAAACAAGCAAAGGGGAGTTCGGGCTGGGGCTGGCACTGGGTTTCCTTTTGCTCCTAGTGGTCTTCTCGATTAACATCCTCATTCACTACCTCCAGCTAAAAGGTAGGAAGAGGTGACCAGAAATGAGCATTTTGGAACTGAAGGGTATCACTTATTTCTATAATGGGAAAAAGGTCCTAGACATTCCAGCACTCACCATCGAAAAAGGAAGAATGTATGGTGTCGTCGGTCCAAACGGGTCTGGCAAAACGACACTCCTCTCGATTATGAGCCTCATGCTCCGGCCAGCAAGTGGGGAGGTTTACTTCGAGGGACGGCGGATTCGGCACGACAGTAAGTCGTTCGTCATTGCACGGGGATTCATGACGATGACCCTTCAGAATCCGTATCTGTTCAACACGTCTGTAGCGAAGAACGCGGCCTATGGGTTGCGCTCGAAGGGCATCCCCAAAAAGGACCGCCATGCCAAGGTCACGGAGGTTCTGGATCTGGTCGGACTCAATGATTTCGAGAAAAGGAGGGCCAGAGAACTCTCGGGCGGCGAGATCCAGTTGGTCGCCCTGGCCAGGGCCCTTATCCTCGACCCCAAAATACTCTTCCTGGATGAGCCCACAGCCAGTTTAGACGCGCGACATGTAGATCGGTTTGAACGTATCATCGCTAGGATCAATAGTGAACGGGGGATTACGGTGGTCATGACGAGCCATAATCTATCCCGGGCTTATCGACTGGCAGAAAACGTGTTTTCTCTCTTCGAGGGTTCGTTGATGGATTCCACCATGGACAATCTCTTTCCGGGAAGGATTCTGAAGACTCCGGAGGGGCCCTGCTTTGACACGGGAGCCATACGCATATGGATTCTCCCTGGCAGCCATCCCATCGATGCAACGCACGCCTCAATCGATCCCGAAAACATCATCGCCTCGAAGGAGCCTTTTGCCTCCAGTGCCAGAAATCAATTCAAGGGAATCGTCACGGAGATCGTCGACGAGGGGGGGAGAATTCTCCTCGGAGTCCAAGCCGAAGAGAATTTCAAAGTTCTTATCACGGATCTCTCTCTTCTGAAATTGGGTCTTAACCCGGGATCAGAGGTCTATCTCACCTTTAAAGCTTCGTCGGTCAAGCTTCTTTGAGGCGTCATCGCTGAAACGACCTGAGCCTAAGATCATACACCAGGCACGATCCTCAGAGGTCTTTTCCCATCATTGACGTGTTTCTTGGGTTTTCAAAGCAGGGAATTTCTAACCTTTTGATGTTTCTGGAATTAGACTTGGCAATCCGACAGGATTTGATTCGGTATTTCAATCAGTTCATGTGATCAGGCACAGGGATCGGTTCATCCCTGGGTTCCCAAAAGCGGATACACGTGCGCTGTGATTCCTCGATTCAGAGCCTCGCCATCCGGCCATGGCCAGCGGTCAAGAGAAATGATTCCCTCCTCCGAAATTGAAGAATAGAATGGCTCCTTCCGACGCTCCCTCTGGGGACTGGCACGACAATTGCTGCGATAGACGTTGCGAAATCAGACGATCCACCCTCACGACGGCCATCCGATCGGGATCCAAGTTTGTGAGAAGGCGAATTGAAGGGGCCCTACGAGACCGTTTCTGAGGTTTGAAGGGAGTCAAGAAAAAAAGAGATGGGGCAATATGAATCACCCGAAGACGATCGTGTATTCCAGAACGTCGCAGTTGACGCCGAGGATCCGGTGCAGCTAGCGCGAGAAGTGGTCAATCTATTCGTCCGGATCTTCAAGACCTCCGTGACCCTCGGCAAGGGAGATGACCCAGGTCTGAAAGGCGTCCAGAGGGATTTATTGGGGAAGCTGCAGGAGTATCTCCATGAGAATTCTGGGTTTGTTTTAGAAATCAGACCCTTCGAAATTCTCTGGCGAGGTCATTTGGCCTACGAGAGTCGCGACCCTAAAGACCTTCCCAACCTACTTCACCGTGGAGGCCTCACGGGACTCACTCTCAACCGGGGTATCAACGATGGGGAACTGACCGCATTCTTCCGTTTTATCAAGAGCTTTCGTGACCGGAAAATGCAGGCTGATGACCTTTGGGCTGTTCTTCCGAATGAGGATTTTCCACACCTGGACTGTTCTGGAACTGATGATTGTATTCGAGTCCCTCCCCTCCCGATCCCCGAGAGTCTTGACGATCTGAGGCGTCAATACCCTCGGAGTGTAATGTCGCGCGCCCGACAATCGAGGATTCTCCCAGAATATTGCCCTAATTCAGAGACCGATTTCTTGGAGCCCCTCCCCGAGGGGCACCGATCCAAACCGAGCATATTCAAGAATTCTAATCGGCTCGGCCTGACTGTGCCGCAGGAAACCGATGGAATTGACGGCCAGATGTTCAACGAATCGGCCTCGGCCTCCGAGTGTTATGGACTGGAAATCCTGATGGAAGTCCTTTTAATGGAGAAGTCAAGGAAAGACTTCGATAAGATCGTCTTTTACTTCCTTGCAATTCTTGATCGCTCTCTTAAAGCCGGAGACTATCAGAGGGCGACGGAGGTCCTCGGAAAACTCCATACGGGTTTTCAGATGAAATCCCTGGATACATGGCAGAGGAAACGGCTTCGGAAAGCAATTTTCGATGGAGGGACGGAATCTCGGATCCGTGCCATTGCCGAGAGTATCAAGTCATCAGAGAAACCTGACCTGGTGGGTCTTGCCGAGTATTTACCGTTGCTCCAGAAAAACGCGGTTCCTCACCTCTGCAAACTCCTTGGAGAGCTGAAAGGTTCGAAACCGAGACGGATCATATGCGATGCATTGGCGGATCTTGGAAAAGACAGCATCGACGTATTTGGAGCTTTTTGGGACGATGATCGATGGTTTGTTGCTCGCAATATCGTCTACATCCTTGGACGCATCGGGAAAACCGACTGCCTTCCCTACTTGGAGAAAGCCCTTGACCATCCCGATCCCCGAGTGAGACGTGAAGCCGTCCGGGCCATTTCGACGGCTGTGAGTAAGGAGACAGCGATCCAGCACTTGACGAGAAAACTCAACGATATGGACAGCAAAACCAGAGGTGTTGCTGCACTCCGGCTCGCCAGAATCGGGGGGGAGGAGGCTTTAAGACCTCTGCTAGACCTCGTGCTGTCCAAGGCTTTTCAGAAAAGAGAGGTTCAAGAAATCAAGGGGTTCCTTCAGGCTATCGGGACGCTCCGCTCTGATGGTGCGGTCCCGGCTCTGTTTCGGATTCTGTTGAAAAAAAGTCTTTTCAGTAAGCTCAAGACGGACGAGATCAGGAAAGGGGCCGCCGAGGCCCTTGGCGCCATTGGCACACAGGAGGCCCTGACGGCTTTGGGAAAGGTTGGCGTCATGGGAGACGATTTCGCCAAGGAGGCCAGTATCGCTGTCTTGAAGCGGATCGAGCAATCGTAAGAATGGCGAAAAGATCCAAAAATCAAGACGCAACCGTTTCAAGAACCGGAAGCGAACTGGTCTTGAAGCTTTACAATGCCCTTAGATCAATGAGGATCGCTCAACATGACATTTCAACTCTCCGCGAAATGTTAGAGAAACTCACAAAGACGGGGGAGCCCCTCACGATTCAGATTGGTCGAGATCGATTGTTTTTGAATAATGACAGAATCGAGATGCGGTTTGGACACACCGTGCATCGGATACTCCTCAATGAATTTAAGAGGAGGCAGATTGGCAAAATTGAATTCCCAGAACTACCCGATGTCAGAGACCTGGAGGAATTTCTGAGAACCTTTTTAGTGCTGAGCGATGGTAGCCAGCGTGACAGTGAGACTCTTCAGAGCCTTTTGCGGGATAGGGAAATCGAATCGATTCGGGTGGAGCGGTTGATTCCCAGAGAAGTGGGAGAGGAGCTGGGATTCACGTATGAAAAGCATGCTTACTACACTCGGATCTATTTCTATGCGATGCATCTTTTGAAAGAGACATTTGGCAAGGTTCGGCGAGGAGATGGATTACCGGACTTAAGTCTCCCACGACGAGTCGTGCGGGCTATGTTATCAGGCTATGTGGATTCGCCTTCGATCTTCATGGGGCTTGCAACGACCAAAACCAATCGAGAATTCTTGACAAACCATTCGGTCAACGTGGCCATTTACGCCCTTGCCCTGGGCCATCGCTTGGGACTTTCCAATCGTCTTCTGATCGACCTTGGTTTGGCAAGTTTCTTCCACGATATTGGTGAGATTCAACTATCATGGCCTGATGCTGCTAAAGATCGTGATCTGGACAAAAAGGAATGGGAAGAAGTCGCAATCCATCCTGTTTTGGGCGTGAAAACGATGATGAACGCCGTTGGGTCAAATGGACCAGCACTCAGCCGTTTGTGGGCCGGCATATTTGAGCATCATCTTAGGTACGATCTTTCCGGATTCCCAAAACTGAGAAGGAAAAAGAACATTTCCCTCCTAGGGAGGATTATCGGCCTTGCCGATTTCTATGATCATGCGGCTAGGCCTTACGGGAAAAATCGATTTCCGTGCTTCTCAAGTCGACTTCTGGAGTTGATTGCGGAAAGAAGTGGAAAAGATTTCGATCCGACCCTCGCAAAGTATTTTGCAAGAACTCTCGGGATGTTTCCGGTGGGAACACTTTGCAGACTCGACACGGGGGATTTGGCAATTGTCTGCAGTCTCACGGAGGAGGGCACGACAGGCGACCGTCCCTGGGTTCGGGTCTTGGAACCAGCTGGTGACAACTATCGAGGAGGTGATTTGGTGAATCTCGAATCGGTGGGTGAGAAAAACCGGAAATATCTACGGAGTATCGCAGAAATCCTCGATCCCAATGAATTCGAGATCGACGTTGCAGAATACCTGCTTGAGTTTTGATGCGACTCGCCGGAGACAATTCCCCCTTGACCCTGCCTGTTGACTTTTTGTTGCTTAGATGTTAACCGATCAATCCAAATACTCATTCATAGGTTCGGGAGCGATGATTCACATGACGGATCGTGGTCGAGAAAGGCGAAAGTATCCACGATTTGAAGTTTCTTTTCCCATCAGTTTCAGGGTCTTCGGCATGGCCCCCATGTACCCTCAGTCGGATGCTATCAAAGGAATCGGGATCCGGACCAGGGGACAGGTGGGGAATGTTTCCCTCGAGGGTCTCTTTATTGAGGCTAATCCAACCCAGGACCAGCTCGGCGAAATCATCAGGGCGAAGCAAGAACGCGACCGATTTGGTGTTGAAATCGAGACCAACCTCCTGGGGGAAAACATCAGACTTCTGGGAAAGGTGGTCTGGTACGACATCAACTTTCTGGAAGAGGCCCCCTACCATTTTCGTGCTGGTGTCTTTCTTGAGGAGATGGACAAGGTTGCAAAACAGGTGTGGGAAAGGCTCATCTCAAAGGTTAAGAACTAAGGGCCGAACACCGGAGCCTTGAAAATGAATTTTCTAGGAAATCCGCCTTGATTGTCGAGTGTCTCAAATGCCATACCCGATACAGAGTCAACGAGTTGCTTTTCAGAAGCAGTGCAAGACAGGTGCGTTGTTCGCAATGCCAGCATATCTTCAAGGTGAACAAAGTCAGGCGAATCGGGTGCTCGATTTGCGGAATTGAGACTTCTCAACCTAAGGCCTACGCGATCCGGGATTATAAGGGATCTCCTTACGCCATCTGTCCTGCTTGCGCGGATAGTTTTGATGGTCTTCTCAATGAGAGGAGTACAGAGCAAAGCGAAGAAGGGAAGAACCTTGAAATCCTCGACCCTTAACCCGGAGAGCCCTCTCCTCCAGAAGAGGGGGAAATAGCCTGAAGATCTCAAGGGAGTCACAGTAGACAGGTAGATCTTTTCGGTGGTGGGTGGAACGCCTATGCTTTTTGAGATTCCACTTCTAAGAACTTCTCTGAAATTTTTTGAGCAATGATGGGCGCATTTCCTCCTGCACGGTTATTGATAGCCACGTTGATTTGCACGCCTTGATCGATCGTCCTTGACATCAAATCCACGGTCTCTTCAATCATTTGTGGCGTCATCATCCCATCGATCATTCTGTCGAAGGGAAACGCTTTGATGTACGCGTCGGCGTATCGCATTCGCAAGGGGGTCATTAGTCTGATGATGCATTGGTTGCCGGAGTTCAGGAACTTGTTGCCGCTCATACGGTACTGCTTTCGCAGAGGTGGCAGCCAGGTCCAGTGGGAGAGGACCTGCCCAATACCATGTTTTTGGAGCATATCGAAATACGATGGAGAAAGAAGCGCGTCAGTTCGAACTTCCAGGTGGTACCTCGAATCCCTCGGGATTTTGCCGAAGAATTCATCGAGTGCCCTCACGAACGCATCCTGCGGTCCCCTCTCTTTTTTTGGCTGGTATTCCTGTTCGAAAATGAATCCCCTTATCGAATCTCCGAGAAGGTGTATTGCGGGTTGGTAGAATTGATGGGTAAAGATTTCCGGATTGAGATAATCAAGATTCTCAACGAATTTGTCTCCTCCCCGAAGTCTTTGAGCAGAAATCACTTGAGGGACTTTTAAGAACAACCGATCATCTTCCTTCAGGTATCTCCGGTAGCTTTCGAGGACACGAAAGTTCTGGGTGGGCCTGAGATCCCTGTCCAGCAAAACTCGATAGAAGGTAAAATCCAATTCCAGGAGCGGAAAATGTTCAAAATACTCCACCACGCTTTCAACAGGGAGAACCTCTTCTTTGAATGATTTCCCACCAACGGAGTGGGTCCGGCTGGTTATTCTATTCCCGAAACGTTCCACTGAATAGATTTGCCCTATCCAGCCGGCGTATCGATCACTGGTTGTTCCGAGAAAGACATTCGGGTGGAGATCTCGGAACTGGAACCGGTTCAATCTCTGAATATCGTCTTCGGTCACGCCTACACCTCGTATGACATCGGGAGTATATCACGATTTCCGCAAATGTGGCTTAGGGACCAGACGATTCCCAGAATGGGGAATCGCCTCATGACAAATACCTTGACTTACGCGGAAGATCTGCTTTAATGAACTGAAAGACCCTTACGGGGAGAGATCTTGGCTGAAAGGAATATCCCCAACGAAAGAAGAAAGCATCAAAGGGTTCCGGTCGAATTACCGCTAAGCTACAAGATCGGGAAAAAAACACTGATAGGCAACACGGTCAACGCCTGTGATGAAGGGGTGATGGTCGAATCCTACTTATCTCCAAAAGCAGCGTTGAGGGTTTTTAGAATCTTGGAAAAAATACCGGATTACCGAATGGGAGTCGAGTTTACCTACCAGGGCAATCGGGATCGAAGAGACGCTGAGATAAAGCACTTTCACCTGGATTTTTCGGGCACTGAAGCTTACCGATTGACGGTTGGCTTCTGGCTTCCCNNCAAACCCACAAGCCGCTATATCCGCTATTCCCCATCCATTCTCAGGAGTGCAATGAGGGGCCCCTCCGGATCCATCGGAAGAGGGGACTTCTTGCACCTCTCTCTTAGATCTTGCGCTAGGCATCGATAAACTTGGAAGGGAGGAACCGTCCAATAGCCATTTCAGGGTTTTTCAGGATCATCATGATGGACGTTCCGTGGGCAAGTACTTTACCCTCTTGACTACTGATTTCAGCCTCGCCCAGGGCGAGTGTCTTACCAACTTTTATTCGGCGGCCCTTGGCGATCAGTGTCCCGTTCTGTGCAGGGGCAAGATAATTGACCTTGAGATCCACAGTGGTCATCGCCACATTTTCATCGACCTCCGGAAACACGGCCCAGAAGGCAGCCGCATCAATGATTGAAGCAAAAACACCTCCATGAACAGCGCCAAACGGCTGGAGGTGCTTGTTCTGCACATCGATCTCGAGGATGGATTCTCCCATGCCTATACTGCGGATCGACATGGAAAGGAGTGTAAAATATGGACATTCGTTGACGAGAGCGCTAATCGCCTTAACGTACTTCGGATTGAGTTTTCGCATCATGACTCCTTTTCTCTGATCTTTTACCATCCATCGGGTCGAACCAAAACCATGCGTCTTGATCGTTCGGATCGACCTGGACGGACACATGGTGAGTCCCGAGGGCGTTACCGGTCATCTCACTGAATTTCGAGGAGGTGAATGTTAGCCCGGAATTCAGTATATCTATTATCCTACTTTCGGGTTCAAGGGAAAGTGTCAACAGACTCGTTACCCCGTTTTTCATTGCAGCGTTCCCTTATGATTTGGATTTTGTTGAAAAACTCCGATTTGCAAAGTGGATTCTCTCATCCCTTCGCTCCCACGCTCTCGCGGTGACCCTCTCGGGATTCACAGGTTAATCAAAAGAAGGATAAAGGTCAAAGGACAAAGGAAAAAGGAAAGAAGACCCAGAAGTGCAAATCGATTATCCTTTAACCTTTCGCCTTTAACCTTGTGTTCGTAACGTTAGGGCACGGGTGAGCTATAAAGACAGCCTGAGAATACCAGAGCTTATTAGCATAACCGCTTCCGCTCACGTCGCTCAGGAATAAGACAATCCTCCACGACTGAGGAAGGTACTCCCATACTTACGGGTTGACCTCCGAATTTTTGGGGGAACTCCTTAAGGTGTCAAAATCGTTGGTGAATGGATTCGGAGGATTTTGACTCACGTTTCCATTTGAAACGCAATTCGTGACCCTTTCATCCATTAAATGGCCACGGAATTCTTTTCGGTCAGTCATCGCAATGCGCATCAAAAATGGTGTACCTTTTCCCACCTCCCTGTTTTAGCTGAGCGATAGCATGCCTCGGCTATGGCCACCGCTATCGCCCCATCTTCAGCGGTCACGGGGAAGGGGACCTTCCGGCAGAGACTGTCATAGAAAGCCCTCAAGGCCTCGTAGACGGTGGGGATGGGCTCTCCCAGAGCGACGGGCTTCCTCTCCATCCCTTTTATTACAAGGAGATAGTTGTGGACATGATCTGCCACAACCTGCCCATTTTCCCCAGCCAGCTCAATCAAACCATTACGCCCCTCAGTCCCTCTCGATCCCATAACCGAAGCGATGATAGGACTCTTTACAAAGGTCATGGTGGCCGAGAAGTTATCCTCCGTCTCCCTTGTGCTAACCTGATTGAGCGTACAGGATACCCTATCGACCTCCTCCTGTGTCAGAAAACGGAGGAGATCGAAGCTATGGACTCCCGTGTGCAGGACGATGCCTCCCCCGGAAAGTTCCTTCTGGTCCATCCAGGGCAGAGGCGACGGCTCAAACCGCTGGCTGAGGTAAATGGAATGAAGGGAACCCAACTGGGGGATGCAATCCTTGACAGCCCTGATCACGGCATTGAACCGGAGGGTTTGAGAGACCATGAGGCGAATACCGTGACGGGAAACCGCACGACGAATCCGAATCGCCTCCCTCACATTGATGGCCATCGGTTTTTCCACCAGGATGTGTTTACCGCGACGTGCTGCTTCTTCGCATATTGACAGATTGAGGGCAGGGGGCAAGGTTACCACCACGGCATCGATGGAGTTATCGGATAAGAGGTCATGATAGCTGTGAAAGTATCGGCATCCGTATTGCCTGGCCTGTCTTTTTCCCTCTTCAGGGTTCCGACGCCAGAGGCCGATCAGTTTTATTTCGGGGAGGTCCTCATGAATGTGCTTCGCATAGCGGCTTCCGTGATTGCCAACGCCGATGAGGCCAATGCGAAGGGCGGACGTTTGGACTATTCCGCTACCCGGTTCCACTCTTTTCTTCCATCTTATCACTGGATTTTCACTCCTGGTCATTATCCATCATCTCGATTCGAATTTGAAGGTTCGCCTCTTGGTGAGCTTTTTCATTTCTCCCGGGATATGTCTCACAGGTCACAGATTTCTTTGGGTATTTCCAATTTCTCCAACGGGAGCCTCATGTCCCTTCGCTCCTGAACTCACGCGGTGACCTTCTTCAGTTCGCAGGTTAAGCAAAAAAAGGATAAAGGTCAAAGGATAAAGGAAAGAAGACCAAGAAGTGGGAATCGATTATCCTTTCACCTTGTGTTCGTGCCGTTGGTGCACTCGTGAGCTACAAAGACAGCCTGAGAATGCCAGAGCCTATTAGCACAACCGTTCCGCAACGTCGCTCAGAGAACAGCAGTTCCCGTCAAGAATAGGGGAACGACTCCAACTTCTCATGTCGAGATCTGAAGCAAAGGATAGGTGAGCGATTCATCCCTCACAGGGCTTTCATGCCTGAACCCTGGACTGAGGATCATCGCGGAAAAAGAGAAAAGCACTCAACCTTTTTATTTGAGTGCCTTTCTCATAGAGCGGGCAACGGGACTCGAACCCGCGACCCTCAGCTTGGGAAGCCGTTCTCCCCATTGGTGATTTCTATAACTTCAGGGACTTCGCTTATCAGATCGTGTTGTTTTCGAAATCACTCTCTTTGATTTATTGACTTTTGCTAAATTTCCCCTTTTAATGGTAACGCAGGGGATTGGGTGACCATTCTAAATCCATTGAGGAATTCATCACATACTGAGTGCACTCTTTAATAGGTGAGCGAGTTTCGCGACGGATCTTCCCCCCGGCCTCGGACCGGCAGGGAGTGGATCCACGCAATAATGGATCTTTCGGATAATATGACTTTGTCGTTTTTCATTGCAAATGTAATGGGGTGTATCCGTGATTACACTGTAATACGGAGACACATTTCATAAATTGATCCTATTACACACTGGAAGCTAGGCTCTTTTGAGTGCCGTGATATCTGATGCGTTTTCGGGCGTCAAATATTATGTCAGGCGACAGCTAATCAGCGTGTGTGATCGGAGTCTAGAATCATCCGCAAATTGATTCTGAGAAGATAAATCAAATTGAATAGGGAGGACGCATGCAATCTATGAGAGCGGTACAAGTGAGCCGATCTGGTGGCGAATTCGAATTGGTTGAAAGGGAGATTCCCGAACCGGAGCATGGCCAAGTCCGGGTTAAAGTGGAAGCTTGTGGCATATGCCATAGCGATGCCTTTGTGAAGGAGGGCCTATGGCCGGGGATAGAATATCCCCGCGTTCCTGGCCATGAGGTCGCTGGAGCCATCGATAAAGTCGGTGAAGGAGTGGTGGCTTGGAAACAAGGTCAACGAGTGGGTGTGGGTTGGCATGGTGGACACTGCTTTCAGTGTGAACCTTGCCGAGACGGCGATTTCGTAAACTGTGTCAAGCATAGAGTGACCGGCGTCACCCATGATGGCGGTTACGCAGAATATACAATTGTACCTGAGGAAGCTCTCGCGCACATCCCCAATGAGCTGAATGCAGCGAGCGCGGCACCGTTGCTTTGTGCGGGCATCACCACCTATAACGCATTGCGCAATAGCGGTGCCAGAGCTGGTGACATCGTTGCCGTTCAGGGTATTGGTGGCCTTGGCCATCTCGGTATTCAATTTGCCAACAAACTCGGCTTCAAAACGATCGCTGTGTCACACGGTAAAGCCAAAGAAAAATTGGCTCTTGACCTCGGAGCGGATATCTACATTGATACCGAATCGGTCAATGCTGCCGAGGTTCTTGCCAATTTAGGGGGCGCACGCGTTGTGCTAGCTACAGCGCCGAGCAGCAAAGCAATTTCTGACCTAGTGAACGGTCTGGGTAGAAACGGTAAGATAGTTGTGGTGGCAGCAACGGGCGAGCCCATGGAGGTATCGCCGCTCCAGCTTATACCGGGGAGAAAGTCTATTCAGGGCTGGCCCAGCGGACATGCAAAGGATTCAGAGGATGCTTTAGATTTCAGTGCCCTGCGTGGAATCCAACCCATGATCGAGACTTTTCCTTTGGAGAAAGTTGCCGAGGCGTATCAACGCATGATGACTAATATGGCCCGCTTCAGGGTGGTTCTGCAGATAACATAACTACGGCCCGCAATTTTTTCGAACTACCCAAGAAAATGAAACTGTAAGTCAATGATATTTATGAAGAAGTACCTTTTCAGCGCAGAGTGATTATCGCTCGTTCTTAAAAGGGTCTTCTCAAGAGATCTGGCGATTCTCAAGCCTTACTGAAATTGTCCTGAGATTGAATCAAGGTAATTTTCTTTCCTGTCTTTGCCGACTCTAATCCTGCCTCCAGCACCTCCATGTTTTTCATACCATCGTAAAAGTTTGGCTCAATTTTTTCACCTTTGTCTACAGCTTTGAGAAAATCAACGACCGAATGGATAAACTCATGCTCATACCCGATGATGTGTCCGGGTGGCCACCAGTTTTCGATATACGGATGGACCGGTTCAGTCGCAAGAATGGTTCTGAATCCCTGTGAGTCATCGGGGTCTTTCGTTGAGAAGAACTGTAGTTCGTTCATGCGTTCGAGATCAAAAATCAAGCTCCCTTTACTACCGTATATTTCAAAATAGTTGTAATTCTTCCTTCCTGGGGCGAATCTCGTGGCCTCGAAAGAACCGAGTGCACCATTCTGAAACTCGACAAGCATGAACGCCGAGTCTTCCACAGTCACCTCACCCTTCTCTTTTCCTGTCTCTCCAGCCTTGAAGGTTCCAGCGGCGACTTCATCCGGCAATGGACGCTCTTTCACAAAGTTCGCAATCATAGCGGTAACACTCTCGATCTCACCCACCAGGAACCGAGCTAGATCAACGCTGTGAGAGTTGAGATCGTAGTGTGGACCGGAACCTGCCGTTTCTTTCCTCAGGTGCCAGGTGAGCGGGAAATTCGGGTCGACAATCCAGGACTGGAGGTATGCACCTCTCCAATGGAATATCCTTCCTATCTCTCCCCCATCGATGAGCTTCTTCGCGAGGAGAACCGCAGGACACCTCCTGTAGTTATGGTTGAGGAAGTCTGTAACGCCGCTCTTCTCGGCGGCGTCATACATCTCTTTTGCCTGCTGGTAAGTCAGTGCAATAGGCTTCTCGCAAAAGATATGTTTCCCCCGTCGCGCAGCCTCAACAGCAATGTCATGGTGCAGAAATGTTGGTGTTGAGATATCGATGATATCGATATCATCTCTTTCCGCCACCCTTCTCCAATCGGTTTCGATTTCCTCCCAGCCCCACCTCTTCGCAAACGCTTTCAGTGGTTCTTCGTGTCTCCCACACGCCACTTTCATCACGGGCTCGATGTTCAGATCAAAGAAGAATCTGGCCTTCTTCCACGCATTGCTGTGGGCTTTCCCCATAAACTTATAACCGACTATGGCAACGTTTAACTTCCTCATCTTCCCACCCCCTTTTCTTTACACCATACGTAACTCCTATGTGGGCTCCCAGGGTTCTCGAGTGTTTTCTTTTCGAAACTCGAAATCTACACTCAGAGCCGTACCTCTTCATAACATCAACGTCAGTTTCAATCGAATTCCTAACCAGCTATTTTATTTCGTTAACAAGTTTCTTGAGATAGGCCACACTATCTTCCACAAGCTTGTCTTCGTCTTGATTGTCCTTGTGATGATCACTTTCAACCGCCAGGACACCTGCATAGCCCCCTTCTTTCAGCGCCCTGGCCACCGCTGGAATATCGATGAGTCCGGTTCCCACAGGTACGGAGGAAAAGAAATACCACTCCTCGGGTGAAACATGACGACAAGCATCCAGATCCTTGGTGTGAGTGGCCACCGTGTATGGTCCCAACCGTTTCGCTGCCTTTACCGGATCCTCCATCATCCGGAGTGTGTTGCCTGTGTCGAAATTCACCTTAAGATAATCAGAACCTATCCGTTCTAAAATCTCGTATATTTCCTCAGACGTGTAGTCAATGTGGTTTTCAAGGGCCAGCACAACGCCATTGTCCGCTGAGATTTTGACGCTCTCCTTGAGCATTTTAACAACGGCCTCGATTTGGGGCCCGTGAGGTTCATTGCGAAACATGAGAGAGGATGCCACGATACGCATGATGTCTCCACCCAAGAATTGGGCCTTCGGAATGAGGGAATTCATCTCTTTCCAGGCGGCCTCATTCCGGCCCCCCTCGAGGCCATCCGGGTGCCCCCAGGCTAGGACCCGTTCTAGCCCTTTTTCATCCAAGACAGCCTTCATCTCCGAAAGGTATGCCGGCTCAAAACTCTCAAAAAAACAAGACTCCAGGGAGACGCCGTCAACCCCCAATTCGCTGGCCCGGTTGACAAAATCCGTAAAAGTCCAACGTGTCCCGGGATCCTCCTGGTCAGGATATATCTCCCCGAAATAACGATGATAGCAGTAACTATCAATACCGACTTTCATGATTCTCCTCCTTTCTATTCCGTTTTTGGTCCCTGAAGGAATCCACAAACACTCACAAAAATGCTCACTGCTTTGATTTCGATCTCACAAATGCCCGAGCGATCTGGGCCTGGGCCGAGCGAATGAACCGATGGATTGACTCGAGACCCGGGACGGTCCTTTCCCAAAAGAAATCTGAGGGTTTTGTCGATCCCAGCCTTCCTGATTCCCGAAACCCCACATCGATCCGCCTGCTGGCCAGACTCTAAACTTAATGGCCCTTCAGTCGACCAAAGATAAAATCACGGATATACCTGTGAGATTCGATGGCGTCGCCTCCTGCTTGGGTTTTCTCCAATTTGCCAGGATCAATCTCCCGGGCAACTTCGTGAAGATCCTTTATATTTTCGATGCTGAGTTCACAGGCCGCAATGATGTCCTCCCGGTAAGGAAAGATGTCCAGACCGTACCAGCCGTCGTATCCGACTTTGTCCATGTAGTAGAGCATCTCGAGGGTCTGCCAGATGTGAATCGAAGAGGCAATCATGTCATCGTCAAAGCAACCGTAGGCATCATTGAAATGGATGCTGAACAGCTTGTCATGTAGGGCAAGATACGTGGATGCCTCGGCTGGGCTTTCCTTTGCCATAAAGGCATGTCCAACATCGAAAGTCACGCCAATGTTATCCAAGCCTATTTCGTAGCAAAGCGCGAGCGCTTTGCCTGCGCTGCCAATCAATATGTGAGTCCGAGGTTCTGCTATTTTGTACTCAATGCAGATTCGAATTTGAAGGTTGTGACGGCCTGCCTCCGCGATGCAGTCACGTTCGCGATTCCATGCCTCCAAGAAGTTCTCCTGGAACGGATAATCAAAACCGTCCTGCCCTGGCCAGAGACCCGCATTCGTACACCCCACGGCAGCAGCCGTGTCCATTGTCCTCTTCATAGTTTCCAGGGCCTTCTGTCGAATGGCGGGGTTAGCATTGGAAAGGGCACCATTTTTGTACTCCCTCCCGAAGATATTCGCATCAACAGCCGCGATTTCGAGTCCATTTTCTTCAACGAGTTTCTTAACCTCCGAAGCATTGCCTTCGTGGATTACGTTGGGATACTGAAGGATCAGACCATCTAGACCCCTGACCTTTCCGGCCATTTTGACCTGGTCCTCCAGGGGTATAGAATCGCGATATCCCACCGTACAGAAACGGTCAACGCAACCCGTGAAAGCCCAGATCCCAGCAGAAAACTTGATTTCTTTTGCCACAGCCTCCTCCTTTTCTCTATTTTTGATTACTTTTCAATCACTTTCGCTTTCATCTCGATGGAGTGCTTTTTCCCATGGATTTACAGGAATTGAAGTGACCTTCGCGACGGCCTTTTCCGACATAGGCGGAGAATGAATATTTTTGAACCAATTCTTTCGCAAAAAAGCCTGCCCATGCAAATGCCTCCCATCAAAACGGAAAGAAATCCGTGGAAACCAAAAGACGATCGACTTTTTCAACCATTCTATGGGGTCCTTCGCAATTTGTTCGGCTACACGCCACGAGTGGCGGATTGGTAAATGAGCTTGTGGATCGTTCCGGATTTCTCAAGCAACTGAGTGTAGATTGGAATCATTCTTTGATAGACCGCTGCCTGTGACGCGTCCGGGGTCCAATCCTGGTCGGTTATGACAAAACGTTTGATCGCCTCTCCAGGATCCGAGATAGCTCCAACCCCTAGACCGGCCAGGAATGCGGAGCCAACCACCCCACACTGCGATGTTTTCAGATTCTGATAGGGCAGATTCAACACACTGCTCTTTATTTGGTTCCATACATGGCTCTGGCTTCCGCCACCTACACCGCGAACACCAGCGATCTTGAGGTCTGGATGGATTCTGCGGACCTGGCTGAGGTAAGTAGCGTATTCATAGGCAATGCCTTCCAGGATTGAACGGTAGAAGTGCTCTTTTTTGTGGGAAAAGGTAAACCCCTGCCATAGGCCCCGATATTCCGGATTCCCAGGACAAACTCGGCCCGCCAGGTGTGGAAGAAACAAGAGACCTAGAGACCCCGGGGGAACATTTTCGGCCTGATGGTTGAACGCTTCAAGTTCCCCCGCCTCTTTCATAAAATCCTTTCTAAACCATTCCAGACACATTCCACCTCCGTTTATATAGGCATAGGCATAGTACACCCCAGGAAAGATGGATCGTGCGGTCATTAGTGTGTTAGCGAGCGTGTCAGGCCTGAATGAATCGATGCAAACGGAAAAAACCGAAGCCGTCCCAGCAACATCAAAAGCCTGACCTGGCTCGATGACCCCGGCTCCCGTCATACTCGCGATCGTGTCACCGCATCCTGCTATGATTGGCGTCCCTTCCAGTAGCCCTGTTTGGGCAACAAACTCTTTGACAACGCTTCCAACCCGTTCTGAGGGAGGAACAATCTGTGGGAGCTTTTCCATAGGAAGAGAGAAAAGTCCTGTCAAATCGTCGCTCCATTCCCCCCTTTCCGTCTTTGCAAAACCAGAGAAATGCAAATAGGTATGATCGATAAACGCCTCCTCTCCCTTTAAGCCGGCAAGCCTTCCCGCGACATAGACCGACGGCTGGATGAACTTGAAGATTCTCTTGAAAACATCAGGATGCTCTTCTTTCCACCACAAAATCTTGGGGCCGTGATTGATGCTTGGATAGGATCCCGTGCTGGCCATGACTTCACCACCGGATCTTTTCCGCATCAGTTCCACGTAAGGAGCACATCGGGTGTCCAACCATGAGTCGTAGGGCGTCACAGGACGGAAGTTCCGATCGATCGCCATAATCCCCGCCATCTGGCCATCAAAGCTGATCCCAAGGATCCTCCTGGGGTTCACCTGTGCCTTGCCGATCACCTTCTTAACCACATTCAGCGCGACAGAAAGCATCTCATCCGGAACCTGCTCTATGTGATCCTTGCCGCGGGAAATCAGATTCAAAGGCTCCCCTTCAACACTAAGAAGATCTCCTTTTAGGTTTAAGACGCCTGCCCTAACAGAGGTGGTCCCTACATCGACACCGATCAAATTCTGCTCTTCCATTTCGGATTGTCTTCAATTTCTGGTTTGCCATTCTTCTCAAGAACCAATTTTCTAAACCCTTTTGTTTCAATCGTCGCGTAATCGTGGCCCGCTCCACCTGGATAAACACAGAGGGAGATCAGGGGTTCTTGTCCCGTATTGATACTCCTGTGGGCGTAATAAGGCGGAACGTATACCGCCCTTCCCTGAGTCATTGGTTCGGCCTTCCAATCGCCCCGATCGGATTCCATCATCATGATTCCCTGTCCTCTGAGGCAGGAGTAAATCTCAGCGGTTTGAATCTTTTCATGGAAATGGCCCTTCGTCATGAAATACTCTCTGCCGACCTTACCTGGATAGGTAATACTGGTGCAAACCATAAGATGCCCGGCTTCGTCCGGGACCTCAACCTCGTAAACTTCATACAGGAGAGTATCCTCAACCTCCAACATCGCCTCCCTAGCAGCTTGATCCATGAACATCCCGTTCATGTGGGAAAGACGCCGCTGAATGAGGTTGTCATGTGGCGTGACGATCCCGGTTGATGGGTCGACGCTAAAAGAAAAGGGATCGGTTCTCGTTACGTGTTCCATTTATTTTTCCTCTCATAGATTCTTCAGAAAGTCGCTCTTCGCCGATCAAAAACTCTTTTCGAGAATTCTTAGGTTCGCCTTCATTGCAAATCCTAAAATCGTCCCTTGGGCTCAGACAGTTAGGTCTACCCCCCTTCGCCTCGCTTAAGAACTGTTTGCCGAAAAAATCTTGATTCGCGCTCGGAACGTCCTTTTTCAGTCTTTTCAGGTGTCTCCCTCTAACATCTCTCCAAAACAAAGGTGGTTAAGGATTCGCTAATCTGCTATCGGTCCTTTCTTTTAAACTCCTTATCCCGATGGTTTGAGAATAATCTTCATCGCCCTGCCGCTCAGAGCCATCTGAAAAGCCTCGGTAGCCCGAGAGAGCGGATAGGTCCCTGAAACGATCGGCGTCAAGTCCACCTTTCGCGACGCCAAAAGCTTGAGCCCGGCTCTGTAGTGCATATTCGAACCACCTGTGACTCCGGTAACGATCAAGTTTCGGTAATGAATCAAATTGGAATTGATGGTAATCTTGGGTCGCTCATGGGGAAGACCTCCAAAAAAACAGATCCGCCCGAACGAAGCGGCCAATTCAAACGATTGCTCCTGAACCGAGTGGACCGGGCAAGCCGTCACAATGACATTAGCCCCCTCTCCATGAGTCAGGCTGAGGACAGCTTTCTTTAGGTTAGACGTTTTGGGGTTGATGACATGATCTGCTCCCATTCTTGTGGCCCTGTCGAGCTTTTCATCGATCACGTCTGAAACAATGACAGCCTTAGCCCCGCTGAGCTTCGCGAGGATCAGGTGGAGGAGCCCAATGGGGCCCGCGCCAAAAATCAAAACGGTGTCTCCCAATTTGATCCGGCACGCATCGTTACCGTTAATGACACACGAGAATGGCTCATTTAGGGCAGCTTCATCGAAGGAAACCTCCTCTGGCAACGCCATCACATTCCCCTGAGAAATTGCGGACCCGGGCACCCTGGCAAATTCGGTGTGGGTCCCGTCGAAATTGATGCCAAACGCTGAGTAATCAGGACACATGTTGGCTCGACCTTCGACGCATTGATCGCACTGGCCGCAGCCGATATTGGGGGCAACCCCCACCCGTTGGCCGACCTTGTAACCTCGCACGCGACTTCCCACAGCCTCAACGGTTCCAGAGAACTCGTGACCCAGGACGATCTTTTGACCTGGTTGGAGCTTGCGATGACCGTGTTGGATGATTCTCAAATCTGTCCCGCAGATGCTGGTGGCTCGCACTCTTACGAGTATTTCATCTTCTTGAATCTTGGGGACAGGGATATCTTCTAGTTGGAAATGTCCGCCTTGGGTGTATGTAGCAGCAAGCATTGGAATCTCGTGACTTAAATGAGTCTTATGGGTTGACCTGTTTGAATCGATCTGTTAGCAGCCACCACAATTTCAACGGCCTTCATTCCATCCACGCCCGTGACGGCAAGCTCATGGTCATTAAGGATCGACTGCACGAAATGTTCTAATTCCGCGAGGTATGCCTTCTCAAACCGATTTCGCCAACTTTTGAAGGCAGAACCGACGACCGTTCCATCCTTCAGGACGCACGTGAAACCCGACTCCTCCAAATCGCCGATCCGAATTACCCCGTTCTCACATAGAATTTCTACCCGCGCGTCATAACCATAACCGGCCGGACAGGCCCCATCGACGGACCCTAGGGTGCCGTTTTTCAACCGCACAATTACGACGGCGTTATCATAGAAATCCGGGTAGTCCTTTCTCAAATTCTCACATTTAAAGTTCCCTCCTTGTGCGTAAACCAGTTCATAGTCACTTCCCCCCAGCCAGCGAATGGAGTCGAAATCGTGGCTATTGACCTCCGCAAGCATCCCGTTGCTCCGAGACAAGTCATACGTCCATGGAGGAGGCAACCCCGGTCCCCTCCCTGTCGACCTTATCATCATCACCCGTCCCATCTGCCCCGAGGCTAGATGTTCCTTTGCTTGGACAAATGCCGGATCGAACCGACGCATGAATCCCAATTGGAGTTTGACATTATTCTTCTCTACGGCTGCGTTCACAGCAACGCATTCGTCCACGGAAATGGCCATCGGTTTTTCTAACAGGATATGTTTGCCATGTTGGGCTGCAGAGCAAGCAATTTCCGCATGGGTAAACGTGGGAGTAACGATGATAACAGCATCAATATCACGACGGTCTATGGCTTGTTTGTAGTCGGTATATAACTCTCCGACACCCAGAACTTCTCCGCTCTCTTTGAGGGTTTTTTCATTTGAATCAACCAGAGCTACCAATTCTGCGTTTTTGAGTCGACGCGTGACATTGGTCCCGTGCACCATCCCTGCTCGCCCGGTTCCCACGAGGCAGAAGCCTACTTTGTCCATGCGTTAAATGCCTCCCTTCCCCGAGAAATTGTTCGTTGATCTTTCTGTATGAATACTGAAGATGTGACTGAGTCTTAATACGAGTTGTTCGTTGTCAACGGCCAAATGTAACAATCTTTTCATATCAGCGAGTCACAGTTTGTTTGACAACCATCTAAATTTCTCGCTATCGTGTTTTTAGCGAATCTCTCGTGATGAGCAAGTATGGACAAATCACCTGTCCATTTCAGCGAAATTGATTTTCATTGGTATGGAACATGTATCGATATTTACCAACTCGATTTAAGCAGTACGACCGTTAGGGTGAGTGGAATGTGCGATTATTGGAAACAGTTGACCATTTTCACTCAAGAGCCAGATCCTGCAGTCGGTTTCTTCCGCGTGCTTCGGCGACTCAAATGTATCACTCAAATGGAAAGGCATCTTCAGACTCAGGAACTTTTGATTTTCCGTAATACCGGAGCCTTTCTCGCGGTCGCGCTTCCGGGTGCCCAATCCGATTCCACGGGTAGGCCCATGACAAGAGAAACTGAGGTCATCCCGATTCCCGCTATGCCGCTGTCCTTTCTCCTGTTGATGCTTGGCATAGCGCCGGATTCCCATTGTCTCAACCTTTTGCCGATGCCTATGTTACTTTCCAAAACGACACGTCAGCGGATGATACCGAGATCGTCAACTTGTCTGAAGAGATCATAACCGAACGGGGATGAAGACAGCCCCTTCGAACCCTCACGCCTTCTTCCTTCATCCTGATCGCGCTTCTCGAACGGCCTTGATATAGGTCTCGGCTTTTCTGGTGATCAGGGAGTAATCCCCCTTGGCGATCCCCTCTTTTGTGAGGTCGCCTCCCACACCGATGGCCACGGCCCCGGCCCGAATCCATTCCTTGGCACTCTCCACGCTGACCCCTCCTGTGGGCATCAAGGGCGCGTACGGGAGGGGGCCATGAACCGCCTTGATAAAGTCTGGCTTCAATAGGTTGCCGGGAAAGATCTTGACAATCGTGGCCCCCAGTTCAAGTGCTTCCAACACTTCACGGACAGACGTCGCCCCTGGCATGCAATTGATCTGATACCGGTTACAAATACGGACCATATCGGGATTGAGCGTTGGGCCAACGATGAACTGAGCACCGGCAAGCATGGCGACTCTGGCTGTTTCGGCATCGAGTACGGTCCCTGCCCCGATGATCTCCTCGCCCCCCGCGTATCTCTGGCATATTTCCTTGATCACATCAATAGCCCCGGGCACCGTCATGGTGACTTCCAGGGCTAGAATTCCACCCTCACGAGCGGCATCAATGATTTTAATTGACTGTTCGGCGGACTCTGCTCGAACAACAGCGATCACACCGGTTTCGAGAATCCGGTTCAATATCTCGATTTTTCTGATCATCTATATCTCTCCTCCTTCCAGGGCCTTTATCAAGTTTTCCACTGACATTAGTCCCATCTCCAAGACGGTCTCGTACGTGTACGATCCAATGTGGGGCGTTGTCACTATATTCTCGAGTGTCAGCAATGGGCTCTCTTTTGGGGGTTCCTGGACATAGGTGTCCAGCGCCGCCCCGGCGATGATACCGTCTCTCAAAGCTCGATAAAGGTCGTCTTCTTTAATCAATGCTCCTCGAGCCGTATTGATAAGATAGCTCGTGGGTTTCATTTTTCTCAGCTGCTCATAGCCGATCATTCCGGTTCGGTCGGGAGTCATTGAACAGTTGAGGGATAAGAAATCTGACTGCTCGAGGATCTCATTAAAAGCAGCATATCGAATTCCCCTCGTCTCCGCAAACGAGGCGTCCGGGTACTGCGTAAAAATGGAGACTTCCATATCAAACCCTTGAGCCCTTTTGGCTACGGCCTTTGAAATCTGACCCAATCCCACGATTCCAAGTTTCTTTTGATACAGGGAATGTCCAAAGATCTTCTCCCACTTTCCCTCCTTTGCACTGGCGTCCGCTTTCGGGACCTTACGCGCCACCGCAAGCATCAATGCCATGGTTAAATCGGCCACGGCCTGGGTATTAACGCCTGGGGTGGTGGTTACCCTGACTCCATGGGCTTCTGCGGCCTTCAAATCGACCTTATCCACACCGACGCCATAACGGGAAATTACCTTGAGACGCGTCGCACTCTTAATCACCCTTTCGGTGTACTCATCTAAACCGGCGATTACACCGTCCACATCAGCCAAAAGAGCGGTAAGCTCATCTTCCTTGAGAGGTCTCCCATATGGGTTCTCTATGACATCACAGCCACACTCTCTCAGCCTCTGAAGGGGCAGGGGGTCCGCCTTTCCGAAGGAAGTAGAAGTGACAAGAACCCTATACTTTGATTCCATGTTGTCTCCTTTGCGTTCAAACGGTGAGCTGACTACCCCTGCCTTCGCCCACAGGAAGGCATAGCCCAAGACGAGAGGTGCTGACTAGGGAACAGCAAGGGCCGCGAGTGTTTCTTTTTTGGGTACCCCGTTGTCATCCCAACCCCTGGCCATATAATACTCATCAAGCATTTCATCATACATTTTCGCCGTCACAACTCTTCCTTTGGCCATGCCTTCGGCCAGGGGTTCCTCCATGATCCGTCGGGGGAGGATGTCATCCTTTTTCCCGATCCCTTCCCTATTGAGGATCATACGCTCCAACGTGTATATCCTGCTACCAATCATCATTAACTCAGGGTTAAAATCATATCCCGTCACATAGGCGAGTGCATTCCCAGTGGGATTTTCGGTGAACCCGAGAGCCCCCCGGACAACGGTGCAGATGCCGAGGGAGTCCACATAGGCACGGTTGTCCTGGAGGGTCTTCACAAGACGACCTTTTCCCCTGGTCGCGAAGCGATCGTGCGTTTTGGCTATGAGCTCATCGCGAATCGTCCAACCTCCGACGTTATGACAGGCTCCCCGACTCGAGGTCCCATACCCCAGGCCAATTCCATGAAACCCCCTCGGCTCATACTGCGCAAAAGCGAGTCCCTTCACATGCATCATGTAGTATTCGAGTTCGGGACGTTTTTTCTTAATGTGGAGAAACCCGTCTGCGAGCAGATTGCCCAATCCCTTTCGGTTAGCAATTCTGCGAACCATCTCGACCATGGCTTCGGCATTGCCAAAACGGAGGTCGAGGCCGTCAGTCTCCTCTCTTGAAATCAGACCACGTTCAAAACACTCCATGGCGAAGGCAATGAGGGTCCCCGTGGTCATTGTATCGATGCCTTCTTCATCGCAAATCTGATTCGCCGCGATGATGGCCCCAAAATCACTCACACCGCATTGTCCACCGAAAGCTCCGATTGTTTCGTATTCGGGGTCACTCTCTGCCCCCTTGAAAGGTCCGTCCTGGACTGCGCAGACCTGTGCACAGCCTACAGGACATCGGTAGCACGCCTTGTTCCGGACAAAATAGTTCTCCTTCATATAGGTCGAGCTGATTGTGTCAATCCCATCGAAGATGGCAGTCTGGAAATTGCGAGTGGGATAACATCCGAGTTCATTGATGACTTCGGTATACTGAGCCGTACCGTGTGTCGTATGGGTAGACTTAAATTGACGAACTTTTGCTCTGGCCTGACTGACATATTCTTTGAGTGCTACGGGATTCGCGATATCGAGTTTTTTCGTTCCGCAGGACACGAGGGCCTTAACATTCTTTCCTGCCATTACAGCACCAGCCCCTCCACGGCCGAAACTTCTCCCATCGACCTGGATACACGCCACTCTGACACCTCTTTCCGCCGCAGGACCGACTGACAACACGCCGATCTTCCTGCCATTCAGGGCCTCCTTAAAGTAGTCGTCAACCTCTGGGGTTTTTCGCCCCCACAAGTGCGAGGCGTTCCGGAATTCGACTCCGTTCTCATTGATGATGATGGACACGGGGGACGACGCCTTCCCCTCCAATATAACGCCATCGTAACCAGCAAACTTCAGATAGGGACCAAAATTCCCGCTGGAATTAGAGCAGAGATAGTATCCCGTGTCAGGCGACCGGGTTGTCAGTTGCATCTTCGTGCTTGCCAGAACCGGGGCTCCCGTCAAGGGGCCGGTCACAAAGAAGATCTTATTGGCTGACCCCAAAGGATCCACTATGGAAGGCATCTCCTGGTGGTAGAGATAGGCGGCAATACCCCTTCCACCCAAGTACTTTCGCCGTAACTCTTCAGCATAATCCATGTCAGAAACGCTCCGACGACTAAGGTCCACTCTAAGAATCTTTCCCAAATATCCACCCTGAAACATTTTGTCCTTCCTTTCATCTACCGGTATCGAGTCAACTCACAGTTGTATCGATGCAGATCCCCCTGATGGACCCCTTTCACATATTCTACAATCTCGCCATTGACCGAAAAAGACAGGCGCTTTATGACCAGTGTTGGAAAGGGAGACTTCTGTCTCACAAGCCGAGTTTCCTCTTTGGTGGACATAGAAGCCTCGATGATCTGATCTGCTTCTTTCAATCAAATCCCTTTTTTGCAAGAATCCTGTAAGGGGATTTGGTGTAACCTTCACTGAGGCTGATTTTGTATTTCGAGGGAATGTGAGAATGCAGAATACCCAAGGGTTTACCGTCAACGATCATTTTCCGAGGGGATCAAATCCCCTTCTCGTAACTCTTCGCCTTCGATCTTATCGAAAAAGATCTCCTTTAACTGAAAATAAAGAGGCATAAAGCTCTGGTCATCGAGTTTCTCGAATTCTTCTGCCATCTTTTGCTCCAGGTGGAACAAGGGAAAAAACGAGAAAACAGTGAACTGTTCTTGGGACTTTGCCTCAGGAGAAGTTTTTGATAATCCCTGAAGCCTGATGGATCAGGTCGTGAACCCGGTCATAAAACTTGCAATACACCTCCTGATAGAGCCGGTCATAAAGCTCTCGGTTAGCTTGATTTGGATGGTATTCCTTTTTGACCTGTACCATGTGATCGGCAGCCTCTTCGATACTCGGGTAGATTCCCGCCCCAGCGGCTGCACATACGGCCGCGCCCAGAGCAGTTGTCTCAACAGTTTCGGTTGTGCACAATCTGACACCTAAAATATCAGTAAACACCTGATTCCAGAGATCGCTCCTCGCGGAACCGCCGTACATCCGTACCTCAGAAATCGGGATACCTGTTCCGTGTTCCATAAATCCCATCTGTCGCCGGGTCTCATAGGCCAAACCCTCCATGATCGCGCGTACCATGTGGGCTTTCGAGTGATCCATCAGGAACCCAAACATGGCGCCTCGGGCTTCGAGGTCCCAGTAAGGTGCCGTCGCTCCAGAGAAGTATGGAATAAGCATCAGTCCCCAGTTCCCTGGTGGTGCGTTTTGGGCTATATTGTAAAACGCCTCCCAGTCCCGTGGGGTTCGGGTCGTTTCGCCGTAAGAAAAAACTTCTCCTAGCCAGTTCATCAGGGCTGATCCACCGCTGTATATGGAATTCTCGGGGAAATAGGTTCCCATGGGGCTAATCTCGATGAAGTAGTTGGCATCCGGGTCCAGCGGAAGCCTCTCCGTGCACATCTCCATTGTGCATGAAGTCCCACCATTGACACCCAGCATGGAGGGTTTAATGACTCCCGCACCGACAATACCGCAGGGTTGATCTCCTGCCGCTGTGACAACAGGCAGTCCTTCCGGCAGGCCGGTTTCACGAGAGGCTTGCCTGTGAATTCTCCCGGCGATCTCCCCACCCGCAAGAATCCTCTCCACCCATATCGAAGAAGATATGTCGAACTCCTGGAGGATGTCCTCAGCCCACCGATGCCGATGAGCCACATCGAGACACCCGGTCATCACGGCAGCGCTCGAAGTGGTGACCAGTTGCCCGGTGAGTTTGTAGGTAAGATACTCCTGAACAAGAAGAAATTTGTGCATTCGATGGTACAAATCAGGTTCGTTGTCTCGAAGCCACATGGCCTTGTACACGGTCCATATACCGGGATTATACCCCGTTCGTTGGTAGATTCTTTGGCGCCCTACGTGCTTGAGAGCCCACTCATTCTGTTCTCCACAACGAATGTCATTCCATAGAATCGCATTGCGTAACGGTTTGAGCGACTTGTCAACAGGAACGGCTGTGATACGCTGATGGGTGATTCCAAGACTGCGGATTTCATCCGGCTTTACGGGATATTTCGCGAGCAGGTTTCGGATCGACCCGACCAAAGCCTCCCACCAACACCCCGCCTTCTGCTCCACCCAGCCCGGGTGTGGACGCAGTACGTCATATGCTTGGCGGCCCTCAGCCAGTGCTTCACCTTTCTCATCAAAGAGGATGGTCCGAGTGGATGAAGTGCCACTATCCACACCGATGACATAAGCCCTATCTGATTTGTTTTTGCTCACAGACTTTCAGCCCCTTGCCTTTCCACGAACAGCTCGACGCCATCTCCATAGGTTTTTTTGAACTCTCGAATGATCCTTTCCCCTTGGCTCAGGCCGAGCTGGTCGGCGCCTCTCCGAATCAGCTCGAGGGCCAACTCGAGGGTATAGATCCCACCCGAGGCTTTGATTTTCATGCGAGGGGTGAGAACCCTCCGCATCAGCCCCACGTCCTCAACCGTCGCCCCTCTCGGATTGGCGTTGATCTCAATCAGGTACTGAGTTCGAACTCCAGTACTGGTTTTCACGAGACAGGCGCCGGCCTTTTCAGCAATCCGACAGGCCCGTTCTTTTTCTTCATCTGTCAAAACCCAGGTCTCAATGATGGTCTTGACGATTCGTCCCTGGGCCGCCTCGACCACCCCCTGAATATCCTCAAGAACCACGTCATCTTTTTTGGACCTAAGCGCGCCGACGTTGATAACCATATCGATTTGGGTGGCTCCTGCCTCGACTGCTCTGCTGGTCTCCAGAACCTTCACTTCGGACGAATGAGATCCGAATGGAAATCCCACGTTTCCGCTAACCTCGATACCCGTGCCCTCAAGCAGTTTCACGGTCAGGGGGATATTGACCGGGTTGACACAAACCACCCCGACTCCTACACTTAAGGCCCTGTCACAGAATGACATCACATCGTCATTACTTGCATAGGGTTGGCACAAACTGAATTCCACGCGCTTTCGGAAATCAGGCAATGAGAGGTACATATCCTGGTTCCTGGTCGATCATTTTCCAGGGTGAGCGTAGGACGCTACTCAAAGAGCTTATCTCCTCTTCCCTCGTAACGCTGTTTGATGATGAGGGGCCTCAAATATTCGATGGTCTTTTCCATGCCATCCTCCCGGCTCATGACCACATCTTCATGTTCATAGCTCAAGACATAATCGTAATCGACCAGCCTCATTTCAGTGAGTACTCTTTTCCAGGGTACAGATCCCCACCCTGGGATTCGGAATCGAAACCCTCGGTCGATTCGGCTCCATTTTCCTGTTGATTGAAGCCCTGACCGGTGCACATTGTGCTCCACGATTTCTCCATCCTTGGCGTGAGCATGATAAATCCTCTCCCCGAGTTCCTGGACAAAAATGACGGGATCGATTCCCTGAATCACAATGTTGGCAGGATCAAAGTTGAATCCCCACTCTTTTCTCCCGCCCATCAATTCTACACTCTTGAGGGCAGTTTCCACGTTGTACACATATTCGTTTGGATGGGGTTCATGGGCAAATTTGACCCCCTCCCTTTCAAAGGTATCGAGAATCTCCCCCCACCGTTCTATGAAGTCATTTGCCATCTCGTCCCATCCCTCAGGATAGGGCCAGGGAAACCATCGGGCAAAATTCTCGCAGCCGATGAAGCCACAGACGACGGGGACGTCCAACGCGGCCGCCGCCTTGGCTGTTTTTTTCATCCGCTCCATTCCAAATTTGATCTTTTCGGCAGGCGTCCCCTTAAAAAAGGCGTCAGTATCCTTGGTGTGCGGGCCCAAGACTAGCTGTCCTTCGGTGTGATTACTCAAGGCAGAAATTGTGAGGTCATATTTCTTTACCAGGTCTTTGATCTTCTTGGCGTTATTGCCAGTGAGCACTTCATCGATGTCGAGATGCCCATTCTTTGAGAAAGCCGGAAGCTCTGCAGCCTCGTATCCCTTTTCGGCCATCATTCTAAGAACTGATTCAAGATCCTGATCCATAAAGTTGGCACTAAACATTCCTATCTTCATTTGGCTAACCTCCTCTTATCGCCTATTGTTCCACATTGACCCAGCCCCGCTCTTTTTCTGAACGCTGCAAAGCATCCAGGACCAGCTGGACCTTGAGACCATCTTCAAAGGTCGCACCCCAGGGAGCGACATCCAGATTATTCGCAACACAGTTGACGAAATGGAAAATCGTGTGGCAGTGGTGATGTTCCCATCCCAGCATGTGGCCAGGCGGCCACCAGTATTTGATGAAGTCGTGGACGTCTGCCTCAGTGACCAAAATAGTCCGGAACCCCTGAACCTCCAGAGGATCATCGAGAGAGAAATACTGGAGGAGGTTGTTTTGGGTCAGCTCAAACTGGATCGCCCCACGGCTCCCATAAACCTCGATCTGCCACAATGACTTCCTTCCGGTGGCAAATCGACTGGCCTCAATGCTCCCCAGTGCGCCGTTGCTAAATCGGAACATGCCCAGCGAAGCATCATCTACTGTGACGGCTCCTTTTTCCTTTCCAGCCTTGCCAGAAAGTCCAGTAGCCTCGAGGGGAATCGGTCGCTCTTTGATAAAGGTTTCTCTCACCCCACATGCCTCAGCTATCTCGAGACCTGTGAGAAAGCGGGCCATATCGATGCTGTGTGCATTCAGATCGCCCAGAACGCCTGACCCGGCGACCTCCTTATCGAGTCGCCAAGCCAGCGGGAAGCTGGGATCCACAAGCCAATCCTGCAGAAAAGCAGCCCGGAAATGATAGATCTTACCTATTTTGCCCTGCTCAATGAGACGCCTTGCCAATAGCACCGCGGGGGAGAACCGATTACTGAAAGCTATCATGCTCTTGATCTCGCTCTTTTCGGCTTTCTTTGCGGCCTCCACCATGGCTCTCGCATCCTCCACATCTGTCGCCAGGGGTTTCTCCACGATGGTGTGTTTCCCCGCTTCCAGAGCGGCAATGCACGGATCCTTGTGAACGTTATTCGGTCCATTATTGTCAAAAAGCGAGATCTCTGGATCGTCAATCAACTTTTTCCACCTAGTGGTTCCATAATGATAGCCGAACCGTTCGGCAGCCTCCTTGACCGCTTTCTCGTTTCTTCCACAAATCCCCTTCAGAACAGGAATGGCAGGAGGCGGGTAATAGATGTACGGGAGCTTTTTGAAAGCGTTGGTATGCGCTTTACCCATAAACGCATACCCCAACATGCCGACCCCTATTGATTTCGTTTCGACCATTATTTTCTCTCCTTTCATAAGCCAATGGAAATCCTTGACAGGTTCACTTGGTCCTGATAATACTAGCGAATACGTATATCAGGTTGTCAGTATATGTCAACCGAAAGTTCATTCTAGTCCTTCCATCATGTTTGGTAACGGGCTCGCATCACTTTGGTTCGATTCAAGGAGGTGAGCGAGATGAACTCGCAGATGATTGCTTCACCTATCCGTATTGGGAAGAAAGTAGCCCCGAATCGTATCGTAACCCAACCCATGGAATGCAACGATGCGGATTCCTCTGGAAACCCCACGGATCTCACATTCCAGCGGTATCGGCGTATTGCTGAAGGTGGAGCAGGTGTTATTAATTTCGAATCTCTTACCATTACGCTTGAGAGTCGAGCCAGAAAGAACCAGCTGTTGATTACGGAAGAAAACGCAAAAAAACTGGAACGGCTAATCAGGGAGATGCGAGCGGTCAATCATGAGTCACTGATCCTATTCCAACTCAATCATTCAGGACGGTTGAGCGAGAAAGCGTTTTCGAAAGTCGTCTCAGTCTACCCGACGGGAGACCCTACCGTTCACGTTCTGACAGAGAAAGAGGTTGAGGCAATCGCTTCGAGTTTTGTCAAAGCGGCTGTCATCTCAAAACAGGTTGGGGCAGATGGCATTGATTTCAAACATTGTCACGGCTATATTGGAGCCGAGATGGTCCGACCAGCTAATACCAGGCAAGATCGATTCGGAGGGAGCTTCGAAAACCGGACAAGATTTACCAGGGAAACAGCACGACAGATGAGAACTGCCTTAGATGACGAATCTTTTCTCATTGGGGTGAGGTTTTCGATTTACGATGGCATAGCCGGGGGATTTGGCACCTCCGGCCCGGAGGAGGTTATCGAGGACCTTGGAGAACCCATTGCCTTTGTGACGATGCTCGAGGAGATAGGCATGGATTACATCAACGTCTCCGCGGGGATCGCCGGTTCTGAAATCACGCAACCGTCCAAGAAATATCCGGAGGGCGTCTATAGACATTTTGGGTGGACCAAAGCAGTGAAGAAAACCGTAGAAATTCCGGTGATTGGATCGGGATACAGCTATTTGAGGGATGGTAAAAACAACTTGCAGGAGCCTGAGAGATCGAAGAAGAGCTTCCTGTACTGGGCTGAGAAGAATCTGAAGGATGGCAACGTCGATCTGGTCGGAATCGGAAGGCAGTCTCTTGCGGATCCGTTGTTTCCGAGAAAGATTCTTTCTGGAGAGACCCAATCGATCGACTACTGCACCACTTGCGATCGGTGTTTGGCCCTTATGCTGGCACAGAAAGAAGTGGGCTGTGCGATCCACAACGCATATTATCGAGACCTCTATCGACGCATTAAGAAAGAGGCTCAGAGCTAGATCATTCTGCTGGTTTTCCCGCCACACGGACTCGCCTGGATAGCCTTCTAGATATTTTCATTGACGACCCCGAGTTGCCTTGCCAGCCAGGGAATGTGTGATTTGTCTTGACAAACATCACACTTTTCTTCGATATTGCTATATAAACCATATTTTCGTGAAATGGGAATAATTGAGCGTGAAAAGGCTCCAAGCGAGAACACGTATATCCAGGTTCCCATTGAAATAAGCTGAATTCTATGGAACTTCTGGCTGAGAGATCACTATACCGACTCTCGATGTCCTTGAGAACCTCATTTGAGAAATACGGCATTTACATCTTCCTGTGTCTTCTTTTCATTACGGCTTCCCTGGTTTCCCCCCAATTTCTAAATCCCCAAAATCTCAAAGATATCCTCAATCAGGCTGCTGCCCTGGGCATGGTCAGCATTGGTCAAACCTTCGTTATCTTAATCGGTGGCGGCGGGTTGGACCTCTCGGTAGCCTCTGTCATGGCGACGGTGGCTGTGATCGTCGCTCACAACACGGGAGGACAGGATGCCCTGTTTTTTCCGGTCGCAATGGTCTGTTTGCTATTCGGCGTTCTCGTGGGGTTAGCCAACGGCCTCCTCATCACAAAGCGGAAAGTTCAGCCCTTTATGGCCACCCTTGGCATGATGATCATTATTCAGGGCCTCCGATTCCTGTATACGAAGGGGGCACCCAAAGGAGGTTTCCCGCCGATCTTGCGATTCCTGGGGACGGGTGATATCGGCATTATTCCTACCTCTATCCTGTCCCTTGCCATACTAATCATCATCGCCTCGATTGTTTTGAAGAAGACGACCCTGGGACGGCAGATTTATGCCATTGGAGGAAATATCGAAACGGCCCGTCTCTCCGGGTATAGTATCGATCTGATCATCACGGTAGCCTATGTGATTTCAGGCTTTACGGCGGCCATCGCCGGTCTCTATCTTGCCGGTTGGATCGGGATTTCAGATAACTGGGTCGGTAAGGGCTATGAGCTCGATTCAATCGCGGCCGTGGTGATGGGCGGCACAACCTTCGAAGGAGGCAGAGGAGGGGTCATGGGGACGATGGTCGGCGTCCTGATTATTATGATGCTTTACAATCTGGTTTTGCTCCTCCATCTCCCAGTGCAGGTCCAGCTACTCGTCAAAGGCTCCGTAATCATCCTGGCCACATCCTTTTATGCGATGTTCAGAATGCGGGCCGTTTGAACGTCTAAGACAGAAAGGAGGTGATGCATAGCAAGACCGACTCGACATGGGCCAGCTAAGGAGCAAAGATTTTTCTTGCACCAAAAAAGAAAAGGAGGGTTCATCATGAAAAAGCTTATATCGATTATCATCGCCGCTGCCTTTGTCTGCACCATCATGAGTTCCATTGCCTCGGCGGATACGTTCCCACGGTCATGGCTTTGGAGTTCGACTCCCCTTCAGATGGTAGATACCTCTAAGTACAAAAAGGATCCACCATATACCATTGGCTTTAGCAACGCGTCCATCTCCAACTCCTGGCGGGTCTTTTTTGCTCGGCAAGTGCAGGCTGAGGCTGAAAACCACAAGGATGTAATCAAAAAGTTTTACATTACCGACGCCAACGATAAACCGGACAAACAAATCGGCGATGTTGAAGACCTGGTGGCCAAAGGGATCGATCTATTGCTTCTCAGTGCCGCTACGATGGCCGCTCTGGACCCCATTACCACCCGGACGATGAAACAGGGAATTCCGGTCATTTGCGTGGACCGAAGGGTGAGCAGTGATAATTTTGTCTCCTTTGTCACCTCCAGTAATGCCGCCCAAGGGCGAATGCAGATGCTCTGGCTTGCTGAGATGCTGAAGGGAAAGGGGAACATCGTGATGCTCGGTGGCATTGCGGGCGCCGGTCCTGCAGAGGAGAGACGTGCCGGAGGGGAGGAGATCCTCACACAGTTTCCAGGCATCAAGGTCCTGGACTTCCAGTATGCCAATTGGTCACCTGCTGAGGGTAAGAGGATCATGTCGGCATTGATTCAGTCTTACGGGGACAAGATTCATGGTGTCTGGGGTGACGGACTTCAGACAAGCGGAGCCATGGAGGCGTTGCGTGAAGCCGGTATGAAGGTACCCATCACGGGAGACCATCTCAACGCCTTTCTGGTGAGAGCTCAGCAATGGGGTTTTCCAGCCATGAGCATCGATTTCCCCGTGTCCATGGGAAGTGATTCTGTCCGGGTGGCATTGCAGGTTCTTAACGGGAGACCCGTGCCCTTTATCATCGATGTGCCGCGGACCGTCGTGACGACGGTGGACACAGAAAACGTGAAAACCGATATCCCGTGGAGTCAAATGGCCCACTCAGAATGGCCTGATGAATGGTGGAACCATACGCTTCCAGAGAAGTGGCTTCCGAAGTAACACCAGAAGGGGGAGGACCTTCGGGTCCTTCCCACCTCACTAAAGAAAGAACAGGTTAACGATGGATGAGAATATGGTGGAAATGCAAAAGATATCGAAGGCATTTCCCGGGGTTTTGGCACTTGATCAGGTCGATTTCAGTTGCCTCCCAGGCGAAGTCCATGCCGTGGTGGGAGAGAACGGGGCCGGGAAATCGACCCTCATGAAGATCCTTGCCGGAGTTTACCGACCTGACGAAGGGAAAATCCTCCTGAGGGGAAAAGAAACCTCCTTTTCCTCGCCCAAAGAGGCCCAAAGCCATGGGATCAGCATCATCTATCAGGAGGTTAACCTGATTCCTGAACTTACCGTGGCTGAAAATATTTTCCTGGGACGGGAGCCGCAGAAGAAACTAAGTTTCATTGATTCTCCCGTCTTGTATCAGCGTTCAAAAGAGCTTTTGGGCGATTTGGGTGTTGACATTGATCTTCAGGCGAGAGTTGCGGACTTGGGTGTTGCACAACAGCAGATGATTGAGATAGCCAAGGCACTATCTCTGAGCGCTGATATCATCATGATGGATGAGCCTTCAGCCGTCGTTTCAGGCAAAGAATTGGAATCGCTGTTTCGCATCATCCGATCTCTGAAGGAAAATGGAAAGGCAATTATCTATATTTCGCATCGAATTGACGAGATCTTTCAAATCGCAGATCGAGCGACGGTCCTGAAGGACGGAAAACGGGTTGGGACCGTCACAACGCAGGACGTGGAGAAACCGACAATCGTAAGAATGATGGTGGGAAGAAGTCTCTCGGAGACCTTTCCTGCCAGGGAGAGAGGGGAAAGGAAAGAAATCCTCACTTTGGACGATGTTTGCAGAGATAATGTTCTAAAGAAAGTCTCTTTCAAGGTCTACAGCGGGGAGATCCTGGGCGTGGCGGGTCTGGTTGGCGCTGGCCGCACAGAGTTGGCACGGGCGATTTTTGGAGCCGACCCCATCGATCGAGGAACGATCCTACTGAACGAGAAGAAAATCAGAAAGGCCACTCCCAAGACGTCCATATCGAACGGTGTGGGATTTGTGACCGAGAACCGAGCGAAGGATGGCCTGGTTCACTGCTTGTCTGTGAGGAAGAACCTGACCTTAACCATTTTGGATAGAGTCAAAAGCTGGTTCTTTGTCAGGGAAGGAAAGGAGAAGGATTACAGCAAAAACTGTGTGAAAGAGTTCGGCATCGTCGCCCCGAGCATCGAACAGGAAGTCCAGTATCTCAGTGGAGGAAACCAGCAGAAAATGATCCTGGCAAAGTGGATAAGCATCAAGCCCGCATTGCTTATTATGGACGAACCGACCAGGGGCATTGATGTGGGAGCAAAGGCTGAAATTTATAATCTTATGCGGCTTCTGACGAAACAGGGCACGGCAATTATCATGATCTCATCGGAACTCCCCGAGATCATCGGAATGAGCGATCGAATTCTGGTGATGCATGACGGTCGCGTCATGGGAGAACTTTCTCCTTCAGAAGCCACAGAGGAACGCATCTTGATGATAGCCACAGGCCAAAAAACTGGGGAACACGAAACAAAGGGGCAAGCCTTTGCGTCCTAACTTCTTAAAACGCAACTGGACAACCGTTGTTGTTTATCTTGTCCTAGTTGGATTGATCCTGACGACAAGCGTGTTATCTGACGTATTCCTCACCTTCCGTAACATTCAAAACCTACTGCGTCAAGTCGTGCCTCTTGGGTTTGTGAGCGTTGGTCAAACCTTTGCCATACTGACCGCAGGAATCGATCTATCGATTGGGTCGGTGGTCAGTATGGCCGCGTGCCTCACGACTGGAATGATACTTGGCCGTGAACACCTGGTTTTCCCTGTGGTCTCGCTGGTCATCGGCCTAGCCCTTTTCATTGGATTTTGCAACGGCTTCGTTATTACGAGGACAGGGGTCCATCCCCTCATCGTGACCCTAGGCATGATGTCCGCCGTCCAAGGTGCTATACTGCTCTATACGAAGTCTCCTTATGGGTCGGTACCACCAAGCTTTGATTTTCTAGCCTGGGGAAAGGTGTGGTTTATTCCATTTCCGATTATCCTCTTCTCTGTCGTTGCCGCAGCAGCAATCATTCTTCTTCGGCGGACAACCTTTGGCCGATATGTATATGCCACGGGTGGAAATGAAGAGGTTGCCAGGCTTTCCGGGATTAAGACCGGGAGGGTCAAAATCATTACGTACATGATCTGCAGTTTCACTGCGGCGCTGACCGGCATTCTCTTGGCCAGCCGGATGGGTATGGGGGACCCACTCGTCGGTGAACGGTACATGCTTGATTCCATTTTACCCGTTCTGATTGGTGGCACGAGCCTCACTGGGGGAAGGGGTGGTGTCATCCCCACAATTGCGGGGGTCTTCATTTTTGCGATTCTTAGCAATGCCTTGAATCTCCTTGATGTTTCGGCCTATTGGCAATGGATTGTAAAGGGATTAATCATCATCGTGGCTGTCGCGTTCTATTTGCAAAAAAGGGGATAACTCTCTTCAGATTTGGCCCTGAGGAAAAGAGGCTTCCTGACCGACCCGGAATCATGTTCTTCGATTCTACGGTCCAGATCAGTTGTAGATCCAACGTACCACATCATCTTGTCCTCGGTGATTATCTGCTTTCAAATCCCCAGCGATATGAGTTAGCTGAAATCATCAAGAAGAAGGCTGACTCAGTGATAACCTGTCACAAAACCGTCACGTCAAATGAAAAGGGGTCAACCACAACTGGCTAACCCCTTGATTTTACTAGAGCGGGCAACGGGACTCGAACCCGCGACCCTCAGCTTGGGAAGCTGATGCTCTACCAACTGAGCTACGCCCGCATGCTATTGTTTCGAGTCGTGACCTGAAAGCTTCAAACTGATCTTAAAATAGGGCAAAAAAGTCATCCGGTCAAGGATAATCTCTCCGGATTTTCATCACAAAACCACCGCGGAATGGCTCGGAGTTGATAAATATGATCTAGGGGCAACACGACAAATGACAAAGCTCAAAGTTCAAATGACCCCAACTAACCACGGACAACCTGCGACTGACAGCAATCCGTTATTTCACTCTTTCGATATACGCGCCTGTTCTCGTATCGATCTTGATGATGTCATCCTCGTTCAGGAAGAGCGGCACCTGAACGGTGGCTCCGGTTTCCAGGACGGCCGGCTTGGTTCCTCCGGTGGCAGTATCGCCCCGAACGCCGGGTTGCGTTTCGACGATTCTAAGCTCCACGAAGATCGGTAGTTCGATCCCTATGGGCTTTTTATTGTAATAGAGAACCGATACGTCGACATTTTCCCTCAGAAAATCCTTACTTCCTCCCACCTGATCTTCTGTGAGAAAAAACTGCTCATAGGTTTTGACATCCATGAAACAGTATTTCTCGCCGTCATGATAGAGATACTGCATCTGTTTCTCTTCCACATCTGGGCTATCGACTCGATCGGAAACACGGAATGTCTGCTCACGAACGTTTCCCGTAAGCAGGCTTTTGATTTTTGTCCTCGCAAAAGCCGCACCCTTTCCAGGCTTAACGTGCTCATAATCCACAATCACAAATGGCTCTCCATCCAGTTCGATTTTGAGACCCCTTCGAAAGTCGTAAATCGTTGGCATATAAGCTCCTCATCAAAAAGCTATATAAAGTAGATATTTAATTACATACATCTCGAAACTGCTTTAAGAATAATGTACGGGTCAGGCGCACCTTTGTGATTCCCTGGGCCCGAAATCACCGTTTTTAGAAGACCTTGATTTCCTTATCGATCTGGGTCAACACCTCGGCCCCCTCCGGCTTCACCAGCACCATATCCTCGATGCGCACGCCACCCCAATCAGGAATGTAGATTCCGGGCTCTACGGTGAAGACCATGCCGGTTTGGAGCACGCCGGCGGTATCAAAGGAGACGCGAGGCTCTTCGTGCACAGCCAACCCGACTCCGTGGCCGAGACCATGCCCAAAATGCTGACCATACCCCTTTTCCTTGATGTACTGGCGGGCAGTGCGGTCGATATCCTGAAAGGGTATACCGGGCCTGATTGATGAGATGGCGCGATCATGAGCCTCTTTGACAATCGAATAAATTGTTCTCTGCTCTTTTGTTGGACGGCCCAAGCATACGGTACAAGTTTCATCGGAGTGATATCCATTGTACCGTGCTCCAAAATCGATCACGATGAGATCCCCTTTGTTCAATTTTTTCCCGCTCGCCCTCCCGTGAGGAAGAGATCCCCGATAGCCAGAAGCGACGATCGTGTCAAATGCGAGGGACTCTGCACCGAGCCGCCTCATCTCAAATTCGACCTCCTGGGCCAAATCCCTTTCGTTTATTCCGGGTTTGATATGATCCATGTTGCTTTCGAGAGCCTTTTCGGCGATGGCAATCGCCTTTCTCAGGGATCGGATCTCTGAGGCATCCTTTTTGATCCTCGCTGTTCGGATCTCCTCATCTAGAGGAACGAGTTGCGTCTTATCGAGTTTTGCGGTGAGGTCGGAAAAAAGGGCATATGTCATATGTTGGGACTCAATCCCGATCCTGTCGACATGCTGTGTCGAGATGACATCGACAATTCCCATCACCTTTTTCACGTATTCGACAACACGGTAGCCCCGGGTTTCATTCTTCGCCTGAGTGGTGTATCGGGAGTCTGTCATAAGGTACTTCTCATTCTTTGTGAGGAGAAGGGTGGCATCAGAGCCTGTGAAGCCACTAAAATATCTGACATTCTCAAGGCTCGTGACCAGGAAAGCCTGGAGATCATTGTCGACCAGAAGGTCCATAACCCATTTGTATCGTTGCTTCTTCAATCTTTGTCCTGACTTTTTCGCTTTTGCCGAACCATCCGGATGTTTTCGCGCCACCTCTCAAGGTTTCTTATCTTTTCGAATTCCGGGAGGTCCTCAGAGCTGTCCATTCGAGGAAGATGAGAATTCTGATCCATCTCGTGCTTTAGGTTTTTGATGGCCTCGCTTATTTCGAAGTTTCCGGGTTCCCGTTCCAGTATTTTCAGATAAATCTCCAGGGCCTTCTGGGGGTTTCCCTGCCTGAGGTAGATTTGGGCGAGGGTCTTGGTGGCAATTTCGCGGTTCAAAATTCTCTCCCTGAACGCTAACAGAAATTAAGAGGATTGACGCCAAAAGTCAAGCGAGTTGGGTGAAGGAGTTCTTCGATTCTTGAGGGGACCAGCTGTGTCTGAGCGACGTTGCGGAAGCGGTTATGCTAATAGGCTCTGGCGTTCTCAGGCTGTCTTTGTAGCTCACGCTTGCTCCACCGTTACGAACACAAGGTTGAAGGCGAAAGGTTAAAGGATGATCGATTTGCACTTCTTGGTCTTCTTTCCTTTGTCCTTTGACCTTTATCCCTCTTTTGCTTAACCTGCGGATCTGAATAGGGTCACCGCGTATGCTTGAAAGCGAAGGGAGAGGAGGTTTCCATTCGAGAAGTTGGAAATGGCCAAAAAAATCTGTGGGTTGTGAGATATATCTTTTGAGAAATGGGGCGACTCCTCAGCCCTGATTGTGGAGTTTCCTGAGTTTTCAAAGTAACAAGTTTGTAACCTTCTGATGTTCCACGAAATTTTAAGTCTTTTGATTGGACGCTCATATCCCCTTGCTCCCTCGCTCTCGCGCTGACCCTCTCGGGGCTCACAGGTGGGGAATNNTTCCCCGCTCTGAGGGCGGGGCTTTCCCCTCCCTGATCACCCGCGATGGGTTCCCAACGCTTCCGCAAACGTCCCTCAGGGATATGGGCCTCCACAAAGCTGAGGAAACTCCATCCCTGATTCTGTTGACAAAGGGGGCTGAGGCCGATAAGATTCGACAAGCCGTGAGGAGTGTATGCCTAAGAAGCTGAAAAGAACTGGAAAAAGCAAGCCGACGAAAAGAACAATCGAAATCGAGCCCTCGATCAGCGCCATTGATCGCACCACGACCTTCTTCACCGAAAATTGGAGGCTCTTTGTTGTTGTTTTTGTCCTCTTGGGGATGGTCGCGACAGTGGTCGTCCTATGGATGAGAAGGGCCGAACAAATGGAACTGCGCGCCTCCTTTCTCCTTTCACAGGGAGTCGCTAAGCTGAAAGAAGCGGATGGTCTGAGTGGAGAAGAGGCGGATAAAGCCTACAATGGGGCCCTCGAGGTTTTCCAGAATCTCGTTTCGGATTACGGCGCCACAGAGAGCGGCGAACTGGGCGTTTTCTACATGGCTAAGAGCCTGTCGAGATTACAACGCTATGGTGAAGCCGCCCAGCAATATGAGCGTTTTCTCTTCAGCGCCAGGACCGACCCCTTGTATCGTTCGCTCGCCCTCAGGAGCCTGGGTTTTGCCTACCAACATGAAAAGGATTATGAAAAAGCCCTTGCCTCTTTGGATGAACTGGAGGAAATGGAGGGAGGTTTTCTCACGGGAGATTCAATGTTGGCGCGGGCTCAGCTCTATGAAGAGATGGGCAAGATGCAGGAGGCCTTGGAGCTATATAGGGAATTCCTAAAGGAACACCCCGATTCCACCGAGTCGAGCCGCGTTCAAAGAAGGGTAGCCTTCCTTGAAAAGAAACTCCAGTGATCTGTATATTATTATCGTTCAGCTGGCATAAATACGACCTTCTTGCACACTGTGGGTCAGGACCTGAAACCCAAGTGATTCATGGGCGAACGAGGAAGTGAGATGAAGAAAGTTCTGACGGGAAATGAAGCGATTGCGAGAGGCGCGTACGAGGGAGGGGCGAGGTTCTCTTCAGCGTACCCGGGGACGCCGAGCTCGGAGATTCTCGACACGATCGGGAGAGAATATGAAGAGATATACGCTGAGTGGGCGCCCAATGAAAAAGTCGCCTTAGAGGCGGCCTTAGGAGCGAGTATCGCCGGGGCTAGAGCGATCGTGTGCATGAAACATGTGGGCGTCAATGTAGCCGCTGATCCGCTCATGACCGCCTCTTACACCGGAGTTCGTGGAGGGTTGGTGCTCGTCACGGCGGATGATCCAGAACTCTATTCCTCACAGAACGAACAGGACAATCGAAATTACGCGAAGTTCGCCAAAATTCCCATGCTGGAGCCCAGCGATAGCCAAGAGGCCAAGGATTTCGTCAAGATAGGGTTCGAGATTAGTGAACAATTCGACACACCGGTCATGGTCAGAAGTGTCACGAGGATCTCGCATTCCAAGACGGTTGTGAACCTGGAAGATCGGGAGGAGGGTCCGATTCCACTCGAGATGAAGAAGGATGCCGCCAAATGGGTGATGCTGCCTGTCTACGGACGGCAGAGACACAAGGTCGTTGAAGACAGGTTTATCAGGCTAAAGGAATACGCTGAAAACTTTTCGGCAAATCGGATCGAGATCAACAACGGGAAGATTGGAATTGTCACGGCTGGAATCTCATACCAATACGCCAAAGAGATCTTTCCCGACTATTCTTACCTCAAACTGGGGATGGTGTGGCCCCTTTCCGAATCGGTGATCCAGAGATTCTACGACCAAGTTGAAGAGGTCTATGTGGTGGAAGAGTTGGATCCTTTCCTAGAGGAGAACCTCAAAATAATGGGGTTCGAGGTCAAGGGCGGCAAGGAGATCTTCCCGATCTGCGGGGAGCTGAATCCTCTAATTGTTGAGAAAGGAATGAAGGGATCAGACTTTACGCGGCCCCCTGTTTTTTACTCTGACAACCTGCCCCCGAGGCCTCCCAACATGTGTGCAGGATGTCCCCATCGAGGAATATTCCATACGTTGAAGAAAAAGAAGTTCTTTGTAGCCGGCGATATCGGTTGTTACACACTTGCCGCGCTACCGCCCCTAACATCGGTTGATTCCTGTATCTGTATGGGGGCGAGCGTGGGACAGGCTCACGGGATTTCGAAAGTCCTGAATAAAGAGGACAGAAAAAAGGTCGTGGCCGTAATCGGTGATTCGACCTTTATTCACGGTGGAATTACCCCCTTGATCGATCTGGCCTACAACCAGGGGGAGGCCACAATCATCATTCTCGACAACCATGCAACGGCCATGACAGGCTTTCAGGAACACCCGGCAACGGGGTTCACAATCCGCGGAGAACCGACAGAGCGTCTCGATTTTGTGGGTTTGGCAAAGTCCGTGGGTATCAGGAACGTAAGCGTCACGAACCCATGGGATCTCGAAGAAATCGACAGGGTGATCACCGAAGAGACGGCTAAGGAAGAGCCATCGCTCATTATCAATCAGGGTCCATGTGCGATGCTCCGGAAGGAAATCAAGGCATATCATGAACCATACGCGATCGACCAGGACAAATGCACGGGTTGCAGGATGTGTCTCAGCTTAGGTTGCCCTGCAATCTCGTGGAATCCAGTGGAAGGGGAAAAGGCTTTATCGACCAGCGGAAAGAAGCGGAAAGGGTTTTCATCCATTGAAAAAACCCTATGTCCTGGGTGTGGGCTCTGCATTCAGGTCTGCAAATTCGATGCGATACATCCCACGGGCCAAGAGGTCCTTTATGGTTTTGAAACGAAGAGAGACCTGTCCTCTCGGGAGCGTCAAAGGTAGGAAGAGGGGAGACCATGAAAGATGGCGTGACCAACATACTACTTGCCGGCGTAGGGGGGCAGGGGATAATCCTCGCCAGCGATATTATGGCTGATGTCTTCCTCGAAGCAGGATACGATGTTAAGAAGAGTGAAATTCACGGAATGGCCCAGCGCGGGGGCAGTGTTACGAGTCATGTCCGTTTTGGAAAAGAGGTGTATTCTCC
>JABAOC010003064.1_pt1 | contig 42897 bp, 44 predicted proteins | sample 7062161 | NCBI WGS metagenome assembly JABAOC01 (sample SAMN14538625, study PRJNA623070) | marine sediment metagenome | biome: marine biome [ENVO:00000428]; feature: marine pelagic biome [ENVO:01000023]; material: deep marine sediment [ENVO:00002113] | place: India: Gulf of Khambhat ... | reverse complement strand
CCCTTGCAGCCGAGCTCGTAGGCCAGCTCGTAGATGGCACGGACGTAAGCGGGGCTCGCAGCGGCCGGGAAGTTGCAGGTCTTCGATATGGCGCTGTCCACGTATCGTTGGAACGCCGCCTGCATCCGGACGTGCTGCTCCGGAGACACGTCGTGAGCAGTGACGAACACCTGTCGCACCTGCTCCGGAACCCCATCGAAATGAATGTGGCCCTCGCACGCGATCCGCTCCATAAGTTGATCCGAGTACCACCCCTGCCGACGTGCGAGGGCCACAAAATCGTCATTGACATCGGGCATCAATGTGCCCGCCTGATTCCGCATGAACGCCACTGCGAACAGCGGCTCGATGCCGCCCGAGCATCCCGCGATGATCGAGATCGTCCCCGTCGGGGCGACTGTCGTCAGATTACAGTTGCGCAGACGGCGCTCCGCACGCACCCTGTTGCCGCTCGCGGCTCGCGCACACGTCGCGTCGGGCCCCCAGATCGAGCGGTCCCACTCGGGAAAGACGCCGCGTAGCGCAGCCAACCGCTCCGACTCGACCTTCGCCTCCTCGTCCACGAACTGCATGACGCGCCCGGCCAGCTCCAACGATTCGTCGGAGCCGTACGCGATCTCGAGCCTCACCAACATGTCGGCCCAGCCCATCACGCCGAGGCCGATCCGCCTAATTCGCTGCGCCAGGTCGGTGATCTCCGGAAGCGGGTATCGGTTCGCATCGATCACGTTGTCGAGGAAATGCGTCGACGTGTGGACCGCCTGGCGCAGCCCATCCCAATCCACAATCCCTTCCTTGACGAACGCACCCAAGTTGATCGATCCCAGGTTGCACACGTCGAAGGGTAAGAGCGGCTGTTCGCCGCATGGGTTCGTCGCCTCGTAGGAGCCCAGATGCGGAACCGGGTTGTAGTAGTTCGCCTGGTCTACGAAAAAGACGCCAGGCTCGCCGTTGGCCCACGCTCCCTCGACGATCTTGTCGAACACATCCCGGGCTCGCTGTCGAGCCACTACTTCCCCGTTCCGCGGGCTGACTAGGTCATACTCGTCATCCGCCTGCACCGCGCGCATAAACTCGTCGGTCACGGCCACCGAGATGTTAAAGTTCGTGACCCGGCTGTTATCGCTCTTGCAGGCGATGAAATTCAGAATATCCGGGTGGTCTACCCGCAGGATCCCCATGTTCGCCCCGCGCCGCGTACCACCTTGCTTCACCGCCTCCGTCGACGCGTCGTAGACTTCCATGAAGGATACCGGTCCGGAGGCGACACCCATCGTCGACCTCACCACATCCCCGCTGGGCCGGAGCCGCGAAAACCCGAACCCGGTGCCGCCCCCGGACTGATGAATCAGCGCCATGTTCCGCAGCGTCGTATAGATCCCTTCCAGGGAATCCTCCACCGGCAGCACGAAACAGGCTGAAAGCTGGCCCAACGGACGACCCGCGTTCATCAACGTCGGCGAGTTCGGCTCGAACTGCCCGTCGGCCATAATGTGATAAAACCGCTCCGCTGACTGCTGCGCCTCCGCTCCGCTCGTTCCATACTGCAAATCGACCGCCGCCACCGCCCGCGCCACCCGCCAGAACAGCTCCCTGGGTGTCTCAATCGGACGCAGCTCGTCGTCCTTCACCAGGTAGCGGCGCTCCAGCACCGTGATGGCGTTCTCGCTCAGATCCGGATCGGGCAAACCCGCCGGCGGTGCCACCGGCAGCTCGATTTCCCTACCCTTAGCAGCGACCGTGGCCGTCATCGAACGATATCTCTCCGTCCCTCTCCGTCCTTGAGTCTGCAATTGTCAGCGAGTGCTTAAGGAAATAAAAGACCTGAGCGCGTCCGCCGCGCCAACTTTCTCCCGGATTATTCTATCTGTTGGCTTGAACCTGATTTCGCTCTGGCCCCCTGGCTGGTGGCGGGGGAGGAGGCCACTCGCGTCCCGGTACAGGTGCTGCCCACTATATGTAGTACCGCATTCAACCGGCGACCCCAAATATAGGGCCCCCTCCCGGTTTGGTCAAGGTTCTTTGGTCCCACGACCCGGCAGGATGGGCCAAGCCGGCCCACCGCTCTAACCTTTTTGTTGACAACTACTTAGCGGGCGGGAAGCGGCCGGCTTTGTGAGCCCGGGCCAGCCGCACATAGTCGCGCCAAGTGAGTTCGATTCGGGAGCGCAGCTCATCGTCGACAGGTCGCACGACTTTGGCGGGCACACCCATGACGAGTGAGCCGGCCGGCACTCGAGTACCCTCGGTGATCAGAGCACCGGCGGCGATGACGGAGCCCGTCCCGATGACGGCACCGCTGAGCACAGTAGCGCCCATCCCGATGAGGCATTCGTCCTCGATGACGCAGCCGTGGATGAGGCTGCGATGGCCGACGCCGACACGGGCACCGATGCGGGTTGGCAAGCCGGGATCGATATGGACCACGGTATTGTCCTGGATGTTGGTCTGCTCGCCGATTGTGATGGGCTCGATGTCACCCCTCACGACGCAGCCGAACCAGACGCTCGCCTCGCGCGCCACGGTCACCCGGCCGAGGACGGTGGCGGTTGGCGCTATGAAGGCGTCTGGGTGAATACGCGGTCTCAGTTCCTGTGCCAAACCGGTCTCCTCAGGCTGGTGTGCGGTGTGCACTATGCAGTGTGTGGTGGAGTTTGGAGCTACGGCATACGGCACACCGCATACCGATCACCGACCGGCCGCCCCGAGCAAGAACTCGCGAATTCCGAGGAGCACGCCACGCGCGTACGCCTCCTGGTAGACCGGGTCCCTCAGTCCCGCCTCCTGGTCGGGGATCATCATAAACGCTCCCTCGGTGAGCACGGCGAGCATCCAGGTAGGCCTTACCAGTGCGAGGCTGCTGCGGCCGAAGCCGAGGTCGCGGAGACCCATCGTCTCGAGCAGGCTCTGTTGGAGTGAACGGGCCAGATCCAGCGAGTGGCGGTGAAAGTAGTAGACGCTCGTCCCGTGACGCCCGAACGGATTGACTCCGTCGGGTAGCGCGTTGTTGTGAATCGAGACGAGCAGCTCCGCATCAAGTAGTTCGGCCAGGTTGGTGCGATCGTATAGTCGAACGATGCTGCGGTCGGCGCGCGTCAAGATCACGCGGGCTCCTTCCCCTTCCAACAGTCTCTTTAGCTTGAAAGCGATGGCCAGATTGGCCTCGCCTTCGTATAGGCGTGTCGGCCCCGTTGCACCCGCCGGCGGGTGACCCGGATCCACCACCACGGTCCGACCGGCGAGCGGTCGTTCCGGATCAATTAACGGCGGCTTGCGGATCTCGAGAACGAGAGCGTCACGCCGGTAATGTGCGCGGTAGCCCCACGGCTGTTGCCTTAGATCGATGCAGAGGACATAGCGGTCGGAGGTGATCTGTTCCCAGCGGGCCGCCTTCAGGAAGGGATCGCGCCGGCCGTACTGCAACCAGTCGGTGTCCGAGTAGGCACCGTAGAGAGTGAGCGTCATACGCTCGCCGTCGACCTCGACCTTGTACGGTAGTGGGTCGGCGACCGAGACGTCGACCCGAAGCCGGTCGGGTGCGCCGGAGAACCTCACCGTCCCGACTCTTGCCCGCTGGGGCAGCGACGCGCCACTCAACCAGACGACCTCATCCGCCGCCACCCAGGCTTCGGTTCGCGCATCGAGGGCGATCCGTATCGTTCCATTGCGTCGACCTGTGACACGGGCGCGCACGCCGTCGGCCCACTGCCAGTAGCTCGTAGCGCCCGGCCCGGCGCGGCCGATCACGAAGCCGTCGCGCCCAGTACCCGCCGGTTCTTCTCGCAGCTCGACGACCGGTCCCCTTCCCCCGAGGACCCAGAGATCGAGCGGCAGCGGCGTGCGCGCGGTATCATCGGCGACGATGACCTCGAGTCGTGCGCACTGCGAAGGCACGTCTGCTTCGGCGAGCGCCTCCTCCACGACCGCCACGGCGCCGGCCGCCTCGGAGCGCGGTGTCTCGGTTGAATCCGTAACGACCCCCAGACTGTCGCCGACCTCCACGGTATCCGGCGGCGGCGGCGCGCAGTAGTGAGTAAGCTCAGGGAGGCCTGCAGGTCCGGGCGGGAGGTCTGGGCTCAACCTGCCGCGGCCCAGCGGCGCCTGCACGATCAGCTCACCCTCGTATACGCCGGTTCCCGGCGTCGCTGCGCCCGTAGTTGGGATGCGGCCGAAGGCCCAATTCGCGGCTTCGCTTCCGTCCTCGAGATGATTCAGTTCAGCGAGCGGCAACGCATCACCCTCCGGCAACAACAGGCGAACGCTTGCGCCGGGCGATGCGCGCACGCGGATCGGGATGATCTCTCCCTCCCGTAGCCACCACGCGCCGCTGGGCACAACGCTGCTCGCGTCGATGACCGCCGAGTCGCGTGCTAGCGGTACGACCGGACGGGGCAGGAAGACTGTTCGGACTTCGCGGGCATGCTGTGTCCCGAGGGTGGCCGCAAGCTCGTACCGCGCCAGCGTGTCCTCCGGCGACGCCGGCACGGGCAGCCAGGCGATGAAGGCGCCGTTCGGCTCTACCCGGACGCGCTCGCCGTTGATCGTCAACTGCGCGTTGCCGTGGCCGACCGAGCCGAAGATGAAGTTGGAGTCCCGGGCCGCGATGAAGCTGCTGTCGGCCGGGTAGACGATATCGATGGCGAGGGGGCCACTGCGCGGCGGTATGGGCGGCGGGCCCAGTGGCCCCGGCGCGCGCGCCGTACACGCGGCACATGCGACGGCGGTCAAAAGAAGCGCCGCACCCGATCGCATTTGCCTCGCACCGGCTACGGCACGCTCCATCTCCTCGGAACGGGCCTCAGTTCTCACGGTGCCGCAATGTACGACCCACGCTTCCCGCCGGTCAAAGAGTCTCGGCGATGCGACCATGCTAACAGCAGGAAGGTCACCGCGGCCAATCCGAACATCGCCGCGCCGCGTCCCAAGAACCCGAGGACAAGCCAACCGACTCCGAACAGCAAGGCGAACAGCAGCACGACGCCGAGGACCCCGGATCGCACGTCGGCGCCCAGGTCCTGTAGCGGTGTGAGGCCGGTGATTCGCTGCTGGCGCCGCCAGCCCGGGCCACCAGGCCGCGTGCGCCGGTAGAACTCCGCCAGCGTCTCCTCCGACTCGGGCCGCGTGAGCAGCATGGTCGGCAGCCAGACGGCCAGCGAGCCGAACGCCGTCACCGCCAACCGCACGCCGAAGTCGATCTCGCCGAAGGTCGGCAAATAGGACAGCAGAGCGATCAGTATACCGGCGAGCATCGCCGCCAGCTCACTCCAGGCGTTCACCCGCCACCAAAACCACCTCAAGATGAGCACCGCGCCGGGCCCGGTGCCGATGGCGATCATGAAGCGGAAGACGGTCCCGATATCCTGAGCGAAGAACGCGGCCGTCGCCGCCAGCGTCACGATGACCACCGACGCCAGGCGACCCACCAGTACCTTCTCACTGTCTCGGGCTTCGGGGTGAGCCCAACGCACGTAGAGGTCGTTGACGATGTACGATGCGCCCCAATTGATCAGCGTCGACACCGTCGACATGAAGGCAGCAAGGAAAGAGGCAACCACTAGACCCAGCAAGCCGGCGGGCAGGTAGTCGAGCATCAGCTGGATATAGCCGATTTCCGGGTCGGCGAGCGTCGGGTAGAGGATCAGGGCGACCAGTGCCACGACAATCCACGGCCAAGTGCGGACGACGTAGTGCAGCACGTTGAACAGCCAGGCCGCCTTCTGCGCGTCCTCCTCGGTCTTCGATGAGATGAAGCGCTGGATGAACATGCCGCCGCCATCGGTGTTGCGGAACGCCCACCACTGAATTCCGATGTAGGCGAGGAACGTGGTCATCGACAGTTGGGCGACATCGGACCAGGGCATGAAGTCGAGCCGGTCGCTCAAACCCTGCTGGGTGAGGGTTGTCTTGATGCCGGCTATGCCGCCGACGTCGGGCAGTGCGAAGGCTACAACGATCAAGGCGCCGACCAAGGCGAGTCCGAACTGGATGAAGTCGGTTGTCACGACACCCCAGAGGCCGGCCAAGCCGGCGTAGACGAGCACGAAGATCGACAGCGCAACGACGATCCAGAGCCGCGGCTCGCCCGGCACATCGATCGCCAGCGCATCCCAGAGGCCGAGCGCCTCGATCACCTTCCGCATCGCCAGCATGGCGTAGCCCATTCCGATGCAGTTGATGGGCACAGCGAAGATGAAGGCGCGGGCACCACGCAGTAGGGCCGCCGGCTTGCCGCCGTAACGCAGCTCGGTGAGCTCGACATCGGTGACGACTTCGCTGCGGCGCCAAAGGCGAGCGAAGAGATAGATCATCAGCACGTGAGTGATGGCGAAAGCCCACCACTCCCAATTGCCGGCGATGCCGCGGCGCGCCACGAGGCCGGTGACGTAGAGCGGTGTGTCGACGCTGAACGTGGTGGCAGCCATCGAGGTCCCTGCCAGCCACCAGGGGAGCGCGCGTCCACTGACGAAGAATTCGGCGAAGCTCCTGGCACCGCGCCGCGAGAACCAGATACCGACGAGAAGTGTGCCGATCAGGTATGCGGCGATTACCAGCCAGTCGACGGCATTCATCCGGACCGGCCGCCCTGCAGGTGTTCGGCGGCCGCCTCCTGCATGAGCGGATCGCCACACCAGGCACACAGCACGTTGCGGGCGCCGGGCAGTTGCTGAGCCAGGCGCGGGTGGCCAAAGATGATGACCGTCGCGTCGGGGGCGCGCTCGAGTACCCGGTTGACTTCACACGCTCTCTCGGGTGCGAGCCAGGAGCGCCGCTTCCAACCTCTCACGTCCGAGAACACGGCGACCAGGTCGGCCGCCGGTGTTTCCGACTCGGGACCGACCGTCGCGGCGCCACGCTCACGTAAGGCTTCACTCAGCCGACCGCGGTCCGGCTGCTTGGTGCCCGGCCCGGCGAGCGATTCCGGGAGGTCGACGACGTCGTCGTCCACTGTATGGAGCCGGAACGTCTGTCCCAGCCGCGGGTGCGGGGGCATGCCACCCAACGTTCTGATCGAGGCCGCGGCCATCTCCAGAGCGCGGGCGTGGCTCGGGCCGGGGGCCTGATCGTCGCTGACGACGTTCGCCGTTTGCCCGGCGAGCTCGACGCGCTCGACCGATCGGGCGACCAGCCGGCGGTCGAGTTCCTTCGTGACGAGTGCCGCCTCGAGCGCCGCGACCGTTTCCGCCGGCGATGAGGGGTAGAGCAATACATCGCATCCGGCACGCACCGCCTCGACCGCTGCCTGCGTCTCGGAACGGGCGGCCGCCGATACCGCACCCATAATCAGCGCGTCGGTGGCGATGAGCCCGTCGAACCGCATCTCCCGGCGCAGCAGGTTCACGATCTTGCGAGAGAGGCTGGCCGGTGCGCCCGAGGGATCGAGTGCCGGATAGCTCACGTGGGCCAGCATCACCGAGCTGACCTCGGCCTCCACCGCGGCGCGGAACGGCAGCAGGTCGGCCTCGAGAGTCTCGCGCGTCCACCTGACTGTGGGAAGCTCGCTGTGCGAGTCGGCCGTCGTGCGACCGTGGCCCGGGAAGTGCTTGGCGCAGGCATGTATGCCTTCCTCTTGAACCGTCGCCACCCAGGCGCGCACGCGTTCCGCCACGATTGCCGGCTCGGACCCAAAGCTCCGACTCCCGACGATAGGGTTCAGCGACTCGACATCCAGATCGGCGACAGGAGCGAGCACCCAGCCGATCCCGGCGGCGGCCGCTTCCTGTGCGGTGATTCGCGCCGCGTCCAACAGCGCCGCGGCATCCGTCGCCGCCAGCGCCGCGGCCGGCGGCAGTGGCGTCGCACCCTCCAACTGCTGAGCGGCGCCGCGCTCCAGGTCGGCGGCGAACAACACCGGTCGGCCCTCGCGCTCCTGGGTGCGCGCCACCAGCTCCCGCATACCGCTTACGCTGCCCCCAAAGACGACGAAGCCGCCCACCCCGAGGTCGAGACTGCGGCGCAGTTCGCGCCAGACCTTCTCCACGTTGCGGTCACCCCAGCGGATCGCTGGAAATACGAGACGGGCCGGATTCATGGCGGCGTCAACTTCCCGAGAACGCGGGGACCGGCGGCACCGGTAACGCTGGGTAGGTTGCCGGACCTACCGGCTTGGTGAAGGTGGGCGAGGATGGCGAAGGCCGCCGCTTCCTTGGCGTCGGGATCCCAACCGAGCGCTGACAGGTCGGTCACGGGTACGGGGTCGAGCGCCTCGACCAGCATCTGCATCAGCGTCGGGTTGCGGGCGCCGCCACCAGAGACCACGCACTCGTCCGGGCCAGCTACTGCGGCAAAGAAATCGCGGTAAGCGTTCGCGATCGTCCGCGCCGTCAACGCGGTGACCGTGGCCACCAGGTCGTCCGCGGACAGCCCTAGCTCACCACCCTTCCGACTTACTTCCGTCGCGTAGTCGGCGCCGTAGCGCTCGCGCCCCGTCGACTTTGGTGGCGCCCTGCCGAAGTAATCGTCGGCGAGCAGCAGAGTCAGCAGCTTCTCGTTCGGCCGTCCCCTCGAGGCACGGCGCCCATCGAGATCGTACGGCTCGGCGCCATCGCTCACGATCTCGACCACCGCGTCGATCACCGCCACGCCCGGCCCCGTATCGAATGCGACGACGGGCTCGCTCGATCCCTCCGGCGGCAGCAGTGTCACGTTGGCGATCCCGCCGATATTCTGGAGCGCACGTCGGCCGTCTGGCGTCGAGAAGATCAGCTGGTCGACAATCGGCACGAGCGGCGCGCCGTGGCCGCCCGCCGCGACGTCGCGCGCTCGGAAGTCCGAAATCACCGGCACACCCAAGCGCTCAGCGATCACGGCCGGTTCGCCGAGTTGTAACGTGGCGCCCGGGGTGCCGTCGCCCGGTGGTTCGTGCCAGATGGTCTGGCCGTGCGAGCCAACCGCGGTCAGCTCGGCGGGCGTCACACTCGCACTGTCGAGCAACCCGAGCGCTGCGTCGGCGAACCAACCGCCGAGATCGACGTTGAGGCGGCACAGCTCCCGCGGTCCGCCTTCCAGCCCTCCTTTAATCGCCGCACGCTGTTCGGGTTTGTACGCGGTGCTGCTGAACGCTTCGACGTACGCTCCCAGACGTCCGTCCCGTTCGTCCACCTGAACCAGCGCCGCGTCGACGCCGTCCAGAGAAGTCCCTGACATGAGGCCCAGATAACGAAGACTCACGGCGCTAGTCGCTGACGAGGCGCCGGATCGCCTCTAGGTGACGGTGATCGTGCCAGATGCAATGGCGCAGCAACTGATAGATAGAGATCGGCCCGAACACTTCGTGCCGACCCACGCGCGACCAGCGCTCGGTGGCCGCACCTTCCATCGATCCAGACAGCGCGGTTCGACTTTCCGCGAACTTTCCGATCAGCTCACCGATCGCTGCATCCCGCGCACCACTATCGCTGATCTTGCGGTTCTCCACTTCATCGTCGCGATCGGCGATGAGGGGTTCATCCTCGTTCAGGATGGCGGTGATCCTGCCGATGAAGAAATGATCTGCCACCCGCAGATGCTCGATCTGTTCCTTGACACACCACTTCTTGGCCTCGGGTCTTTCGCGTAATCGTTCGTCGGAGAGATCGGAGACGATTTCGGAAAGCGAGTCGAGGAGACCAAGGAGCGCGGACCTCACGAGCTCCATGCTCGCCTCGTCCGGCGGTGCGATCGGGTAGTGCCGGTAGGGATCGTCCGAATCGTCGACCGCCCGGGCCAGCTCGAGCGCCCTGCGCACGAAGCCGTCCGACTCGGCCAGATAGAGGGAGGCCATCCCGCGATTTACGGCAGCTCCCTTCATCACGACCGCCAGCTTGAGCGAGCCGCCAGCCTCGTCGATGCACGGCAGCGCCTCTTCTCTAGAGCAGCCCGTGGCCGCCATCATGATGCGGGCACTGCGGTCGATCAACTTCTCGCTCCACACCTGCAGGTCGACCATCAGATTGCCATAGACCTTGCCCAGCCGGATCATCGCACCGGTTGTCAGGGTGTTGAGCACCAGCTTCGTCGCCGTACCCGCCTTCATGCGCGTCGAGCCGGCGATGACCTCAGGGCCCACCAGCGGCACGATGCATACATCGACCAGCCCCCGCATCTCCTCACCCGGCTCGGTACAGCAGAGAAATCCGGTCCGCGCGTCGCGTTCCGCCGCCCGGGCGAGTGCCGCCCGCACGTAGGGCGTCGTGCTCGAGGTGGCGATGCCGAAGACGAAGTCGTCAGGCCCCACCTTCGCCTCGTCGATGGCCGCCACGCCGTCCTCGACGCAATCCTCCGCACCCTCCTGACTACGGGTAAGCGCCGCGGCGCCCCCAGCTATGATTCCCTGCACCATCTCCGGGTCGGTGCCGAAGGTCGGTGGACACTCGGTCGCATCGAGCACACCCAGGCGACCGCTGGTCCCCGCGCCCACATAGATAAGGCGGCCACCCTGCTTGAAGCATTCCACCGCGATCTCGATCGCCTCGGCGAGCCGCTCACGCTCGGCGAGCACCGCGCCGGACACGCCAGCGTCCTCAGCGTTGATGAGATCGACGATTCCCAACGCATCAGCGAGGTCGATGTCCCGCGTCCTCGGGTTCCCGTGCTCTGTGAGCCTGGGGTCGAACAGATCGTCTGCCATGGTCCACCGTTGCCGAAGTATGCCGAGAAACCTAACCTTCGCAGGTTCGCTCAAAAAGACTACAAGGGAGGAAAATGGAGCTGCTCTCCAGAGCCAAGGAGCTCGCCGGCGACCTCATCGAGATCCGGCGCGATATCCACGCTCACCCCGAGCTCTCCTTCCGGGAAACCCGAACCGCGGAACTGATCGCCGACAAGTTGAAAAGCCTGGGCTACGAGGTGCGCACCCAGGTCGGGGTCACCGGCTGCATCGGCGAATTGGGCAGTGGGGACGGCCGCACGGTGGCGCTTCGCGCCGATATGGACGCGCTCCCAATCCAGGAGGCGAACGACGTACCCTACCGTTCGCAGGTCGACGGCGTCATGCACGCCTGCGGTCACGACGCGCACGTTGCCTGCCTGCTGGGCGCCGCGATGCTGCTGGCGGAAAGCGAGCGAAGCGGGGATCTACCACCGGGCCGCGTGCGCCTGCTCTTCCAACCCTCCGAGGAAACGACCGACGAGCACAACCTCAGCGGCGCGCGGCGCATGATCGAAGACGGTGCCATGGAAGGCGTAGACGCCGTCGTCGGCCTGCATGTAGCCGCCGAGTCCCCCGCCCGTGAGGTCCTGTTCCGAGCGGGCCCGCTGATGGCGGGGAACGACACGCTCTCGGGCACGGTACGCGGCACGAGCGCCCACGCGGCGCTACCCCACGAAGGGAAGGACGCGCTGCTGTTTGCAGCTCATGTGGTCCTTGCTGTACAGGCGATCGTCGCCCGTAACGTTGACCCCCTCGAGCCCGCAGTCGTGACGTTCGGTACCATCGAGGGCGGCACCGCCTCCAACATTCTGTGCAGCGAGGTTCGTCTGGGAGGAACCTTGCGCTATTTCGGTTCTGAAGTAAGGCGAACACTGCATGAAGAACTGAAGCGCGCCTTCGCCGTGGCGGACGCCATGGGCGGCGAAGGAGAGATCGAGATTCGGCCTGGGTACCCGCCATTGACCAACGACGCGCGACTGACCGAGATCGTAAGTGCGGCTGCGCGCTCGGTAGTCGGTGACGATGATGTGGTCACGGCCGATCTTATCATGGGTGCCGAAGACTTCGCCTTCCTGGCTCGCGAAGCGCCGGGCTGTTTCTTCTGGCTCGGCGCCGGCATCGAGGGCGATGGGCGCGCCCATCATTCGCCGCGCTTCGACATCGATGAGAGCTGCCTGCCCCGCGGCGCGGCGGTGTTGGCGGCGGCGGCTGGCAAGGTTCTGGCCGAGTGGTAGCGACGAAGGCTCCTCCGCGATCAGTGCGCCGCCGCGTCAGGGCGCTGCACCGCCGCCTGGAGGACCACTACGGGCCGGTGCAGAAGAAGCGGATCGGACCGTTGGACGAGCTGATGCTGACGATCCTCAGTCAGAACACGAACGACACGAACCGGGATCGCGCCTACGAGTCGCTACGGGCGCGGTTCCCCGATTGGGATGCGGTGAGGGTCGCGCCGAGGAGAGAGGTCGAGCGGGCGATAAAGTCGGCCGGACTCTGGAAGCAAAAGGCCCGGACGTTGCAGGAAACGCTCACCGCTTTGTTCGACGAGCAGGGGGATCTCGACCTCTGGCACCTGGAAGATAGGACCGACCAGGAGATCATCGAGTACCTCACATCCTTCCGCGGCGTCGGCGTAAAGACGGCGGCGTGTGTGCTCTGCTTCGCCATGGGCCGACCGTATATGCCGGTGGACACCCACGTCCACCGCGTCGCGCGTCGTCTCGGCTTGATAGCAGAGCGTGCCACCGCCGACCAGGCTCACGAACTGCTGAACCGCGACAGCTCAGTTCCGCCCGAGCTGCGTTTCTCCTTCCATATCCAGCTAATACGTCACGGGCGCGCGGTCTGCCGGGCCGGCCGTCCGGCTTGCGACACTTGCGTGCTAGGGGGCCTCTGCCCAAGAATCGGCATCTAGCCTGCTTGTACAGATGGAGTAGAAAGGAACGGCTCATGCGGCGCTTCAGCCTCCTCCTGGCGCTCACAATCCTCGCGGCCTGCGCGCCGCCGCCCGCGGGAACCGGGGCGGGCGGCGTGGCGAGCACCGTCTTTCCATTCGACTGGGCGTTCCGTGGCCTCGACCCGATCGGCACGGGCACCCAGGGGATGGTGGCCACCACCGATGTCCGGGCGACACGGGTCGGCATCGATATCCTGGAGGCGGGGGGTAACGCCGTCGACGCAGCGATCGCGGTCGGTTTCGCCCTCGCCGTCGTGCATCCCGCTGCCGGCAACATCGGGGGCGGTGGCTTCGCGGTCGTCCGGCCGGCCGACGGTGAGACGGCGGCCCTCGACTTCCGCGAGATGGCGCCCATGCTGGCCACGCCGCAGCGCTTCCTCGACGATGAAGGACGACCCACGGACGCCTCGGTGCTCGGGTACCTGGCGGCCGGCGTCCCCGGCACGGTGGCCGGCCTATGGGAACTTCACCAGCGCTATGGCTCGCTCTCTTGGGACGCCCTGGTCGCGCCCGCCATCGAGCTGGCCGAGAACGGCTTTGTCGTTAGCGAGGCCTTCCACGATGGGCTGGCCGCCAGACAGTCTCGCTTCGCCGAGTTCGAGACGACGCAGCAGATCTTCTACCCAGACGGTGACGCCCCGCGCGTCGGCTCGACTTTCAGGCAGCCGCTGCTGGGAGAGACGCTGCGCCTGATCGCCGCGGAAGGGAAATCGGCCTTCTACCACGGAGCGATCGCTGACATGATCGTCGACGAGATGCGCCGGGGCGGCGGCCTGATCACCCACGAAGATTTGAGGCGCTACGCAGCGAAGTGGCGGGACCCCATCGTCTTCGAATACCGCGGCTATACGATAGCCTCAATGCCACCGCCATCTTCAGGTGGCATCACGATCGCCGAGACGCTCAACATCCTCGAGGGCTACAACCTGACAGAGCTCGGCTTCAACTCGCCGGAGGCCATCCATCTCGTCGCCGAGGCCTTCCGCCGGGCGTTCGCCGACCGCAACTACTACCTAGGCGATCCCGACTACATCGAGATGCCTGTCGATCGGCTGATCAGCGACGAGTACGCGGCGGAACTGAGAGCCGGCATATCACGGAGCCGCGCGTCACCGTCGGAACAATTCAACCGCGTGCCGGTGTTGCAGGAAGGATCGCACACTACGCACTACTCGATCGTCGACGGTGAGGGCAGCGCCGTCGCGCTGACTTACACGATCAACTCGGGCTACGGATCCGGCGTCGTGGTGGCGCGGGCCGGCTTCTTCCTCAACAACGAGATGGACGACTTCGCGATGCGGGCCGGCTATGCGAACCAGTACGGCCTCATCCAGGGCGAGGCCAACCTGGTAGCCCCGGGCCGACGAATGCTTTCGGCGATGACTCCCTCGATCGTGCTCGACCCGCAGGGTGAACTGCGACTCGTCGTGGGGTCGCCCGGTGGCCCGCGGATCATCACCGCTGTCGCGCAGACGATCATCAACGTAATCGACTTCGCGATGGATGTGCGCAGTGCCGTCGACGCACCGCGAATCCATCATCAGCTGTTGCCCGACGCGATCATGGTCGAGAGGAACGGTCTCGACGAGCGGACCCGCTCTGTGCTGGAGAGCTTCGGGCACACGGTCATGTCCCGACGCGGGTACTTCGGCGACGTGCAGCTGATCATCCGCGCGCCTGACGGCACCCTCTATGGCGCCTCCGACCCGCGGAGCAGCGGCGGCAGGGCGATCGGATATTGACGTGCTGAAGCAGCTGAGGCCGTTACTCCCCTACGCGCGTCGCTACCGGGGTCGGATCGCCGGGGGCCTCAGCCTGGTGGTTTTGGCCAACCTGTTCTCCCTCACCTGGCCCTACCTGCTGAAGCTGGCTATCGATGCTCTGGAGAGGGGGATCACGCCGGCGGGCCTGGCCGCCTACGCGGGGGCGATCGTCGGCTTCTCGCTGGTCGGCGGCGCCGGCCGCTATTTCATGCGCCAGCTGATGAACGGCATGAGTCGCCACGTGGAGAACGATCTGCGCGACGACTACTTCGCCCACTTGTTGAGGCTGGCGCCCGATTTCTACGGGCGCGTCCCCACCGGTGAGCTGATGAGCCGGGCCACCAACGACATACCGGCGGTCCGCATGGTGGTCGGCCCGGCGATTATGTACCTGGTGAACACGACGGTCATTTCGGTCATCGCGCTGACGATGCTGATCCTCATCGATCTACGCCTGACGGTCCTGGCCATCCTGCCACTCGCCTGTGTTCCGCCGGTCACGATCTACTTCGGGCGCGAGATCCACCAACGCTTCGAGGCGATCCAGGCGCAGTTCGGCCGCATCTCGACGACGGCACAGGAGAACCTCTCCGGCGCGCGCATCGTGCGCGCCTATGTGCAGGAGGACGCCCAGGCCAGCCAATTCGCTCAACTCAATCGGGATTACATGAAGCGCAACCTGCGGCTCGCCAGGGTTTGGGGGCTGTTCTTCCCAGCGCTCATGCTGCTCACCGGGCTGGGCGCCGTGATCGTGCTCTGGGTCGGAGGCCGCGATGTGATCCTGGGTCGCATCACCATCGGTGACTTCGTCGCCTTCGCCTTCTACTTGTTGCAGCTCACCTGGCCGATGATCGCGCTCGGCTGGGTGATCAACCTTTTCGAGCGCGGCTCCGCATCGATGGGCCGCATCCAAGAGATCATGGACGAGCATCCGTCGATCCTTGACGCGGACCAGCCAATCGAGATCGATGCACCGCAGGGCGGCATCGAGTTCAGGAACGTCTCGTTCCGCTACCCGGGCACGGAGCGCCACGTCCTTCGCGACGTCTCGTTCACGATCGAGCCCGGCCAGACCGTCGCCATCGTCGGGCGAACCGGATCCGGCAAGAGCTCTGTCGTAAGGCTGATCCCGCGGCTCTACGATCCCGATGATGGCGAGATCTTACTCGACGGCATACCGATTAGGGAGATCCGACTCGAGCAGCTGCGCCGGCTGATCGCCACGGTGCCTCAGGAGCCATTCCTGTTCTCCGAGACGCTGGGCGCCAACATCGCCTTCGGCTTGCAGGACGGCGGGGAGCAGGAGCGCATCGAGGAAGTCGCCGCGATCGCCCAGCTGGCCGACACGATCCGCGATTTCCCCAAGGGCTACGATACCCAACTCGGCGAGCGCGGCATCAACCTGTCGGGCGGCCAGAAGCAGCGGGCGACGCTGGCGCGCGCCCTCACCCGGGACGCACCCGTCCTCATCCTCGACGACGCCTTGTCTTCAGTGGACACGCACACCGAAGCAGCGATCCTCGACGGCCTGCGGGACGTGTTCATGCGTCACACGAGCATCATCGTCTCGCACCGCGTAACGGCGGTGAAGGACGCCGACCTGATCCTCGTCGTCGAGGAAGGGGAGATTGTAGAGCGGGGTACCCATCCCCAGTTGCTGGAAGCGGACGGCGTCTACGCACGCTTGCTCAGACGCCAGCTGCTAGAGGAAAGTCTCGAAGTAGATGCGGGCGCCGCCTGAGGGCCACACCCTGCCGGTGGCGGAGGCGCTGCCGCTTGCCCTAAATCCGCTCCAGCAGGAAATCGGGTGTGAACTGGATGAGCCAGCCGGCCAGGACCGTGAACTTGCCGGTCACCAAGAGTAGCCCAACCAGGATGAGCAGGATCCCCGCCACCCACTCCACGTAGCGGACGTAGCGTCTGAACTTCTGGAACCATGCCAAGAAGGCGGTGAGCGCCACGGCACTCAGCACAAAGGGGATCGCCAGTCCCAGCGAGTAGACGAACAGCAGCCCCACGCCTTGAGCGACATCGGCGCGGGTCGCCGCCAGCGTCAGGATCGCACCGAGGATCGGACCGATACAGGGGACCCAGCCGGCACCGAAAGCCACACCCACCGCCACCGTCCCCGCGTAGCCCACCGGCTTGCTCTGGAACTGGTAGCGCTTCTCGCGGCTCAAGGCGGGAATCGGGACCACACCAAGCAGCAAGACGCCGAAGAGAATGATGATGACACCGCCGATGCGGGCGATCGTGTCCTGATAGACGCGGAGTAGCTGTCCGATATAGGTGGCCGAGGCGCCCATCAGCAGGAAGATCAGGGTGAAGCCGGCAACGAACAGAAGCGAATGAACGAGCGTCACCCGCTTCACCTCACCGCCGCCCTGCTCCAGCTCCTCCAGACCGAGCCCGGTGACGAAGGAAACGTAGGACGGGACCAACGGCAGAACGCAGGGACTGAGGAAGGAGAGCAGTCCGGCTAGGAATGCAACGAATATTCCGATCGATGTTCCGTCCTGCATCTATTCCCTCAGAGCGGTGGCCGGTAGCCAGTGGCCGGTAATTGCGAACGATCGAGTTGGGATTGCGAAGTTACCGGCTACCGGCGTACAGGCCACCGGCTACCGATTCCCGGCTTCCCAATACCCAATCATCTTATAGACCAGCTTCGCCACCAAAAAATCCGGCGCCACGATGCCGGGCAACGGCGCCAGCTCCACCACATCGGCGGCGACCACGTTCTTCTCAGCGAAGACGCGCCGGAGCAACGTCATCGCCTGGTCCCAGGTTCCGCCGCCGGGCTCCGGGGTGCCGGTCGCCGGTACGAGGGCCGGGTCGAAAAAGTCGACGTCGAAGCTCAGGTACACGTCCTCAGGTAGCGCCGCCAGCACCCGTTCCTCCCAACCCGGCCCACCCAGCTCTTCGCCGTATACCATCGTGAGGCCGAGCTCTTCGATCAGCCGCTTCTCCTCGATGTCGATCGCCCTGATCCCCACACCGGTAGGCTTGACCCGGTCCACCACCCTGCGCATGACGCAGGCATGACTCCAAGAGGTCCCGTGGAAGCTGTCGCGCAGGTCGGCGTGGGCGTCGAACTGGAGGATGCCGAGTTTGTCGTTAAGGCGATCGGCCCAGTACAGCGCCGGCACCTGGGTAATCGTGTGCTCGCCGCCCAACATGATGACGAACCGGCCGCCGGCGCACGCCTCGGCGTAGCGCTCCCGCAACTCCGCCAGCGCCGCCTCGGGGCCGCCAGCGGTCAGCTCGACCATCGGGCAGGTATGGATCCCGACGCGGAACGGCTCGGAATCGAGCTCGTGGTCGTAGAGCTCCACATGCCGGGACGCCTGCAGGATCGCCTCGGGACCGCGGCGCGTCCCCTCGATGTACGACGTGGTGGCCTCGAAGGGGACCGGCAATAGTGCTACCTGCGCCCGCTCGAGACTAGCGAACTCCTCCCCTAGCCCGAGGAAGGCATACGGGTCTTCCCAAGAAAAGTCTGACATGGCTCGTTTCAGGGCAGAAGAACCGCGGCGGTGACGGCGCTGACCCATTTGCCGTCCTCTGGCCCCTCCGCGGTCTGCGTGATGTTTTCCGTCTTCACGATCTTGCCCGAGACCTGCCATTGAGCACGCTGCTCGTCCCAAGCCGTGTCGGGATCGAAGGGTACCCCGAGGATCGTCGCCAGCATGCTGGCGGCGAGGTCCTCGGCGTAGTCGCCCGCTGTCCTCTCGCTCTGCCCGTACGCGTGGTGCTCTGAAAGATAGCCGAACTGATTCGGATCCTTCGGGATCGCCACGCCGATACTGGCCGCGACCAGCCGGCTCGGCTCGTTGGTGTCGAGCCGCGACATCACAGCGAAGGTGATCTGTCCCGGCGTCAACAAATCCAGTCCTTCCTCGCGATCTACTAGCTCGCAGTGCGGCGGAAAGATCGAGGAGACGTTCACCAGGTTGTAACGAGCGATTCGGGCATCGCGCAGTGCCATCTCGAAGGCCGAGAGCCGCTCGCGGTGTATCCCAACTCCTCTGGTCAGGAAGATCTTCTTGGGTACAAAGGACAAAGACTCCGACACTGTTCAGCCCTCATAGAAAATGCGCGGCCCTGGGTAAACAGGCACCGCGCCTACTCGAATCCATTCCCGGATAGCAGCCCGGGAGTGAACGTATGGGATAAAGTGCAATTCGTCCGACTAGTTCTGGCAGTTCGGGCAGTAGCCGATCAGCTCCAAACGGTAGTCGATGATCTCGAAGCCTTCGTCGCTACTCAGGCACCGGATCATGTCGTTGTCGTGACTGCCGACCACATCCCTGACTATGCCGCACTTCAGACAGCGAATATGGTCGTGGTCTTCAACGCGACCGTCGTAGCGCGCCGGCCCGCCTCCCAGCGCCAGTTTCTGGGCAATGCCGGCTTCCACGAACGCTTCGAGCGCTTTGTAAACCGTCGCCAGGCTGATATCCGGCAGCACCTCTCGCACCTGGGTGAATATCTCGTCGGCGGTGGGGTGTGTCGTGACGCGACGCAGGAAGCTATAGATCGCCGCCCGCTGCGTCGTGTGCCGGTGGCCTGCCGCCTCCAGCGCTGCCCTCAGCCCCTCTTCCGAGGTACTGCTTGGCACGACGTCCATTTCACTGTTCCAATTCGCTGGGTGAGCCGTTCCCGGGAACGTCCCCTTCAATAATAGTACTAAAACTTACTACAGGTACGACACTGCTGTCAATCAGCAGCGCGCTGCGCTCTCGCTCAGCGGCGTCCCCATTCTCAGAGCCGTTCCCGGACCCGTTCCCGTTCGCCAAGCGCTCGACGGCCGCCTCCCAAGCCTCGGATTCGCCGCCAACCTGGACGACTTCAGGAACGCCGGCATCGGCGAGTCGCTGAAGTAGCCGGTCGGGAATGGCCGCCACCCAGCGCTGCGGCGTCGTTCCCTGCTCGCGAATCCGCTGAACCCACTCGAATTCGTCGCTTTCCGGATCCTTGAACTGAGCATCGACGTGCGATGTCAGGATGCGGCGGCGATCTTCGCCACCATCGAAGCACACGATAACGATGAACTCGCAGGCGAGATCGCGGTTGGGGAGCGGTGGAAAGACCCACAGCTCATCGATGTTCGCGGCGGGAATGTTGTCGGCTATGGCTCGCAGCCGTAGGTCGAGCGGAAGCACCCGATCCGGCCTGGTTGGACCGCGCACACCCTTTAGGAGCATTCTACGCCTGGAGCCATTCGCACTGCCGTCCCTCTGATGCAGACTCACCGGCCTCCACCTCCCTCACCCAGCATCATAGGCTGCTGCACTCACACCCGGGCTCCGGGGATGCCCTCATCCCCTCAACCGGAAACCTCGCGCGGTAGGCCGACTTACGGCCTTTGTTCACCCGCTAACTCCCTCAAGATACGGCGCTGAGCGCCGACTCTCAAGGAGGAGATTGCTCGAGGGCCGACCGGCAGGCCGCCAGCACCAGTGCTGTGGCCTCGCCTACATTACCCGAGACCACGGCGCCGGCTGCCTTCTTGTGCCCGCCGCCGCCGAACGACCGCGCTACCGTCGCCACGTCCGCCGCTCCAGTCGAGCGGAGCGAGACCTTCACCTCTCCGCCCTCGAGCTCGCGAAAGAGGATCGCAACCTCTGTCCCCTCGAGATTGCGCAGATGCTCGAGTATCCCCTCGTACTCCATGAGCGCACCCAGCTCGCGTGGGACGTCGAGCTCCAGAGCCGCCCAGGTAATCCCATACTCCTCATCGTGCTGCATCCGCTCGAGCGCGGCCTGCAGCGTGCTTAACTCCGCCGGCCTCAAGTTCGCGAACAGCGGCCTATAGAGCGCCTCGGGGTCGGCGCCGGCCTCGATCAGCGCAGCCGCCGTGCGGTGCGCCCGGGGTGTGGAGTTGGAATAGCGGAACGAGCCCGTATCGGTCACCAGGCCGACGTAGAGCGCCTGGGCCGCCAGCGGCCCCAGGGGGTCGCCGGTCTGCAGAAGCACGTCGTAGAGCAACTCGGCCGTGGCGGCGGCATCGGGATCGATCAGCGACAGGGCGGCTTCGATTTTGCCGGCGGCGACGGCGTGGTGGTCGATGACGATGGTGCGCTCGCGCTCGAAGTGAGGTGTGAATCCACCCAGCCGGCTCGGCTCCGAGGCATCCAGGACGACCTGGCTGGCGGCGCTGCGCAGCGCTTCGACGCCGACTGCATCCGGGTCGAGCGGTTCGACACCCTCCGGGAGCATGAAACGGTAACGCTCGGGGAACGGCGTCGCCGCGAGCAGGCGAACGTCAGTGCCGCGGCTGCCAAAGTGATGGGCGAGAGCACAGGCCGAGCCCCAGCCGTCGCCGTCACCGTTGACATGCGTGGAAACGGCGATCGATATGGAACCCTTCAGTCGCTCTGCGATCCGCTTTGCCCGATCGAGGCGATGGGTCGGCGAATCCAACCTAATCCAGCCTTTTGTACCTCTGCTGCTCCTTCCAGCGGCGATGCGCCTCGCGATTCTCGACCCACGGCTTGCGCTGGAAGTAGCTCCCCGTCATCTGCTTCACTTTCCCCGACAGTAGGATCAGCGCCAGCAGGTTGGGCAGGATCACGATCCCTAAGAACACGTCACCAAGTGTCCAGGCGACCGCCAGCGTCAGGATCGCCCCGATGAAGTGCATGGTGACGAAGACGAACTTGTACGGCAGCACCGCGCGGTGCCCGAATAGGTAGTTCGCGCAGCGGTCACCGTAGTAACTCCAGGAAATTGCGGTGGAGATAGCGAACAGGAAGACGCTCAACACCACTATGTAGAGGCCGATATTGCCGGGCAGGCCTTGCTGGAAGGCAATCATCGTCAGCGGCGCGCCGCTCTCGGCGGCGTTGCCGAACAGCGACGTATACTCGCTACCGTCTTCCGCCACAGCGATGTCGCGATCCGTATCGACGATCCCGTTGAAGAGCCTCGTCTGCTCCTCGTCTGTGTAGAGCTGGTCGACTATGACTTCGTGCCAGGTCAGTTGGACAGCGCCGGCGCCCGTGTCGACGTAACGGCCGTCGGCGATTCTTATCCGAGCCAGGTCATCGAAATCATCATAGTCCCCATCGGCCTGCTCGATCACATACGCGATGTCACCCTTGTCCAGGGTGATCTCGGTGGGGACACGGACATCCCAGACACCCGTCATGATGATCACCATCCCGGTCATCGTGCAGATCAAGATGGTGTCGATGAACGGCTCGACGAGCGCGACGACGCCCTCGGAGACGGGCTCGTCCGTCTTGGCGGCGGCGTGAGCGATGGGTGCCGAGCCCTGACCCGCCTCATTGGAAAAGAGTCCCCGCTTCACGCCCCAGATCATCGTGAGCAGAAAGACTCCCGCACCTGAACCGGCGATACTCGCCGTCGGATTGAACGCCTCACGGAATATCAGCCCGAACGTCGGGATAACTTGATCGATATGAAGCGCGATGATGGTGAGCGCACCGGTCACGTAGATGACCGCCATCGTCGGCGCCAAGACGCCGGTCACCTTACCGATTCGCGTGATACCGCCGATAACTACCATGGCGACTATGCTCGCCGTCACCAGCCCCGTCACCCAGACGGGCATGCGCAGAGTCGTGTTCAGCGTGTCCGCCACCGTGTTCGCCTGGATGGCGTTTCCGGTAAGAAACGCCGTGGTGCCGAGCATCCCAGCGAAGAAGACCGCCAGCGGCTTCCAGGAGGGCCCCAGACCGCGCTCGATGTAATACATCGGTCCACCGGAGACCGTACCCTCCCACTTGTACGGATCGAGATCCTCCCTCTCCACGTCCCGATAGCGCTGGGCCAGTGTCACCTCGGTGTACTTGGTGGCCATCCCGACCAGCGCCGTCACCCACATCCAGAACAGTGCCCCGGGGCCGCCCCAGTGAATCGCCAGAGCGACGCCGGCGATGTTGCCGATCCCCACCGTCGCCGAGAGAGCGGTAGTCAGCGCCTGGAAGTGGGAGACGTCGCCCGGCTCCGCGGGATCGTCGTAGATCCCCGAGGTGACAGCGAAGCCGTGCCCCAGTTTGCGCAGCTGCAGGAATCCGAGCTTCACGGTCAGGAACACACCGGTACCGAGCAAGGCGACGACGACCCAAGGGACCTCTTCCCCCGCGACCGGAATCCCTCGGTTCCAGATGTAATCGGACAGCGCGCCGAGGATGTTCTCAATGAGTTCCATGTGATTTCGCAGTTCTTTGAAAGGCGGTCAGGGTCGCGCTACTCTAGGGGCGTGGGCTGGAGGTGTCAAGCAACGACCGGTCGGCTACCGGGCGCGCGGCGCGATCTTCGCCCAGGTCGATGCGAGGTGGACGAGGTAACTGGAATAGCGGCCGTCTATACGGCCCGCACGCAGTGCAGCGAGGAAACCCTCCCTACCATCGAACGCCGGCACCTCGATCACGCCTCGCCCGATCTCGCGCAGCGTGTGTGCATCGGAGCCGGCGCCGCCCGCCAGGTCTCGCTGCACCGCCCATTGCCGCGCCTTATCGTTGAGGGCCGGCTTGTGGATGCGCGCGTTGAAGATCTCGACCGCATCGACATGGGGTTCGATCGCTTCCAGTACCCTGGGTCCGAGACCTTTGCCGCCGGCGAAGGGATGGGGCACGTAGACCAATCCGCCCTGCTGACCGATGGCTTGGACGGTTTCGAGCGCAGGCGTCCCCTTGGGGATCTTCTCTGAGATGAAGAGCCCTATGACATCAACCCCTTCCGCGGTCTTAACCTCTTCGCCGACGATCACTAGCTCTGGCGCCAGGTCGCGAGCTCGGAGCGCTCCCTCGATCTCGTTGTGGTCGGTGACGGCGATGCGGTCGAGCCCGCGGGCGCGAGCCGTGGCGATCACATCTGGGTAGTCGCTGAGGCAGTCGTAGGAAGCCCTTGTGTGGATGTGCAGGTCGAGCCGCAGCCTGCTCACTGCGACCGGCTCAACTTCTCGATCTCTTTCCAAGTCTCCCACGCTCGCCGCTCGAGAGTCGGGATGTCGGCGTCGTTGTCGATGATGAAGTCGGCGCGCGCTCGCTTCTCCTCAGCCGGCAGCTGAGCGGCGGCAACGGCACGGGCCTCATCATCGCTCAGCCCACGCTTGCTCACCAATCGTTCGATCCGAGTATCGAGCGGTGCGTCGACGAGCAGCACGGCGTCGAAGTCTCCCTCCATCGACTTCTCGTAGAGCAGCGGCACTACGCCGATCACGATGCGGTCGCCACGTGCTTCCGCTTCGATGGTGAGCTCGGCGAAGCGCGCGCGGATGGCCGGGTGGAGGACCGCCTCGAGCTGTTCACGGGCCCCGGGGTCGGCGAAGACGACACGTCGAACGGCGGCGCGATCCAGCTCGCCTTCCTCCGTNNGGCCGGGTGGAGGACCGCCTCGAGCTGTTCACGGGCTCCGAGGTCAGCGAAGACGACGCGTCGAACGGCAGCCCGGTCCAGCTCGCCGTCTTCCGTGACCACCTCTTCGCCAAACAGCTCGCCGATCGACGCCAGCGCCGGGCTGCCCGGCTCAACTACCTCGCGGGCCAGAACGTCGGTATCGATGACCGTCGCGCCCCAGCTGGCGAACAGCGCGACGACCGTCGATTTGCCAGCACCTACGTTCCCCGTGAGACCCACGCTGAGCACGACGCCCTCCCTGTCAGCTCCCACCCGCCGCGGTGGAATCGAGCAGGCCGCCGCCGGTTTCATCATCGACGCCCAGCTCCTTGATGAACCGGTTCACCAGCTCTTCCATCTTCAAGCGGACATCCTCAGCCGACAGGCCGAGGATCGGCACGCGCGCGCCGGCCATCATGCCGTGACCGCCGGCGCTTCCGTCTTTCGCGACCACCCGACGCAACAGGTCACCCGCGGCTGCATCGCGCAGCGATGTCCGTATCGAGATGACGATGTCTTTCTCGAACTGCCCGATGCAGAAGGACCAGTAGGCGCCCTCGAAGCGCAGGTAGAAATCGGCCAGTTCCGCCACGAGATCAGGATAGTCGAGCTTGCCGATGTATGAGACGATCACCGGCCCGCGCGTGCGCGCTCGCTCGAGCGAGCGGTGCAGCGACCTAAAGTAGGGGCGCCCCAGGTCCGGGTAGCGGATCCGGGATATCAACTCGCGGTCGGCGCCCGGGTACAGCGCCAGGCTCGCCTGGATATCTGCCTGCTCAGCCTCGCGTCCCAGATCCTGCGTCTCCGACTGGATGCCGTAGAACAGGGCCGTCGCCACGTCCCCCACGAGCGGGACGCCGGCCGCCTGTAGATACTGCGTCATTATCGTGCAGGTCGAGCCGCAACCCTCGCGCACGTCGCTGAAGGTCACCTTCTTCGTCTCGGGACGCATCGGGTGATGGTCGATGACGATCGTCGCCTGACGATCATCCGGCAAGGAGTTGTTAAGGGTGCCCGGCTGCGTGTCGACCAGCGCTATGACGTCGGCGTCGTCGAAGCTCACGCGGCTGGCCGGCTTCACGGGAAGCTGCAGTTCCCTGACCATCGTGCGGTTCTCAGCGCGACCTACGAAGCCGCCAAAGCCAATACGCGCCGCGAGGCCGGCGAACGTCTCCACCAGCTTGAGCAGAGCGAAGGCACTGGCCAGAGCGTCCGGATCCGGGTTGTCGTGAGTCAGGATGAGCATCTGGCCGCCGCCGTCCAGCGCCGCCTTTAGCTCGGCAAGCCGTGGCTCACCACATCCGACTCGCTTATTGGCTTGTCCTTTTCTGTTCACAGGACCTCTCGCGGCTGAGTTCTCACGTCGCGCTTCGCCGCGCTGCGATGAGCCCCCGCCCAACCGCTGCACTAATAGACTCCGGTCAGGAAGGGATTGGTACGGCGTTCCCTTCCCACGGTGGTTTCTGGGCCGTGTCCCGAGTAGAGGGTGGTCTCATCGGGAAGCGTGAGCAGTTTCTCGGTAATCGAATCCATTAGAGTCTGGTAGTCGCCGCCCGGCAGATCGGTTCGGCCGATCGAGCCCGCGAACACACAGTCGCCCACCAGCGCGAACCCATCGCCGACCAGACAGACGTGGCCCGGCGAGTGTCCCGGCGTGTGACGGACCTCCAGCTTCCCTTCCCCCAGCTCGAGGACTTGCCCGTCCTCCAACTCCCGATCGGGCTCGGGCGGCTCCTCGAGCTGCAGCCCGAACCCCTGCGCCTGCATGGGAGCGGCACGATACAGCCCGGCATCCGCCGTATGCAGATACACGGGTACGCCGGTCTCGCGCTTAGCCGCAGCCACGCCGCCGATGTGATCGAGGTGTGCGTGTGTCAGCAGGATCGACTCAATCTGCGCACCCTCGCTCGCCGCCGCCGCCAGCAGCCGCTCCGCCTCGGCCCCCGGGTCGACCAGCGCGCAGCGCCCCGTCTCTTCACAGATCGCCAGATAGGCGTTGGCCTGCAAGGGCCCCACAGCAAAGCCCAGGATCTTCACCCGTCCTCCATGTCTTCGAGAAGATAAGGTCTAGCCGAAGAAGGCAAAAAGGAAGGCCCGCTGGCGCGGGCCTCTCATACCGACCGCCCCCGCTCCTCAAACCGCGAACGAGGAACCGCAGCCGCAACCGCCGGTGGCGTTCGGATTGCTGAAGGTGAAGCCCGATCCCTGAAACGAGCTGTGATAGCCGATCACCGTACCCTGCAAGTACTGAGAGCTGAAGGGGTCGACGAACAGACGGATCCCGTGCGACACGACGACCTCGTCATCCTCGCGCGGCTCATCCTCCAGGTTCAGCCCGTACTGGAAGCCGGAGCAACCGCCCGGTAGCACGGCCACCCGCAATCCCGCCGCCTCGGGTGTGAGGTTCTCCTGTCCCAGGAACTCGCGCGCCTTCTCGGCTGCCTCAGCGGTGAGGCTAAGCGAAGCGGTGTGCTGCGTCTGAGCCATCTATCTCGTTCTCCCTACTGTCGTTACGGTCGTTGCACTAACAATTATCGATACAAAATTGTACTCGCCCCTGCCCCTCTGTCAACGCAAAAGCCGACCGCTGGGTTGCAACCAGCCGAGGTGTAACGCGGCATCCCTAGCCTGCCGGTTGTCGCGCCTCCTTCAGCTCTGTGAGGTACTTCTCGGCGGCTATGACAGCAGTCGTCGCGTCACCGACGGCGGTCGTGATCTGGCGGGTCAGCTGCGCGCGGCAGTCACCGCCGACGAAGAGCCCGGGAATCGACGAGCCCATATCGCGATCGGTGATCAGGTAACCGCCGGCGTCGTGATCGGCGTGATCCTCGAGCAGCCCGGTGTTGGGACGAAAGCCGATGAAGACGAAGAGCCCGGTGGCGTCGAGGGTGCTAAGCTCGCCGGATTTGACGTTCTTGAGTTGCAGTCGCGTCATACCCTTGGCGTCCCCAAGCACTTCCTCGATCACCGTATCCCAGACAACCTCGATCTTCGGGTTCTCGAAGACCCTTTTCTGCAGGATCTTCTGGGCGCGGAGCTCATCGCGGCGGTGGATGAGGTAGAGCCTGTCGACGTAGCGGGTCAGGAACTCAGCCTCCTCGGTGGCCGCGTCGCCACCGCCGGCCACCGCGATCGTTTCGCCTTTGAAGAAGGCGCCGTCGCAGATGGCGCAGTAGCTGACACCGCGCCCGGCGAACTCCTCTTCGCCGGGTACGTTGAGTTTGACGGGTGTGCCGCCGGCGGTGAGGATGACGGCCGGCGCTCGGTAAACGGGACCCTCAGCGGTGGTGATACGGAAGTCACCGTCCTCGAGCTTCTTGATGCCGGTCACCGTCGCCGTATCGATCTGCAAGCCGAACTTCGTGGCGTGGTCCGCCATGCGCTCGGCCAACTCGCGGCCTTCGATCTCCGGGAGGCCGGGGTAGTCATCGATTAGATCTGTATTCAGTAACTGGCCACCGGGCAGCCCGCGCTCGAGGGCGACGGCCTCCAGCTCCGATCGCTTCGCGTAAAGTCCGGCTGTGAGTCCCGCGGGGCCTGCCCCGATTATGACCAGCTCGAACTCTCTTTCGCCCGCATCGTTCGTCATCTCTTAATCCTCTATCTTCAGCGCGCCGATCCGTGTCTCAACGGCTGGCGCGTTCCTCAGCAGCATCACGCAATCTGAAGTACCACTCGTAAGGGACCGGCTGCGAGGCCAGTTGTCCGCGCCGGCCATCGTGTGGCCCGTGCCAGTCCGACCCGCCGGTCTCCAGGAGTCCGTGCTGCTCGACCAGCCGACGCAGCCTTCGCACCTCATAGGGCCCGTGCTCGGGATGAAGCGTCTCGAGCCCGTCGAGTCCGGCCTCCACCAAGGCGCGGATGGCCGATTCGCTGTGACTCTTGCCGCCGTGAGCCAGGATTGCCAGACCGCCGGCATCTTGAATGCGGCGGACTCCCTCAGCCGGACTCAATCGCCAGGTCGGCACATAGGCCGGCTGGCCCGCGGCGATAAAACGATAGAACGCTTCGTTGTAGCCTTTTACCCAACCGCCCTCTACCAGCGCGCGGGCGACGTGGGGCCGAGCGATCAGGCCCTGTTCGGACGCCTGCGCCCTGACATCGTCCAGAGTCAGACCAACACTCAGCCGGTTGAGCTTTTCCACCATCTTCTGAGCCCGTTCGACGCGGAGCTCTCGGGCGCGCATCAGGTACTCGGCGAGCTCGGCGTGGCCGGGATCGACGAAGTAGCCGAGCAGGTGCGTCGACCCGCCGTCATCGTAGCAGGAGAACTCGATCCCAGGGACGAACGGGAGCCCTATTTCCGCAGCAGCAGCAGCCGCCTCCTCGACTCCGTTTAGGGTGTCGTGATCGGTCAAGGATACCGCCCTCAGGCCAGCCTCCTGCGCCGCGGCAATCACCGCTGCCGGCTCCAGCAGCCCGTCCGAGCGGTTGGAGTGCAGGTGGAGATCGATCCTGTCGACGACGTCAGTTGGCGCGTCGAACCGGTCGCTGTCTATCACTCGTTGCGCCACCCCTATGAACAACCTCGGGTTCCCGTAACACAGAGGCCGCGAGCCGGTGGGCCCACGGCCGACCGCGCTAAGCTACCCGGGCGCTGCAGAGAGGTCAACGGATTGACACACCCTGGGGGGCAGCCGACTTTTAGCCCGGACGAAAAATTATGGCGACTAGGCAAAGTGGCGACCCGTCCCACGCCGTCGAGGACTACCTGAAGGCGATCCGGCACCTGCAGCGGGAGAGCTCGCCGGTGAGCACTACGGCCCTCGCCCAGCTACTCGATCGCTCACCGGCCTCGGTGACCAACATGATCAAGAGCCTGGCGGAGCGCGGCCTCGTGGACTACGAGCCCTACCACGGCGTGCGCTTGAGCGAGGCGGGCGAACTCGAGGCACTGCGGATCATCCGGCGCCATAGAGTGATCGAGGCGTACCTGATCGAGAAGCTGGACTACTCTTGGGACCGTGTGCATGCCGAGGCCGAGCGTCTCGAGCACTCCGCATCGGACGAGCTCGTGGAGCGGATGGCGGAAGCGCTCGGCCACCCCGAGCTGGACCCGCACGGCTCCCCGATCCCAACGGCCAAGGGAGAGGTAAGCGAGCCGAGGCACCCGGCGCTGTCCGAGGTAGGTGAGGGCACAAGTGTCATCGTCCAGGAAGTAAGCGATGCAGACGAAGGGCGGCTTCGCTACCTTGCAGAGTTGGGTCTTTACCCGGGCACTATGGTCGAGGTAATGGAGCACGAGCCCTTCGAGGGGCCGATCCGCGTGCGAGTGGGCGGGCAGGAGCGCTCGCTGGGCCGCGGTTTGGCAGAGATCGTCAGAGTACAGTTGCAGGGCGAGCCAAACGATGGCAGCGCAAGCGATGACGCCGCCAACAACTAGAATCGGAGATTATGGCTAACATCAAAGTCGACGGTGACGTATGGAAGGCGCGCCTGGGCCAGGAGCGGCCGCGCCCGGGTGTGCGTCTGGTTCTTTTCCTCAGCCAACCCACGGGCCAGCGCCCGTATCGTGTCGTCGAGGTGCCCGAGGATAGCTTCTCCTCGCAGGGCGACGTCGACAAGCTGTCCAAGAAGCAGCTGCTCGAGCTCTACGAGCGGAGCACATCGATGGACGTCCCGGTCTACCGTTCAGATGAGGTTCACGACGTCGGGAAGCGCACCGACGATTGATATCGTACTGAACATCGAACATTGAACATCGAACATCCGACGTCGAAGCAGGGCGCCCGGGTCTTCGAAGGTTGGGAAGCTTTCCTCAACGTTCGGCGTTCAATGTGCAGTGTTCAACGTCACCAGTATATCAAGGGACGAAGCTGTCACTCTCAGAGAGGCTTCTGACGGTCGCGGCGATCAGCTCTGCCGCCCGCTCGAGGTCCTCCAGCGCCACCATCTCGTTCGGTGAATGCATGTAGCGGTTGGGGACCGAAACCAGAGCCGTCGCTATGCCCATCCGCGCCGTCACAATGCTGTCGGCGTCGGTACTCGTCCTACTCGGTGTCGCCTCGATGGAGAAAGCGATCTTCTCACGCTCGGCAACCTCCACCATGCGCTCGAACAGGACCGGGTTGACGGCCGAGCCCCGGCTGAGAACCGGGCCACCGCCCAGGCGATGATCTCCGTGGCCCTTCTTCTCGGCGCCCGGATAGTCGGTCGCGTGGGTCACATCGATCACGATGGCGACCTGTGGGTCGAGGCCGAACGCGCCGGGCCGCGCACCGCCGCCACCGACGCCGATCTCTTCCTGGGCCGTCGCCGCAGCCACCGCCGCCGCCGCCGGCCGATCGGCGGCAAGTCGCCGCAGAGCCTCGAGCGCCACTAGCGCGCCCATCCGGTTGTCGATGCTACGCGACGCGATACGCCCGTGCGGCAGTTCGATTACATCGGCAGCCAAGACGGCGGCGTCGCCGACGCGCACCAGCTCCCGCGCCTCCCCTCCGTCGGCAGCGCCGATGTCGATCCAAAGATCCTTGATCTTCGATGCCTTCTCCCGGTCGTCTTTCTCGTGCAAGTGGATCGCCTTCTTACCGATCACGCCGCGGATCGCGCCGCTGCGGCTGAGAATCTCGACGCGTTGCCCTACAATGATCTCCGGGTCCCAACCACCTATGGCGGAGAAATAGAGGAAGCCCTCATCATCGATGTGATTGATCATCAGGCCGATCTCATCGATATGGCCCGCCATCATCACGCGGGGCGCGCCCTCCAGGTTGACTGCCGCGAAGCTATTGCCGGCGACGTCGCCCCAGACGCGATCGGCGAATTGCTGCGCCTCGTCGCGCCAGGCCTGCGCCGGCACGCTTTCAAATCCGGACGGTCCGGGTAATGCCAGCAGGTTCTTGAAAAACTCCACCGAGTTGGCCTTCATCGTAGTCTGCGCCCCCATTTGGGTAGCTGCCTATCAATAGAACGGTGCCGGACCCGGGTAGCTTGTCTCCGGCCACTCACCGTACACCCCCTCGACCGCGCTCTCCCCTGCCGGCATCTCGTTCCGGCTGGCCAGTGCCTCTTCGGCAGCCGCTTCAACCTCTGCCGTGATAGCCGCCTCGACCTCCGCCAAGACGACGCGGTTCGGTTCCACCGCCGAGCCCGGCGCCACCGGGCCGCCCGTACTCAGGTCGAGCGCCCCCTCCGCCAACCATGTCTCGTAACAACCGATCGGATCGCGGCGCCCCCAAGCAGCGAAGGTCTCGGGCGGAAACAGTTCCCGCGCCTCGACCTCGTCATGTGTCGCATGGCCGCCCATCCGGAACGTCTCGGCTGAAAGCACAACGGGGCCCACGCCCGAGCGACACTTCTCAACCGCCCAACGCGTGGCGGCATAGGCGTCCAGCACATTGTTGCCATCGAACGCGGCACATGCAGCCCCGTAGATACGCGCCCACTCGGAAAAGTCCGCGCCTGCGTGGTGGTCATCCAGCAACGTGCCCAGCGCTACCTGGTTGTTCTGTATGATGAAGACCACGGGCAGTCGTTGCACCGCCGCAAGATTGAACGCCTCGTGCACTTCACCCGTCTTCGTCGCGCCGTCGCCCACCCAGGTCAGCGCCAGCCGCTTGGAGCCCTGCAAACGAAAGGCCAGCCCGAGCCCTGTGATGACTGGCGCGAGGCTACCCACCAAGCTGACAGGGGTGATCACGCCATACTCGCGCCCACCGATGTGAAGGTCGCGCCCGCGGTTCGGCGAGTCGGCTGTGGCTAGGTAGCCCCGGAACATGTCCGCCACCGACATGCCCATCTCGTGGCAGGCACCAGCGTTGCGGATCATCGGGCCGACGACGTCGCCTTCCGCACCACCGCGGTCGAGCGCGTGGACCGGACCCACAGTCGTCGCCTCTTCACCTGTCCCGAGCCACGCTTTCGAGATCACACCCTGGCGGACCCAGCGCTTGAGAAAGATGTCGTGCAGGCGGAACCGGACCATCCCGGCATAAAGAGCCACCAGCCGGTCAGCGGTCAACTGCTCGACGCACTCGCGCCTGCCGGAGTCTGCTTCGATCGTCGCCCGGAACTGCCGCATGACTTCCGGGTCGGGCGACCAATCGACGTATTCGGGCGGGTCGAACGCGGGATACCTCTCCACCTGAGCCGTTCACTCCGCTGGGTTCGTGGCCCGGATTTCGATCAGGTCAGCGGACTCGGTAAGCACGTCGCCGAAGCGCTCGGCCGCGGCGATCAGCGCATCGCGCAGATCGGCGGCTTCGACCTCGAAGACCTCGTATTGCTGGACCTGTCGCAGATAGCGGATCGTCACCCGGTAGAGACGCTTCTTCTCACTCATGATGTCCACCGACCAGCATACCCTCGGAGTGCATGTGGCGGCAAGACGGGCTTATGGCGGGATGAACGCGACCCGGACTCAGTCTTGGCTCTCCTCTTCGAGGAGGCTCTGGAAGATCTTGCGCCGTAACTCCGGAGGAGCGTTCGTGTGACCCTGGTCGGACACGAAGTGCAGGAACGCTTTCTCGAAATTGTAACGCGGATAGCACCTCCGGCACTTCTCAAGGTGTGCGCGGATCTTCTCCTGCAGTGCCGGGTCATCTAGCTCACCGTCAAGGTACTCATAGAGCTGCGCCATGACTCCACCGCAATCGATGCCGCCGGGCTGCGGCATCATCTTCGCTATTATATCCCTGATGAAGCCCGTCATTTTATGTAGCCCATTTCCGTTGCGTACTCGTAAAGGCGCTGCTGTAGGCGTCGTCGGCCTCTAAAGAGGCGCGACTTCACCGTGCCAACCGGCAGCTCGAGGATCTCGGCGATCTCAGCGTAACTCAAGCCCTCCACGTCGCTCAAGACCACCGGCATGCGGAATTCCTCCGGCAGCTCCTGAATCGCACGCTTCACTTCTTCATCGACTATTGAATGGAAGAAAGATCCTTCGGGATCCCGATCCTGGACCTCCTCGAACACCGAGATATCCTCGACCGCGTCGAATTGGACCGCGCTCGGTTGCTTGCTGCGACGGCGGAATTGGTTGATGAACGTGTTGCGCATGATCGTCACGAGCCAGGCGCGACAGTTCGTACCGGCCTCGTATTTGTCCCAGGCCCGGTACGCCTTCGTCACAGTGTCCTGAACGAGGTCCTCAGCGTCCGAGGCGCTCCCGGTGAGGCGAAGAGCAACGTTGTAAAGCGTGTCCAGATGGACCAGCGCTTCACTCTCGAACTCCTTCTGCTTCGCCCTTGTATCTTCTCCCATCAGTCATATCGGATGGTTGGGGTCGGGGCCATCGCCCTCTATCTAGCCTGCCGTCTCACCCTCTGCAACGCCAGATCAACAGCAAAGGTTCAGCGGTAGGGATTCGGAGATTCGGGGATTCGGGAATTCGCGGACTCGGCCACTGGGGTATGGGGATCCGCTGACTTGAGAATCCGAGGCGTAGGTGGAATCCGGCTATTGGGGAATCGGGGAGACACGGCGCTGTCTTGTCGGCCCGAATCCCCGATCCCACGGATGCCACGGATGCCACGGATTCCACGGACTCTCGGACCCCAAACTCCCCAATTCCAATTCCCCGAGTTCTGAATCCCCGAATCCCCGAATCCCGACTGGTTTGCGCCCGCCCGCCTTCGGTATATTGTAGGAGACCCTACTGTCCCCATTGCCAAGGAGCGCGGCCGGCGCTAGCGTAAGAGCGCCGTACCACCGTCTATTTTGGAGAAGGAGTCGGCTATGCGATTCGGGCAGCGGCCGATGGCAGTTCTTAAGAGCCTTTCCGCCTCGCAGGTTGACGCGTTGCGGGCGATCGGCTCAATGCGCAACTACCGCAAGAATGAGAACGTCTACGAGCTGGGCCAGCCCGCCGACACACTGTACGTGGTGGTCCGAGGCCGCGCCCGACTTCGCGACCGCGATTGGGAAGACCGCGACATAACGGTCAGCTTCGCCGCAGAGGGCGAGCTGTTCGGGCTGGAAGCGCTGGCCGGAATGCCCTACCGCGTCCTTTCGGCCACCGCCGCGGAGAGCAGCGAGTTACTATCGGTCGACGCCGAAGCCTTGCGGGATCTACTCGCCCGCGATCCGGGGCTGACCCGCGCGTTGCTCCGCTATTCCGCCGAGGTCATGACTCACTTGGAGGAACGGATCAAGATGCTCGCCTTCCTCGACGTGCCATCACGCCTAGCCGGCACGATCATCTGGCTGGCCGATCGCTACGGGTCGGAGGGCGACCGCGGGATCGAGGTACCCTACTGGTTCACCCATCAGGAGATGGCGGACTTGATCGGGTCAACCCGAGAAACGGTCACTACCGTTCTGGCCGAGTTTAAGCGACAGGGCCTGGTGGACAGCCGCAACCATCACTTCCTCATCCTCGATCGGCGCGCGCTCGTCGAGAAGATCAAGCTACCGCAGTTCGGCGACGCGGTTGGGGAGTAGGTCTACCGCCGGGTCGTCGCTCGTCGGTGCGATCGCGCGACACTACGACTCCCTTGCTCTCCTCTACCGCACCTTCTGGGGCGAGCATATTCACCACGGCCTCTGGCTAGCCGACGACGAGTCACCCCACATCGCCCAGGAGCATCTCATCGAGCATCTGGCAGAGCGTGCTGGAATCGGTCGCGGCGAGCGCGTTCTCGACGTAGGCTGCGGTTACGGGGCTTCCGCCCGCTGGCTCTCAAGCAGATTCGGTTGCCGGGTCACGGGTGTGACGATCAGCACCGCGCAGGCCCGGCTGGCAAGACGACGCAATCTGCGGCAAGGCCATGCGTCGTCGATCCACATCGTTCGAGCGGATGCCGCCGCTCCGCCGATCCACGACGGGACCTTCGACCTCGTCTGGGTGGTCGAGTGCATCGAGCACCTGCGGGACAAGCGACGTTTCGTGGAGGAGACGGCAAGGGTCCTGCGCCCTGGCGGCCGCTTCGCCCTCTGCACCTGGCTACGTGGCGATGGGACGCCTGCCGATGACCGGCTAGTCGAGGATGTCTGCGAGTCCTTTCTTTGCCCCTCTCTGGCGTCGGCCGACGAATACCGTCTCTGGTGTGAGGAGGCAGGTCTGGGTGTGCTCTGCAGCGAGGACTTGACCTCTCAGGTTCGCAAGACTTGGGCGGTCCTCAGCGACCGGGTCAGTCGACCCTTGCTGGCGCCGCTGAAGCGGATGCTGCTCGACCCTGCCGCCCGCCGCTTCCTGGATGGCTTTGCCACCATCGCCGAGGCCTACGACGGCGGCGCGATGAGCTACGGCCTGCTTGTTGCCGGCAAGCTTTAGGGAAAGCCGCGGTTGCGTCCCTGGTAGACGAGCCCCCCGGTGGCTACATCGCGTAGCTCGAGGCGGGCCACGACGCCGTCATAGTCCAAGAGCGCACGGTAGCCGGGACAGCGGACCGTCAATTGCAGCGTGACGGGGTCCCTCTGGCTCTCGCGAAGATAGAGGTTGCGCAGCCGAACCCCTCCGAGTAGAGCCACCGCCTTGCACCCGCCCTCGCTCACCTCCAGAACGCGGTAGGCGAGCTCACCCTCGACACCACCAGTGTGCGTCCGCACGTTCGACCAGTGCATCGCGGTCGTGTCGACCGCCTGCAGATCTTCCTCAAGAATGTCGAATGGGAGTTGTGCTGCCGTCGTCTCCGGCAGACAGACTAATATCAGGGCGGTGAGTGTTGCGGTCGTGATCCAGCTTCGTTCGTTCACCCTCCCCCCAACGTCGAGTGAGCCGGGTCGCCGAGTTATTGAGGGAACCTAGCAGGATCGCCCGGCGAATGTCAGGGGTCGGGTACGGCCCGGCTAGCCGGGCAGCTTGGCCGTTCCGCGAAGCTCGGCGATTACGGACTCGAGCAATTCGCCAGCGCGCGCCATGCTCTCACCGTTTGGGCCGTTGCTACGAACGAACGCCGTCTCTGCAGCAGCTGCGTTCAGCTCACGGTAGGCTTCGAGCGTCTGACGCGCGAGCTCGCGCAGTCGTTTCTGTTCGGCCTTCGACTTCTGTCCCGCCATGCCATTAACTCCGTATCTCGGTCACATTGCACCCCAGGCCGCGGCAACCTGGGCCGTCCCTGCAGCGCGCGCCGCGTTGAGCGCCCGGCTGGCCGCCGCCAGCAGTAGGTCGGGGCAAGCCTGGACCTGCCCGTTCTTGCCTTCGATCCCCGCGATGCCGGCGCTCAACGTCACGGGGTACTCACCGTCGACCCGCTTCGACAGCGACAGCGAGGTGAACCTCTCCGCCAAGCGCACGCCCCCACCCGGCGGAGTGTGCGGCGCCAGCACCATGAACTTGAGGAACTCGAGGTGTCCCACGACATCCGAGTTTCGTGTCCCGTGGTGAAGTGCCAGGGAGAATTTCAACTCCAGATCATAGAGCGGGTCGGTGGGCATCCTCACTTCGTCGGGCGGAAGATCGACCCCAAACACAATACAACAAAGCGGGTCATTCATCCGTCGCGCCAGCGAGACAAGCTCCCTCAATCGACGCTTGATCCCCAACGCCGTATAGTGCCCAGTCTTGATGTCCAGCAGCATGCCGGACTGAATCCCATCCACATCCCGCTTGAGCCAGATCCACGTCCCCAACTTCGCCGCCAGCTCAGCCGCCTGGCCCGGTATCTCGATCACGTCCCAGAACCCGTCACCCAATGCCGTCGTCCGCCCCTCCAGAGACAGACGCTCATCGCAGATGCCGATCAGAGGCATCGTCGGCCGCCGGCGCGTCCCACGAAGCTGCCTGCCAATCTCGATCCGCGTGCTCACCGGCAGCCACCTCAGGTCGAGCAAAACAGCGTCGCTTCGCCGGTCGCCAAGAAAGCGGCCCAGCGGTTCGGGCCGCGTCCGCTGCTCGAGGCGGTAACGGTCCGAATGGAGAACGCCCGCCAGCGCCGGCAGCAGCGCCTCATCGGTAGTGATTACCGTAACGGTCGCCGGCCCAGGCGGGGAAACCGTCTCTGCGGCATCCTGCGGGAACCGCTCTTGGACCTTCGACATTGCCAGCGCGCCTCCGTCCTGTGTCTGAGCCTTGGGCACTTGCCCAGGGGGTACGCAAGAGGTGAGCCGAGCCGGTCCGTCGCCGGGGCTCGCAGCACAAGGTATCGTGATTAAAGGAGTTAGAGAGATGGGCTCGCAGCCCGAGCGGAAACCCGCGACCGGAATTCCCTATCCTTTGGTTGCAAAGTTTTTCGCTCGCTCAGAGCAGCTCATCGGTGGCTTTCGCGTACTCGAAGATCGCCTGCACCTCCCGTTCCCAGGCCGCCGCAGCCTCTGGATCCGCGGGATCTTTCAGGTAGGCCTCCGCGATATCGGCCCGCAGCTCGGCCTTGGCGATGGGACGCGAGTGGATACGGAGCAGCCAGCGGTCGGACGGCGCTTCACCTTCACCCGGCGGGATGGGGTTGACGTTCCAGTAACCGCCCCGCGTACGGAATTCTTTCATCAGGGTGTCACGGAGACGTTCCCGAGTATCGTCAGTCATCAGGGTTCCCCTTCCGATCTCAGTCGCCGGACGCCACCGCCGGTTGTCCTCTGACCTTCCCACGTCGCCCGCTGCCAGCCGATCCCTCGCGCGACACTACCACCTCGCCGGGTGCCCTGCGCACGATCGCCTGGTGCAAGATGAGCTTCACTGTGAATAACAGACCGAGAGCTATGTGCGCAACAGCCAGGAGGCGCAAGAAGCCGAGATGCGTTACCACCTGAATCAGATAGCCGGTGAGCACCATTGGCACCGTAGCGAGCATAGCGACTATACCGCTCTTGCGGCCCCGCGTGATGCCGGCCCGGTAGTGCTTCCAGATGTGCCGGGTCGCGATAAGACCCAAAGCGAAGGCCAAGACCGGTGTCGTGAGAATGTGCGCTTTCAGGAAGACGGGCTGCAATGGGTGGTTTATTACCGCCCACTCGGTGTCGCTCTGGATAAAATACTTGGTCCAGAGGAGGCCTATGCCGGTGAGAGCCGACAGCGCCGCAGATAGCCACAGCGTCCACCTCTCGAACCGATTCACCGGCGACCCTCGCTGCCGCTGCTAACGGCCAGAGGGTTTATGACGGAGTGCAACGCCAGAATTCGTCGGGACGCCGCGGTTACGGCGCCCGCGGTGAGCGTCGCCCCTGTGATGTTTACGATCGAACCTCTAAGCGAGAGCCGCTGGGTCAGCCCCAACCCCGCAAACTGGTCCAACCACTTTTCAGGCGGCCGGTACTCGGGCGGCTCAGAGAACCTCAGCACCTCGATACGCGCGATACGCGAATCTGGGGTTACCACGAACATCAGAACCTCGGGCAGTGTGCGCACTCGGTGTGCGTCGAAATAGGCCACGCCCAACAACTCGCCGCCCATTCGCCCGACGTAATACGAGATCACACGCCCATCGATCTTCACATCCCCACCTGCCAGCTGACGTGCCCGTTCCAGGTCCTCGTCTGCCAGAAAAGCTGTCTCACGCTCGATGAGAGCCGGTTCGGGGAACGCGAGACGCAACGCCTCGTCCTGCGTGAGGTGCAGCTGAGCCCCGGCAGGTGCAGCGCTCGCGGCGAGCATTAGCAATGCGCCAGCCGAGGCACGGACATCAGAACAAGTAGCCGAGCGCCACATTGAACTGATCGACCCCGGTTCCCGCCCCGTTGCGCCGGAACTGGTAGTCCGCCTTGATCGCTATGTTGACGATCGGCTTCCACGCCGCGCCCAGTGTCACCACCTGCTCGTCGTTCGCCGGGTCGGCAGCGAAGCCGTCGGGGACCCGATCCTGAGTATTGATCGACTCGTAGCGAGCGTAGGGAACCAGCTGCTGACTCGTCCGCGCCGAGCGCAGCACGTTGTAACCGGCCTGCACGTACCAACCCACCAACCGCTCGCCCACCGACTCGGCGCCAGTCAGACCTTTGGCGGCGTTGATGTCCGCCACGTCGTCGACGCTGGCCAGCGCGAGCAGGGCGCGCAGGTCCAGCCCCTGAGCACGGTACTCGGCGTGGCCTTCCCAAATCACCGTCGGCGCGCTAATGACCGAGCCATCGAGCGGAGAGTCGGCACCCTGGCCCGAGCGGCCGACGTACAGCGAGGTACCTGCCAGGAACCCAAGCAGCCCCGTGAAGTCGACACGAGCGACAACAGCGAGATTCTCGGCCACAGCCTTTGAGCCCTTCTGGCGGCCGCCCCTCAGGCCGGCGGCGCTGAATCCGCCCGCCTTCGAGCTGCCGCCACCTACAGCATCGAGCCCGTTAACCAAGTACCCACGGTAGACGAACCCAGCGGCCTCACCGAAAACGCCGAGCCCGTTCTCGCGCCAAGTTGTCGGGACGACCCGCCGCTCCGTCTCGGGCCGCTCTGTACCCAAGAAGGTCGGCGGCTCGTGCAGCTCGTTGATGAAGCCCATGGGTACCAGTACGAGACCACCCCGTACCCCGAGCAGATCGGACGCTCTATAGTCGAGGTATGCGAATTCGACGGATACCGACCCCGATTGGCTGGTCGAGGCGTGTTCGAGCTCGATCTCCGAGTTGAACAGCAAGCGATCGTTGAACTTGTACCCGAAGTAAAAAACGGCACGCAGGAAATCGAGCTGATCGGTCTTCCCCGACGGGCTGCCGTCCTCAACCCGGCCGGAGAAGTTCTCGTACAAGGCCTCCCCGTAGCCGCCGATCGAGACGCCCTGGCCGATGTGGTAGACCTTTGACGCAGCAGGACCGAAACCATAGACGCTGGTGTCGGCAGCCACCACAACCTCCTCGCCGAGTCGAAGCTCCTCGATCTCGCGTGTCAGGGCTTCAATCTGACGCCTCAGCACGGCGAGCACGGCGCTATCCTGCACTGCAAGCTCTTCCCGCAGCTGCTCGACCTGGCGTTCGAGTTCCTCTACTCGCTTTGCCAGATCCTCCTCTTGCCCATGCGCCGTCCCGGGGAGCATCGCCAGCACCAGCAGGACGCCCAGAGCGAACGGTGAACTTCGTCCCTTCGTCATCGACAATTGAAGCTGCAAATCAGTCCTCGCTCTCCGTCAACCACACCGCCATGTTCCGATTCCAGGCCACGACCCGTCCCTCTTCCTCCCACAGGAAAAGCACGCCGATGTCTTCTCGCTGCTTCGCCCACGCGGCGCCTTCCTCAGGGCCCAGAACGAACAGCGTGGTCGAGGCGAGGTCCGCCAACAGCGGGTCATCGGCCACGACCGTGACACTGCCCCAAGCCGGCGTCGGTCGGCCGCTGCGCGGGTCAAGAATGTGACCGTAGCGATCGCCACCTATTTCCATGAAACGCTCCGATGCAGAACTCGTGGCCACCGAGCGGTTCCCGACATCCAGCCAAGCCGCCGCCTCGAAGCGACGCGACGGGTGTGCTACCGCGATCCGCCAGCCGTCCCGCCCCGGTGCCGAACCGACGGCGAGTAGCTGGCCACCAAAATCCAGCAGAGCCGATCTGACCCCGGCAGCGAGCAGAACACGCCGCGCGGCTCTTAGCGCCGCGCCTTTGCCGAAACCGCCCGAACTCATCCAGCTACCCGGTTGGCTACGAACAACGCTCCCCGCGCTGGGCAGAAAACGAAACGAATCGAGACCGCTCAGCTTCCGCGCCTGCTCGAGTTCCACAGCGCTCGGGTGCCGGCCCGCGCCCCTCAAGTCCCACACCTCGATCAACGCTCCAAGCGCAGGGTCGAAAGCTCCATCACTCCCCCGTCCCCACTCCCATACCTCACTCAAGAGTTCGAACACCACTCGCTCGACCTGCACGGGCACGCCCGGAACTGCACGATTGATCCGCGAGACCTCGCTGTCGCCACGCCAGCTGGAGAGCAAGCTTTCCAGCCGAGCCACTTCTGCAAAGGCCGCCTCGATCGCCGCCGCCCCTGCCTCTCGGTTGGCCGCCACCACCTGCGCTCGTAGCCAGGTCCCCATCAGGAACGCCTGACGCTCCACCAAAACCCGCGCGTGAGCTGAGTCCCGCTGCGGTTGGGGCCGAGCCTGCGCTGCGGCCAGGGCCACAACGGCGGCGATGACGAGGTGGCCGAGGAGAGCAGTCATAGTGCCGATCCTCACTGCATGATATTGAAACCCATTCTCAATCAACCCCCAGCTTAGCGATGCGCTCCTCCAGCGTCAAGAGCCTGCCTGGGAAGGGTCGCCGGTCAGACGTCTCGCTGTCGTGAAGGCGGGCGGCGGCCCGAGGGCATGCCAAGCCTCTCCTTGCGTCCGAGGGAAGGAGCCGGCCATAATGTCCGGGGAATCGCTTCAGCCTCCGAGCCCCAGAGGCCTTCTCCAGGCCGATTCCCTGATAAGGAGGCGTCCCCGTTTTTTCGCTGGCTGCTATCCCACGCCAGCTTTTACGTTACGACCCAGGAGGCCGTAATGGCGAACCGTAAGTTCAGCCGCCGGGACTTCGTGAAGGTGGGAGCGGGCGGCGCCGCCGCCTTCGCTCTCGGTTGCAAGAGCGCACTCGGTGCAGGATCGGGCGCTCAGGCTCCGATGCCCGAGCGGCCGTTCGGCCGCACTGCGTACAACGTGCGACTGTTCAGCCTCGGCGGTCAGGCGACGCTTGAGAGGTCCGGCACTCACGACGAATCGATCGCCATCATCAATCGTGCGATCGATCTCGGCGTGAACTACATCGATACGGCCGCCGCCTACGGCCGCGGGATCTCGCAGACCTACATCGGCGAAGTCATGGCGACCCGGCGGAACGAGGTGTTCCTGGCCACCAAGACGCACGACCGGACACGAGACGGCTCACTGCGCCTGCTCGAGGAGAGCCTACGCCTGCTCCAGACCGACCACCTCGACCTCTGGCAGCTGCACAATGTGCGGACCGAGGAGCAGCTGAACACGATCTTCGGTAACAACGGCGCGATCGAAGCTCTACAGCGAGCTCGCGACGAGGGGATTGTGCGCTTCCTCGGCATCACCGGCCATTATGACCCCGCAGTGCTCATCACGGCGCTGAATACTTTCGAGTTCGACACGATACTGCTGGCGCTGAACCCGGCAGACCCTCACTTCTTGCCCTTTGCCGACGAGCTGCTTCCCCTCGCGGTCGAGAAACAGATGGGGATCATCGCCATGAAGATCCCGGCCCGCGGCCGCATGTTCCGCGAGGGCGGCGTAACCACGATGAAGGATGCGCTTTCCTACGTGATGACCCATCCCGTGAGCACGACGATCGTCGGCTGCGACACGGTGGAACAGCTCGAAGAGAATGTTACCATTGCAGCCGACTTCCAGCCGCTCTCCACGGAAGAGATGGCGCGGATCGAAGGATTGACGGCCAGTTACGCGCAAGATGCCGCTTTCTTCAAGAAGGGCGGCGCCGGCTTCGGCCGGCGCGGTATGGACGATCAGGGCTTCATCGATTGAGCACGCTTCGAGGGAGGACGTGACGACCCATGAGAGATAAGAAAAAGAAGGACACAGCAGCAGCCCCCGTCGAGGACCTGAATCCGTTCCACATCGCTGTAAGCCAGTTCGAGCACGCTGCGTGCTACATACCCGACCTCGACCCGGGCCTGGTAGAGTTCCTGAAGCGGCCACGCCGAGTGATCACGGTGGAGTTCCCAGTCGAGACCGCTGACGGCGAAGTGCACAACTTCATCGGCTACCGCTGCGTGCACAATCGGGCGCGCGGACCCGGCAAGGGCGGTATCCGTTATCACCCCGATGTCACCGAAGACGAGGTGCGGGCACTGGCCTTCTGGATGACTTGGAAGTGCGCGGTGCTCGACGTCCCGTTCGGCGGCGCCAAGGGCGGCATCATCTGCAACCCGAAGCAGCTCATCAAGGAAGACGTTCGGAAGATCACGCGGCGGTTCGTCGCCGAGCTGGGTGACATGATCGGTCCGTTCACCGACGTACCGGCGCCCGATGTGAACACTAACGCCGAGACGATGGCCTGGATCTACGACACCTACGAGATGATGCACAAGGGGAAGAACAACCTCGGTGTCGTGACCGGCAAGCCTGTGGAAATGGGCGGCTCGTACGGGCGGAACGAGGCGACCTCACGCGGCTGTCTGTTCTGCACGCAGCGCGCGCTCGCGAGAGGCCTGGTCCCTGGGCTCAACTCGGTCATGGGTGCTACGGTCGTCATACAGGGCTATGGGAACGCAGGCGCCATCGCCCACGACCTCTACGCCGCCGAAGGCGCGAAGATCATCGCGATAAGCGACTCGCGCGGCGGTATCCATAACCCCAATGGCATCAACCATGCCGAGGCGGTGAAGCATAAGAAAGAGACGGGCTCGGTGGTCGGTCTACCGGGCAGTAAGAAAGTCAGCA
>JABAOC010014428.1_pt1 | contig 43266 bp, 39 predicted proteins | sample 7062161 | NCBI WGS metagenome assembly JABAOC01 (sample SAMN14538625, study PRJNA623070) | marine sediment metagenome | biome: marine biome [ENVO:00000428]; feature: marine pelagic biome [ENVO:01000023]; material: deep marine sediment [ENVO:00002113] | place: India: Gulf of Khambhat ... | reverse complement strand
CTTGGCAAAGCCTACGGCCAACACAACTAGCCAGCAAACCGCTGAAAACCCGAAAGAACACAGACATGTGTCCAAGCTTGGAGAAAAAATATTAAACTCGGCAGTTATTGACTAGAACCACGTACTGATCTGAGAGAGGTCCTAGAATTGCCCGAAAGAGAGCGAAACACTCTCACAGCGATGCTGTTAATCATATTTGCTGCGGCTGTCGCGGTTGTAGGCTTTACATGGTGGTATACGCAAGGGACAACAGAACCTGAGCGCTACTCGCAATATGGCTTCGCTTTCGAATATCCAAGGAACATGGAACTCAACACCACCGGAACGAGCAGTTCAGGACGGGTGATAGGCTTTCTGAGCAATGACGAGATTGAATTCATCAAAGTAGAGTGGCAAACCGCAGAGTCAACCCCAAACTTGCAGACTCTTCTGAACGAGAGTTTTCTGAGCCTCGAAGCCGAAGGGCTAGAGGTTGAGAGAGCACAACCGGTCAACGCAAGCGAAGTGTATGGCCACGAGATGATATCTCAATCCTTTACCGGCACCGTTGCCAAGGCTATAACCTTCTACGGCTTCTCGGGAGTCTGGCACTGCGACACAGCTAACAGGTCCTTTGAATTTGTTGTTATGCATGTCGAACAAGATGTCCTCCCGAAATTTCAGCGGTACCTAGATTCGTTCGTTTGCCACTGACGAAACAGTTAGCAAGGCCTGGTTGAAGTCCACGGAGTTTTGTGTGCTAATGATCAATCTACTGAAACAGTGGACGATCCGAGAATCCTTCACCTCAACCATTCCTTTCCAGCAAGCGAGGAAACATATAACAACAACAAAGTGTGACCATTAAGAAAAACGCACTCCACTATTGCGAAGAGAGAAAGCGCGCGCGAATGCTTTTCGACCTTTCTTAAATATACGAACAAGGAAATAACTTAGTTGAGGACACGACGTGAAGATTCCCATAGCACAACCAGACATCGGGAAAGACGAAATCCAGGCAGTCATAGAGACCATGAAAAGCGGCTGGGTCACCCAAGGCAAGAAGGTCGAGGAGTTCGAGGAATCATTCGCCGAATATTGTGCCGTCAAATACGGTGTTGCCGTCAGCAACGGCACCGCTGCCCTCCACCTGGCGTTAGCCGCGTTAGGCATCAAGAGAGGCGACGAAGTTATCACGACCCCTCTCTCGTGTGTCGCCACCACCAACCCGATCGTGTACCTCAACGCAAACCCGGTGTTTGTGGATGTAGAGCCCACGACGTTGAACGTGAATCCCCAGTTAATCGAGAAAAAGGTTACGCGAAAAACAAAGGTTATACTTCCGGTGCATCTGTTTGGGCATCCCGTGGATTTGGACCCGTTGATGGAGGTCGCTGAAAAACACGGCTTGTACGTGATTGAGGACGCAGCTCAAGCCCACGGAGCAAGATACAAAGGGAAAAAAGTGGGCTCAGTTGGGCACATCTCGTGTTTCAGCTTTTACGCGGACAAACTCATCACTGCAGTGGAAGGCGGTATGGCACTGACAAACGACGCGGAACTGGCTGAAAAAATGCGTTTGCTGCGAAGTTTTGGGATGAACAAGCGTGAAAAGTTCTATCATCCGGTTTTGGGCTATAACTACAAGATGTCAGATATTCATGCCGCGATAGGCTTAGTGCAACTCCAGAAACTTGACCATTATATAGAGAAGAGACGAGCCAATATCAGATATATGAAAAGCAAACTTGGTCATTCGAATTTAAAGTTGCCCACAGAGCTGGACTACGCCTTTAACGTGTATTACGTGTGCCACTTTCTTGTAGCGAAGGGAAAAGAGAAGATTGTGAAGCATTTGGAGCGGGAAGGAATCGAGACCCGACCGTTGCTGTCGTTTATTCCCGAGCAACCACCCTACAAGCATGAAAACAACCCAACGGAATATCCGGTAGCAAGGAGAGCCCATCAACAAGGCTTCTATGTGTCAAATTCCCCGCTCCTCAACCAAACGGAACTGGGGTTCATAGCATCAGCGTTAAGAAGAGCCATCACGAGCGTTAAGATATGAAGCGAATTGTGAACAAACTGAAGCTAGTCATGCCCTCATTCTTCGGGGACAGGCTTAACCTCTTTTACACTTTGGCCTTTGCTCCGCTGGTGTTGATCATTTACTTCTATATTAAATGGCCTTTTGGCACAGTGATTCCGATTTTCGGTTTCATCCTCATCATTCTGAAAAAACATAAACTATCCCTTGTCCATGATGCTGACAACCTTCAGAAAATCCTCGGCCTACTCCTTATACTTGGAAGTTTCTTCGTCTACTACGCGGTGGCTCCCTTTGTTCCCTCGGCAGCCTACTATGGAAGTGCGAACTACACCGTATATCTCGTTGGGCTTTTCTTGATGTTCTTCGAGTTATCGGCTCTGAAGGAAGCTTTTGCATCCCTCTTTCTTATAGCAGCTGCTACTTCCAGTTCCTTCATTTCAGCATGGTTAAAGCCCCTCCTAGCACCATTCGCCAACGATTTTGCACATATCGTCATGAATCTGTTGAGAATACTGGGCGTAGATGCAAATGTTCGCGCTATGGGCAACGTAGCTATCATTGCTTTTCCGTCTCTATTAGGAAAAACGGTCTCTACCGCCTTTGTTTACGAGTGTATGGGCATCTCCAGCACGTTGGTGTTTTCAGTAATACTTGTCGTCATTCTATTTGAGGACCCTAGCAGCTTTAGAGCAAGGCTGACCTTTTCAATTGCTGGTCTTCTAGGCACATTTGCCTTAAACATCCTCAGAGTCACAATAATCTTGTTGGCAGACTATTACTATGGAGCTGAGGTGGGCGGCACTATCCATTATGTCATAGGCTACGCTTTGTTCTCCGCATGGCTTGCCTGTTTCTTCTACATTTATTCAAAGCGACAAACTCTTCATGCCAAAATCACAACGCTAAGAACCCACGTTATGAAGGCTCTCAAAAAAGGCGGAGATACATAGAAGAGTGCTCTGCAACAACCAGAAAGTAGCCCCCATGCATACACTTGCGCGAGTTGATGTTGTCTTTTTATGACATTATATTATGTAAAGATGTGAAGTAACCTTTAATAGACTTCCTTTTCAAAAAGTTATTAGCGTTCCCATCTTTCGTCTTCAGGGAAACCTGCTGAAATGAGTGAGAGGAGAACTGACACGTTTGCTGACTAGACAGGGTCTTATCAAAATCAAGGCCAGAGCATTGAGGCGCCGGGTTTGGTTCAAGGTCACATCAAGGTTAGAGAGAGGAATCGTAGACTTGGCCATTCGCTGTGTAGAAAGGATCCGGAGCCCTGTTCTTACAGGAATTGTTTCGGCGATCGTTCGAAGGATATGCATGACCATAGGGAAAGGGTTCCTAGCGATGGTGAATGAAGTTGGAGGCGCAGTTGCCAAGAAAATTTGTGCAACAGCAGAAAGATGGGGCAACGAGAACGCTTCAAGCTGGAAGCACGATTCAAGTTTCATTACGTTTCTTGGCGTAAATGCTGTTAATAGTCAGGGGACTAGTACTTGAAAGAGAATATTCTCATCACTGGAGGTTCAGGTTTTATAGGCTCACATCTTGTTAGCGCGATTGCCAAGACACACCCGCAAACTGTTGTGTCCTATGACATCGCAGCGGCTAACGACAATTGTGTTAGAAATATCATGAGCCTGAAAGGAGACATTTTTGATTCTCGTGAGCTTGTTAGAGTTATGCGTAGCGAAGAGATTTCGGATGTTATTCATTTAGTTGCCCTAGTATCTATACCTGAGTGCAGAAGACGCCCAGATGATAGTTTTCGCTTGAATGTGTCGAGTGTCCATAATACGTTGGAGGCTATGCGGCTTAGTGGAGCTGAGCGTCTAATCTTTCCGTCCACTGCTGTTGTTTACGGGGCGGTCGAGGATACGAAGGTGAGCGAGTTGGTGGCGCCAAGGCCAACAAGTATATACGGTTGTCACAAGTTGGCTGCTGAGTCGATTGTCCGTGGGTACGCTGAAGACTACGGCTTCAAAACAACGATTCTACGCATCTTCAACGTCTATGGAGATCTTGAGAGAGAGCATGGGGTAATATCTATCTTCGTTAAGAGAGCATTGGCGGGAGAGCCTATAATTGTGAATGGCGGAGGACAAGTTCGAGATTTTGTCCACGTGCAAGACGTTATCGGCGCCTTTCTAGGATCGGTGGATAACGTGGCGACCTATGACAAGATCATAAATGTTGGATCAGGTGTCGGCGTATCAATCAAGGAAATCGCCGAAATGGTCAGGCAGAACTTTCCCAGCATTGAAATTGAGCATCATCCGCTTAATGAGGAAAACCATAGCCATTGTGCTGACGTTTCTCGCATGACGACGCTATCGGCCGTGATTCCAATAGACCCAAGGAAAGGCATACCAGCTTTCATCAAGGAATGCATGATTTGAGAGTTGTCAATGGATAGTCGTAACATTAGGTTAGATAGACTGACAGATGAGAACGCAATAGATGTAGAACGTCTGTTATATCAATACAGAAACAAAATCTGCCTTCCAGCTCTCAGTAGAAAAGAAAGAGAAACAAGAGATATAGTGGGTTCTCTTCGAAAAGCCGCCTTCTGCAGAGTTTTGGTTGCTGACGGCGATGTTTTTGGGGCACTTGTTGCAAAAAAGTCTGTGTGGGATTCCGCTCACTTCGGCTTCGGGGTAGGCAAAATTACAAGAGTTGTAGTTTCTGACGTTCTGGAGGGGCAAGATGTTCTACGGGCTCGTGAGGTTTTGATCAAGAGTTGTCTGAGGTGGATGAAGCAGAACAAGGTGAAGTGTGTCATAGCGCGGATTGATCTTGACAGTGTCGATGATGTTCTGGCTTTTGGTAGAAATGGTTTTCTGGTGGCGGATGTTTTGGCAACTTTTCACCTAGATGCACAAGCTGTGAGACCGGCTTCAGATTCGCAGGCAGGTGAATCTGTTACAACCCGTTTATCATGCTCGGATGATGTAGCAGCGCTAATGGATATTGCCCGAACCTCTTTTACGAAGGACCATTTTCACAGAGATCATTTCTTTCCTCAGGGCAAAAGTGATGAACTTTTTGCCAAATGGGTGTACAATAGTTGCAATGGGCTTGCTGACATAGTACTGGTTGCAGTTGAAGATAGTGCAGAACCTTGTGGTTTCATTGCCTGTAGGACAGAGGAAGTGGGACCCGAATCGAAATATGGCGTCATAGATCTCGTTGCGGTATCGCCATCACGTCAAGGCATGGGAATAGGAACACGCCTTGTAAAGGAAGCTGCCACGTGGTTCGCGTGCAAACAGAATGTTCACTCAATATTCGTCGGTACTCAAGCAAACAATATCCCATCTATTAGAACGTACGGAAAAGCTGGGTTTCGGCTTTTGTACACCGAGCTAACGCTTCACAGATGGTTCTTAAGATAGAAACATCCAGCTAAAACGGGAAAAGAAGAAAAATGAGTAGTTCACGGATCCCTTTTTCCAAGCCCCTATTCTACAACGAGGATATAGAAGAGATTAACACGAGAATTGAGGAGATCTTGCGGTCAGGGTGGCTGACTTCAGGGCCCGTGGTAGAAAAATTCGAGAGAGCGTATGCTGAATTTGTGGGTACAAAACATGCAGTGGCTCTCAACTCGTGTACCGCAGCCCTTCACGCTGCTCTTATCGTATCAGGAGTGAAAAGGGGAGACGAAGTACTCGTTCCATCAAATACTTTCGTTGCTACGGCGAATGCGGCCTTATATGTAGGGGCTAAACCTGTATTCGCAGATTCTGATCCATCAACGTTTAACATTGCGCCCCACGAGATTCAGGAGAGAATTTCGAAGAAGACAAAGGCAATAATCGCAGTGCATTTAGGTGGCAACCCGTGTGATATGGAGGAAATAAAGGAGATTGCCGCTGATCATAACATACCCGTGATTGAAGACTGTGCGCATGCTCACGGGGCCAAATATAAAGGTGTCAACTGCGGCACGTTTGGTGTAGCTGGCTGTTTCAGTCTTTATCCAACTAAAATAATTACCGCCGCCGAAGGAGGAATTGTCACAACAAATGAAGCAGCTCTTGCAAAAAGAATCCGCGTTCTACGAAACCATGGGAGAACTTCCTCCGGTCCGTCAGCAGTTGTCGAGTTGGGTTTCAATTATCGTCTTTCAGAGATTCATGCAGCAATTGGACTAACCCAACTCAAGCACATTACCGATTTCTTGGAAGCAAGAAAAAAGCTTGCTGAAATGTACGATGACAGGCTAACCAGTATCAAGTGGCTTGAACGCCAGCGTATAAGGGACGGAAATGTGTGTTCATATTATGCCTACATCGTCAAACTGACCGATGAAGCGCCAGTAAATCGTGATACGTTGATAGAAAGATTGAGTGATAAGGGAATTGAGACGAGCGTTCTGTATCACCCAGTTCATCTACAGCCTTTTTGCGTTAGGCTTTTCGGTTACAGCAAGGGGGAACTTCCGGTCGCTGAAGAGTTGGGAGAGAAAAGCCTTGCACTTCCCTTCTACAATGGAATGAAGGCTGAAGAGGTCACGCGAGTGAATGACGTAATCAGGGAAATATGAGTTACAGCGTGTAGGACAAACCTTGAATAAGCGACCAAAAATTCTTGTTATTATTCCAGCTTACAACGAAGAAGAGAATATAGCCAACGTAATCAACGAGGTTAGGGTGCAAGCTCCACAAGTCGATGTTTTGGTTGTGGATGATGGATCGCAGGATAAAACCGCTGAGACCGCCAAGGGCTTACATGTAACGGTAGTCTCACATCCTTCCAACTTAGGTATAGGTGGGGCTGTGCAGACAGGCTTCAAGCTTGCAGAAATGTGGAACTATGATATTGCGATCCAGGTTGATGGGGATGGGCAACATGATCCCGCGTTCATCTCCCAATTAATCAAGCCCATTATGGAAGAAAAGGTAGATATCTCAATAGGTTCAAGGTATTTGAACAATGAACATGTGGACATCTCCTTCGTACGAGGTTTGGGTGTACGTTTCTTTTCCTGGTTGACGAGAAAAACAACTGGAAGGCGAATCTCAGATTGTACCTCCGGCTTTAGAGCTTTAAATAGAAACGCGATCAAGTTATTTGCAGATGAATATCCAGTCGACTTTCCAGACGCCGAAGCTCTGATTCTTGCGCACAGAGCCGGTCTGGAGATTGGCGAGGTGCCCGTCAGATTTCGTGTTAGGAGTGGAGGTAATAGTAGCTTATACTTCTGGCGTTTCCTGTGGTATCCTATTAAGGAAGGCTTTTCTATATTGATGCTCCTAACCAAGAGGCGGGGGGAACCAGAATGAGCAGGGCTCTACAAATTGCTGCATTAACTGGTGTTGTTATAGCTATATGGATTCTGTACTTGTACAGAAAAAAGAGGCTGAGGGAAGACCATGCTATTCTGTGGCTTTTCGTCTCAATAAGCATTGCTGTAATATCAACATGGACCGATCTACTTGTGGCAATGAGAACCCTGGCTGGGGCAGCGAACCCTACAGATTTGGTGCTGGCTGTTTTCGTTGCTTTCCTCCTCTTAACAAGCATTTATTACTCAGTAAGAATATCCGAACTAGCGAAACAAAACCAAAGACTGGTGCAAGAAATCGCCTTGCTGAAAGTTATGCAAGAAATAGTGAGCAAGGAAGAAGCTGATCACGCCTAGATTAGAAAGTCATTCCTAAACAAGCGCGCACCTACGATGTGAATTCATGGAAATCACCTTCGTAGTGGATTACTACCCATTTCTAGCGGGAAAAGTCGTCTTTCAACTTGTCAAACACTTGAAGCGTTTTGGAGTAGAGGCCAGAATTATTTCGTCAAGTATCTTGGCAGAAAACCAAACACGCGAGCCAGACATGCTACGCTTGAAAGCATGGCGTATATCCTTCAGTGGGGCACCTTACATCCTTTATAATCTATATGACTTACATAAACTGCCTTCCTTTTCAAAGGAAGCTGGCATCATTAGCTTGCACTTCACCGAACATCCATTGCCTCTCTACTATGGACTATTCAAGAAGCTTCATCTCATCAGATCACCAATAGTAGCTACACCACATGGGTCTCCTCCTGCAGGCCATCCGTCGACCTTTGTCAGGTGCATGTCATCGATCCTTTACTATATCTCAGAAGCTCTCGTGCTAGATGGAGCCTCGGCAATTACCACAGTCAGCAGAAAAGAGTATGAATTCTTTAGGAACAAATATCCCACCAAAATAGTTGAACACATCCCAAATGGAGTAGATACCTCCTTCTTCAAGCCGGACAAATCCAAGAGGGAAATGTTCAGACAGAAATTTCAGGTAGCCGATGATGAAGTGTTAGTTCTTTACTTCGCTGGTCTCCGCACCCAAAAAGGCGTACTGATACTTCTTGACGCCATTAGAAACGTAATGAAGAAAAACATGAAAATAGCTTTCCTAATCGCAGGACCAGGTCCGCTTGCCTCGCATATAAAAACTTTCGTTGACGATCAAAGGAATCGCCGGATACATACCATCACTGAATATATACCTCATGAATATACTCCCTACCTCTACAACGCATGTGATATTTACGTTCTCCCCTCTTTCCATGAAGGCATGCCTCTATCCCTGATGGAAGCCATGGCTTGCGGAAAACCCGTCATTGCAACACCTGTCGGTGATGTACCTCTGCTAGTGGAAAAAGGAATTAACGGCTTTTTAGTGCCTACGAACGATGTGAACGCCTTGAGCGATACGATTGCTTACTTGGCTAAAAGACCTGAAATCAGCGAAAAAATGGGAAAAAAGAACGTGGCGAAAATGCGCCAATATGATTGGGACGAAACATCAGAAAAATACCTCCGTCTCTTCAGGAAAGTGCTAACTGCACACGCATCCAGTTTAGAGGTTTCTGCATGAAGTTCATTGTGGGCAACGGAGAACAATTGAGGGCGAGACTGCAAGATTTTCCCGCTTCGTGGGTTAATGACTTCTTCGCTTCAAAGTTACTAGTTATAGCTGTAGCAAACGACGAACCCTTAGCCGCTTACGGTATTAGGAGCATGTTGAATGTGACATCAGTGTACGTTAAGAAAGAGTACCGTCACAAAGGAATGGCTACGCAGATAAGAGAGATAGCTTTTAATGAAGCGCGGAAGCAAGGTATCCACTTGTTAACAGGAGTGGTGTCTTTTCCACTTATTTCCTCCAAGCATGGACTACTCCTTTTTTCGAAGTTTGGGTGTAGAGTGGTCAAGCGTCTTGAAAAGCGTAAATTAGCACTCATAGTATTTCCTCTCACCAACAAAGGCTTTCTCCTATACATACTTCTACGCTTGGCTTCTTCCGTCGTGCCCAACGCTTTGCTAGAGGCAATTTCTGAAAAGCTTCACGAAATGACCCGACACGCATGATATCCAGCAATTCTCTGCGCCGATTTTTGGAACAAGAGACTGTTCATACTGCCTATACATAAGCACGCGAAGTTGTCGAGGCTGATGTCATGATCAAAGTGCGCGCACTCGAACCGCGAGATGCTTCTGCGTGGAATAGACTAGTTGAGAGAAGTCGGCATGCAAGCTTCTACCATTTGTTGGAGTGGGGAGAAGCTCTCTCTTCAACCTACGGATATAGGCGGTACTACCTCCTAGCTGAACAGGATGGAGACCTCGTTGGGGCCTTTCCGTCGATTTACGTTGAGAGTACAATTTTCTCCAATCGGCTGATTTCATTGCCATTATGCCAACACGGTGGTCCGCTTGTAGACCCATCGTTAGAGAATAGTATCCAACAACAAGTAATCATCAGGTTATTAACGGCTAGTGACCGCTTGGCCATGTCCCTTGGTGCTGAGTACATAGAGGTCAGAGGGTTGTCCAGTGAGGTTGCCTCTATCTTGGTCAACGACTTGGGCTATACTTGCTTTAAAAGATATGTGACCTTCAGAGTTAACCTAGCAGAACCTGTTGAGGTGTTATGGCGGAATCTTAACAAGAAAACAAGGAACGCCGCAAGGAAGGCCATGAAAAGAGGCGTACAGGTGATAGAAGCCAGAAACGCTGGACAACTGGAGGCATACTACTCACTATACCTCAGAGCCCAGAAGAGGCTTGGATCTCCACCACATGCATATAGGTTCTTCAGAAATCTCTTTGATACTTTCTGCCAAAAACACAGGATGAAAATTATATTAGCCATATATCGAGGGAAACCCATAGCTGGAAATATCTATTTCAACAGGGGCAACACAATCTACTGGGGGTTCAATGTGACAGAAGTTGAACACCGTCACCTCAATCCCACTAACCTACTTCTCTGGAAGACTATCGAATGTGGATCAAAGAATGACCGCGAAGTCTTGGATCTTGGAAAGACGCGACCCAAATCGACAACACACCATTTTAAGAAAGGTTGGGGAGGAAAAGAAGTCATACTCAACGATTGTATGCGTTTCTTCGGAAAAGTTAGGATTCCTCCAGATCCAGGTCAGGGAAAATACATATACCTTTCAAGATTGTGGTCTCTGATCCCTGTGGCCGCCGCTCGCCGTTGGGGGCCATCTATCATCAGTGAAATAGCTACCTGAAGAACTGGCAAAATGTCTAAGGGAATGCCGCCGACTGCAATACCAATAGGCTCAAAAGAACTTCTAATCCTTGGAGCTAAATTTCTTCTCAATGAAGCCATCGAAGGAAAGGATGTTCGACGGTTCGAAAGTGATTTTGCCACCTATCTGGGTGTTGACCAGACTTTTTCTTTTAATACGGGGCGAACAGCTCTTTATGTAGCTCTTCAAGCGCTAGACTTGAATCGCGGTGATGAAGTAATAGTCCCAGCTTACACGTGTCCGATTGTTTTTGAAGTAGTTCTGAGACTTGGTCTGAAGCCAATGTTCGTCGATGTTAACCTTGAAACGTGCAATATAGAGCCTGAACTAATTTCAAAGGTGATAACGCCTCGAACGAAAGTTATCATTCCAGTGCATTTGTTCGGTCGCCCCTGTGAGATGGATCGAATCACTGAAATAACGGAGAAGTTTGGGCTCCACCTAATAGAGGATGCAGCGCAAGCGTTGGGCGCCATGTTCAAAGATCAAAAANNNNGAGCTATCGGAACGAATTAACCGAATCTACACAGAACTTCCTAGCCCTGACTGGAACTGGGTTCTACATGCTGCAAAAAACGTTACTGCCATGAAAGTCTTCTCTAACCTTTTATACACCTTGATCAAGAGCCGTGTTGAGCGAAGTGTTGAGAATAATGATAGCATGATCTTGCACAACTGCCTTTCTTTGCTGAGAGGAATGCCTGTGCTTAATCCAACGATCCATTTAGCAAGGATGCCAAATCTCTCGGCGGCGATAATAAGGAAACAGCTTATGAAAGCTGACGAGTTCAATGAAAAAAGGATAGCAAACGCGAACAAGTTGACAGCGTTGTTTGCTGAAATGAAGGGAAAAGCAGTTGGCCTGCCTAAAAACAGTCCCGATATTAGAAGTACCTTTACAAGGTACATCGTCAGAGTCACAAAGATGAGTCGAGCACCCATAATAGATGAATTGTTAAGGCAAAAAATCGCTGCTATAAGACCTTACTATTATATTGCAATGTTTCTAGAAAAGATTTCGAGGAAGAAGCATCCGCACGCAAGAGAGCTTAGCAGTTCTCTCATTGCACTGCCAAACCATCCCTTGCTGACGGAATCGGATATGCAAGACATCTACACCGTTTGTGCACACGCACTGCTTGGGTTTTGAATTGAGTCAAGTAGAGAAGCCAAGCATTGCGTTAACTATAGATGTTGAACATCTGTATTGTGAAGACTTTGAGAGTTGCATCCTTGACATCTTTCAATTCCTGGAAAGAAGGGGCATATCTTCTACTATGTTTTTCCTAGGTAGAACGGTTTTGGACCATCCGGAAATCTTGGACGAGGCACATGCAAGAGGGCATGAGATTGGTTGTCACGGTTTTGACCATATACCTGCTACCGCCTCCTATCCAGGTGAATTCAAGACAAAAGTCAAGCAATCAAAAGAAATAATCGAACGAAGTATTGGGCAATCAGTTATAGGATTTCGATCGCCCAACTTTTCAATCACTAACTGGCTCTTTCCTCTGCTTAAGACCCTTGGCTTCAAGTATGATTCCTCTGTCTATCCGTGTTTACCTATCTTTAGGTGGTATGGCCTAAGAAAGGCTCCGCCGTACCCATATCACCCTAGTTTAGGAAATCCCGAAGAGATTGACGACGCTGAGACGTTTCTAGAATTCCCTTTGGCAATCATACCAGATTTACGGTTACCAGCAGGCGGAGGATGGTGGCTGCGAAACCTTGGTCCTAGCTACTGCCTTTTTTCTCTCTCGCGTCTCCTGCGGAAAGGTCCAGCTATACTGTACTTCCATCCCTGGGAGTTTACTGAAAAGCTTCGTAGTAACATCGAAGAGAAGGATTTCGGGACTGCCTATAAGCCCTCTTTCATGTTTAGAAGAACTGGAGCATACGTGTTCAGGTTGATCGATAGGATCACTAAAGAATTTTCTCCGCGTTTTGTTACTATTAAAGAACTAGTGAATTGCTTGGCCATATAGCCTTTTCATGGAGCATTTGTGGCTGCTGGAGGATGTGCCGCGTGCGAGTAGAAAAACTGAGAGCGAGGGTATGTCTAATTTGAAGTTGCTGCTTGTTTTGGGTTCAAGTGAGGCCTTCTACACTGATGCTAGTGAAAGAGAGCTAAACGAAATATTAGCCACGACTGACAAGAGCTGGCAAGTGCACTTAGCCGCCTCCCGGATTATGCGATATGATAATCTAACCTGTGACTACAAATCTCACAGGGTTCCTTTTGTTCCTGCACCCGATTCAATTCTCTCTCGAAGTCTTTATGTTCTTTTCTTGCTGATCAAGAGTGTTGACATCGTGAAGAAGTGCAATATAGATGCGATAATGGCTAAGTCAGGGCACCTAATTTTGGGTTTTGTAGCCTATCTGGCAAGTAGGATGACCAACAGAAAATGCATAATTAGAGTGAATGAAGACACCATTTTAGATATCATTTTGTTCATTAAGACGCATCGGATCCCGCTGATAGGAAATGAAGCCGCCTTGAAGATGATCGAGAAGGTGTGTAGAAGAATCGAAGAGTATCTTTTCAAACATGTGGATTGGATTGTGACCCATGGGCCCATGGATTATGAGAGAATCAAGGAAATAACGGGCAAGGTGACGTTCATACCTTTATGGGTTGATACGCAGAACTATAGGCCGGTATCAAAAGTCCAGAAGAGACATCTCAGGAGAGAACTCCTAGGGTTGGGCAACGTTAGAGTAGCGCTATTCGTTGGCAGGCTTCATTCAAATAAGGACCCTGCAACGTTATTCTTTGCGTTTAAAAGGTTGTTGGAAGTTCGCAATGACGTAATTCTAGTGGTAATAGGAACAGGTCCTGAGAAGAAAAAGTACGTAGAACTGGTTAAACAATTAGACATCACGGACAAGGTGAAGTTGCTCGGATACATTCGACACGAGGAAATCCCGAAGTATTATAATATCGCTGATGTGTATGTTTTGACTTCAATATGGGAGGAATGGTCCAACACAATTATGGAAGCGATGGCGTGTGGAGTTCCTGTGATTGCAACTAATGTAGGCGCGAATCCTTACCTAGTAAAGGATGGGGAGACGGGATTTTTGTTTCCCCGGGGAGATTTTAATGCGCTGGCAGAGAAAATGGCGTATGTGCTGGATCACCCAAGTGAGGTGAAGAGAATATCCGCTCGAGCACGTCTGAGTGTAAAACAATACACGAAACGAGGCATCGGGGAATCGTACCAAAACACAATTCAGAAAGTGATTACCGGAAAATGAGGGACACCGCCTTCAAGTGGGAGTACGTCAATCTCTATAATGTATGGCGGGCGCGCTGGTTAACATGAAATTGCTTTTTGCAGCTGATTATTTTCCGTTACGTGAATCTGGTGTATTTAGAATTCACGACTTCATCCGCTTCTTCAAATCTTTTGGTGTCAATGTTTGGATTGTTTCTCGAATGACTGTGGGTGACATTTCTAAAGTCAATGCTGGAGAAAATACTAGTCATGCAAAGATACACCGTGCCCTCAGCCTTGATCTGAGATTGGGACACGTCGTCCTAGACGTATTCCAAATAACTTCTACATTTCTCCTTTGTTCTATTGTAAGCTTGCTCAACGATATTGATTTGATCATAATTTCAGTTCCTCCAGGCGTACCTGCGATTGGTGCATTCTTTTCAGCGAAAATTCTACGCAGGAAGGTAATGTTTGATGTCAGGGATAAATGGGAAGATCATAGTATCTATTTTTCAAAGTATCGACTGATCAGATGGAACCATGTGATTCTGAAAAAGCTATTTGATGTTTTCTATAGAAAAGCGGAAATGGTAGTTTCGGTTACTCCGTCTCTGGTGAAATATCTGAAGATGAGGGGTTGCCCAGAAGTGGGTTTCATTCCTAACGGAGCTGATGTTGGACTTTTCCATCCGAGAGCCTCACATGAAAAGTCAGCTATACGATCTGAACTCGGTTTGGACGAAGGAGACATCGTACTAGTTTACGCTGGAAGTCTCGGAGGATACTACAGAACGGACATTGTAATTAGAGCCATGGATCACCTGCAAAAAACAAACTATATATTCCGCGCAAAGTTTCTAATAATGGGAAAAGGAGAACCTTCAGAAATCAGAGAAATGTTGAAATTAATTCGAAATCTGGCGTTAGAAAAAAGTGTAATATTCCTGGGAGAACAGAGAAGGGAGAATGTGGCTCGAATCTTGGCGTGTTGCGATCTTGGAGTTGTACCATATGATGATAATGCTTTATGGGCTTCCGCGTACTCGACTAAGTTTTTCGAGTACTGTTCAAGTGGCTTACCTGTCGTTGTAACAGTTACAAAGGATTCAGACCTAGCGATGCTGGTTAGGAAACACGAAGTGGGATATGTTGTAGATCCGCTTGATGTTATCCAATTTGCGACTGTTGTGAAAGAGTTCTGTAGTTTGAGCGAAAAGGAAAAGAAGGAAATGGGTAGTAGAGCCAGAAGCCTTGTTGTGGGCTTCTTTGACCGGCGCGCAATAGCTAAAAAATTAATAGAACACCTTCAACGGATTTGAAAATGAGGAGAAAGATAAAAAAATCTCTCTATTCAGGATTTAGTCAATTCTGGCACATAGTCGTTATACTTGTGCTTGCGTTGATATGGACAATTCCAGAACCCACGGTGAAAACATTCATGGGTCTACTATTTTTCTTCCTTCCAGGCTACAGTCTGACAAGATTTCTGTTTCGTTATGAAAAAAGAGATGTCGTAGATTTCATAATCTACACAACTATCATAAGTTTTTGCTTAATACCGTTTCTAGGCAATTTGGCGCAAGTATTTGTTCAGCTTTCATCCTACAGCCTCTTGCTAGCCCTTCTAATCTTTTCGATTCCTCTTCTTGCTCTTTCGGAAGTGAAATCAATAAGGAGTCAGGAAATGGAGCCAAAGGTGAAAGATGGAAGTAACACGTCATATAAGGCTATGGCTTTTTTGGGAACGGTGGCCATAGGTTTAGGTCTTTATATTCAACCTTCGATAGGCACCTTAGCTCCTCGAGGCTGGGATATTTTTAACCACATGTATACAGTCAACCGTATAATCTCAACGGGCAAGGCAGTGATTGTGCCAAGTGTAAACACGGTGAGTAACTTCTATCACTTTTCTTATGCAGGGTTGTCTTTATTGACTGGGCTAGATGTAGCGGCAATAGGCGTCTTGGGACAGACTATGTTAGGGGCTGTATTCATGATGAGTATATTCTATTTTGCGCATTCTATTACTGGAAGTCTAACGGCGTCTTTGATAAGCGCGGTATTATTTATCGCAGGGCCGCCCTTGTATTCCGATATGAAGACTTACTTTTGGTTTTTCCATCCGATGTATGTCGCATTGTCGATTTTTCCATTTGCGTTGGTTTGTTTCCACAAGGCTCTGTGTGGGGATAGGAAAAGAGGTTTGGGTTTGAGTTCTCTGCTTATCACGGCAGTAGCTCTATATCACCTAATTGTTGGCTTATTTCTCTTCTTGATAATGATCTTTGACTTCATATTCTTATTGATAAAGTTAAGGAGAAAAACCTTGATACTTGATTTTTCAAAGATTTGCGTCGTAGCCTTCTCTCTTTCATCTATCTTGACCATTCCTTTTCTCGTGAATCTGACAAATCCGTTCAAGTATATATATCCTCAAGGTGGCATTCAAACTCTGTACACTATGTTTTTCGGGACAAGTAGATTCATTCAATCCTCGCCGATGAAAGGTCCCCAGTTTTTGGCTGAAGTTTTGTCCAATTTCATAGAAAGAATACTGCCTCTTCTTCTTATAGGGTTTCCTGGATTATTGTACTTATCGATTAAGAGGTCATCTTCCTTTGTGCTGATTTTTTCTTGTCTATTGGCTGGATTGTTGGGTGTGCTTCAACCGTTGATAGGTATTGCGTTTATGCCACAGCGTTTCACGAGTGGGCTTACCCTATTCGGTTCAGTTCTGGTCGGTGCTTCCTTGATTTCGTTCAAGTTTTACATCAAGGCGTTGAGGGACTTTGTTGGAAGGAGACTAGAGAGAATCAAGATTGGGCTCAAAGTGCCCACAATCAGTCTCCCCAAAGGTTTCACGTTGATGCTTATCATGTGGCTCTACATTGGCTTCTACTCATACATAGTCTTCTTTTCACCTTCCAGAAATGCTGTGCTTGCTGCAGAGCGGAACGTTAGAGAAAATGATTTGATTGCAATACAGGCGATAGACGAAATGGTGCCAAAAGGCGGCAAGGTTTTGATGGATCATTATCTTCAGATCTTTTTCACAGGAGTTACCGGAAGAAGTCCTTTGTACAGCATATCGCAAACCATACCCTATTATGCTCAATGGTCCCTTTATCCGCTTAACGTTTACGTTGGCCAAACCGATCCTTCAGATATAGGTGTTGATTACATAGTGATTTCTCCTTGGTGCTCAACGACGATCGGTTTTGTTGGAAAGGGATTTTTTGACGAACATGAGAATCTTCTGCCGATCTACGAATTTTCCGTCGAGAGAGGTTCTGAGGCCGCATATTCGGGGGTTTACGCTGTTTACAAGGTGATAGGGTAGATTGAACCGGTAGATGAGTCGACTAATGAATCCGCAATAGGGTGTGTGGTTTTGCATGGATCATAAACCGAAAATTTTTCTCCCCATAATTGTCCTTGCTCTAGTGTTGACAACGTTATTTTCCAATGTTGCTTTTATGCGCGCGGGCGTGTTAGATATCGTAACGACCGAATTAGATCCTGAACATGAGACTAGCGAAGATTCATTTGGCAGATCAAATATCACAGTCTCTGCTTATGAGAATGTCACGTTTGTTCCATTGAACAACTCTATTGATCTCGGATTATCTTCAAAGATTGAGCCGACAGACTTAACAATAGATATTGTGGAGGGTTTCGAACCTGTGGAGAGGTTCAACCATGATTATGATAACATATCAATTCGAGATTTAAACACTATGAATAAGTCGCTAGGGCAGTCAGGTGATGGCCTACGTCTATCCTTCAATCCCAAAGACAGATCTCAGATTGCGATTTCTGTGTACGAGTTGTCTTTTGTAAATGATGTGAACATTTCAGGAAGCCACTTCCTTTCGTTGGCTATAACAACAGGAAATAATTATAGTAGCAACGAAGGATACGTCGGCGTCGCCCTTTTGTTGAGAGACCAACGGGATATTCGTCACTACGTATTCATTCATATATCTGATCTTCACCTAACGGAGGGTTATGTATCATCACAATATTTTCTAGGCTCAAGTTATGGCAAACCTTATCCACTTTATAAAAGCATGTATGGTTCTTCGTTTGGTCCTTGGTTCATGCAACTCCCACTATCTGATGCCTTTTCTTCTCTTAATCTAACTTCAGCTCGGCTTGAAGGTCTATTCATAGGAGTGGAACTATTCTCAGTGCCTCTTCCTTATACGATTATGCAAGCAGATGTTAGGTTCCGATACGCCCTTGTTCACCGGCAGCCATTTTCGATAAACAAAAGAGTGGTGAACTCTACTGAAGTAACGTTTCCTACAATCAGATTCCTGAATATTTCCGGAATACCCTGCAAAATGTTGAATGCTATTGTAACAGGTCCGCTGCAGCCAAGTTATGAAAGAGAAGAAGAACGAGAGAACAAGAGTGTGAAAGTTGTCGAAGTCATCTACAATTTTTCTGAAGCCTTCTATTACAATTTTTCTGAGGCTTCGGTACATGAGGCTCACGTGGAAGGAAGGGTGAATATAACTGTATGGTCCAAAACAGTCAAGAAATGTACACTAACCTTTAACAATGTTACAGTCGTGGACCTCACTAATTTCCTTTTAGAGAGTAGCCAAGGGTTAGTGCATGGTTTTCCTCACGACACACGCTTATTACAAGTGCTCTTGACCCTCTACAAATTTAATGCGTGGATTTTTGATCGAACATACGCTTTGCTTGACATGACGAAGAGAGGTATCATCGAAGAATACTTTATTCCAGATAAGAATGAAGGTGTAATCATCGTCGATCTGAATGAAGCACAACTGCAAGAAGCTAACATTGCGATAAGAGTGGCGAATTTTAGCCTTAGCCAAGTCTCGATAAATGGAGTAAAGAAACCACTGCATTCCTTGCTGATGCTAAATGGAGACATGTTTTTCACTACATCTATTCAGGCTGAAGAAAATACTTCACTTTACAATTTAACATGTACTTTTTCCTCTGACCCTCTCTATTCCTCTTCCACACTGTCCCCCTTCACTGTATTCATTGAAAACACCTTTTTTGAGATTTATACCCCCTTCAACATTGAAGCCCAGCTGGGAACACAAGTACCGGTCACGGTCAATGTGTTTACTTCGAAGACTTACATCTTAAAAGTAGAATACGATTCTCGCCTGTTTGAACTTGATAATGACCAGTTGATGGTTCACAAGAGAATAAGCTATGAATATTTCATGTTAAAACCTATCCATATAGGCCGTGCTGTGACTACTGTCCACTTCATAGATCCGACCGCTGAAAATCCCACAGTTTCCATTCCATTTTTAATCAATATAACACATTCACCAGCCTATCAGATTATCTTCTATATGCTTGCTGCTATTGCAGTCCTATCCTTGATGTACATCGTTGGTGGCAGAAACTTCGTGGACTTACTGCTACGCCGGCATAAACGAAAAAACGGGTAGTTCCGTATATCTGTTGACACTTATGACCTGTAACCCTGGGACGAGAGATAATGTTTGCCAGTAACCTCAATGGAGAGTTTTAGACATCATATGGAAGCGGCGCGCACTAGCCAAAAACTCCGATGAAACGTTATCATCTGTCCCAAACAAGAATAGGCGAGTAACCTGACTCTTCAACGCGCGGCGCGGCTCCTGAATAAGATTCAGAAGGCATGACGCACCCGATCTTGCCGCTTAAACATAATCTTAAAAGACCTGTTTACCGAGCGAGTCGTATGTCCACCGCGTTAGTCAAATACTCTTATTGTCTCTTGCGTGGATGGGAAGCGGTACGCCATCTTCGTGATCTTGAGAAAAGCCAATGGCTACCCACAAGAGAAATCCAACGAATACAGCTAGAAAAACTAAAAAAACTTGTTAGACATGCTTACGAAAACGTACCCTTCTACCATCGGAAATTCAAAGAAGCTAGTATAAAACCTGGAGACCTTCGTACGCTAGTAGACCTTCAGAAGTTGCCGATAGTAACAAGAAAAGAGTTGAAAGCACATACTCCGAATGGGACTGTAGCAGTCAATTACGATGTAAAAACTCTTAAGATGGGCCAGACGGGGGGAACAACTGGCAAGCCCTTCATATATTTCAAAAACAGAAAAACCATTGACCACGAAATGGCAGCTTTATGTTGGTTTAGATCTTGGTATGGATCTTTTGGATTCAAACAGGCGTTTTTCAGACTTTTTCCCTCTCACGCTCCTTGGAGTAAAGAATTTAGGTCGTTCCTAATAGGCTGGCTGATCTGTGACAGAAATCTAGCGACTCTACACAAATATGCCTATTGGATAAAACGGTTTAAGCCCAAAGTCTTGGAAGGCTCTCCAGTAGGTTTCTACGTTTTAGCGAATTTTCTAGAGAAGAAAGGGTCGGGGAACATAGATCTGCCCATTGTGCTTAGCACATCTGAAACGTTGTTTGGTTTCCAAAGGCAAGCGGGCGAGTCAGCGTTCAATTGCCGAGTTTTCAATCACTATGGCAGCAACGAAATATGCTCAATTGCACAGGAGTGTGACGAACACACGGGGCTGCACATAAATGCAGAAGATCGCATTGTTGAATTTATCAAGAGAGGACAGCTTGTATCGCCAGGAGAAAAAGGAGAGATAGTGATTACGGATCTAGAGAACTACTCAATGCCATTCATAAGGTATAACATTAAAGATGTTGGCGAGCCCATGGATAACTTGTGCTCATGCGGACGTGGATTGCCCCTTATCAAAGAAATCAATGGAAGAGTTTCAGGTTTACTAGTGTCTTCAGACGGAAGCATCATATCTGGCGACACATTTGCCCAATTCGTCCTCTTTCGAGGCCATAAATGGACAGAGCAGTTCCAAGTAATTCAACCAACCAAAAAAGAGCTTTTGATAAAAATCGTCAAGTCCCCCGACTGGGGACCTGAAAATCTACAGTTTATATTGGAGAAAATCCACGAATACTTGGGTGAAGTGGAGATAAAGACAGAGTTTGTTGATTCAATACCTCCCCCTCAATCGGGTAAGCATCGTTTCATAATCTCTGAGGCATCTCAAGAAGTTTTTGGCCAAAGCTAGAAAGCGAGGTTGAAGAAACCTACACTATGGCAGTGATAACTTGTCTTCGTGAAAAGAAGACATAAGACCCTGCTCGATAAACTGAAGTATCTGAATTCAGCATCGTTGATGATGGAAGCCTTGATAGAACAGCAGAGATGCCAAAAGTAAAGGCGACGCGCGCAGTTCGGCCAGAGTCAGAGAAGCAATCGAAAAGCGGTCAGAATTTTCATGTTGCGCCTACTCATCCTCATGATAACAATAGTGCCATATTTGCGCATTACGGTGTGCTTTTTCCGTAGTCTTTCTCTGCTGTTGAGAGGTCCGTTTCGCTAACGATTTCGTCTCCATTTATGTCGCAGTCTTCGTCCCAATTGAGACTACCAGGTGTGGCTCCGAAGGCTTTTCCCATCAAAGCTAGATCAAAAACATCAATAATTCCGTTATCGTTCACATCACTTGGAAACTTCCAGTAGACTAGTATTCTTGTGGAACTTTGATGCGTGACGTTCAAGGCTAATATCTTTGTGGAGGCATTGTAACTCTCCGTTAGGGGTCCGTTAACTGCGTAAATTGCAATAGGTTCGCCTCTTAAGCCGCAGTAAATCTTAGTTGTGCTTGAAGTGCCAGGTTGTCCTAAGATAGCGTAATCAAGTTTCTTGCTGGTTAGAGCCCAAGAGGTTATGTTGTTGGTTTCTGGACTGTCGTGCATAACAAGTTTGACATCGGAATCGCTCAAGCATTTGTCGTAGGTTGTTTTCCAAGCAACATCACCCCATTTTGCTTTTCCGTATAGCTCTTTTACACTTTTGTATGCCTCAACTACCCCTACAAAGGAGACAGGCATTGTTTCTCCAACCAAGTTGTCTCCATAATATTTGAACGCAGTAAGCAGGTCAATCAACGGTTCCGCATTAAATTCTCCAAGAACTACAGTTGCAGATATTAGTTTCACATCGGATACTGTTGTTTTCATAGATGAGTAGCCCGTTCCGTTCTCAAAGGCCCATGAGACCGTTGGCGCGTAAATGTAAACAGCAGATTTTGGCGCGGTTCTTTGAATTACCAAAAAGTTGTTGCTCAAGACTTTGGTTGAGTTGAAAAAGGAATTCAACTGATACCTTGTTCCGTTTTCAACCATGACATCGAGTGATGGATTACTATTTTCTGTGTATATTTCAAATTCTCTTGTCCCACTTAAATCATTAATGATAACATCTGTTCCATAATAGTATTGTCTCACGATGTTACCGCTACCAAAATCGTGCGTCGCTTTTAAGTAGTATGTCCCATTCGTAATTGTAGTTGTTGGAGTTCCTTGGAGCCTTCCCCAATATAGAAAAAAGAAATCTGGAAATCCTGGATAATAAACCTCCGCACCATTTCCATACGCACTATTTGTTCTGAGCCCATAAAAGGTTTCTAAACCGCCTGAACAGGTTTTCCACGTGTACGTAAGTCTTTTGGTGTTGCCAGCGCCAGAGTAGTCAATAATCTTAGTGGGATTACCATCGAAAGTTCCATCATTCATGGGATAGCTTCTGCAAATAGAACCTAGAGCAAATTGCGACCATCTCCATCCGAAAGTCCAAGTGTGCAGTCCACCGTGTAAACCTTCAAGTGTATGATCTATGACTTCTAGTCCAATATATGTCATTGTTTTCATTTTGTCTGAGTCAACGATGAAACCTCTCTTATCTGCCAAAATCAAAGCGCCTATTGTTACCCAAGTTGCTGCATATCCAAATCTATATTCTGTATCAATTAGCCAATCAATAGCGTGTTGTATGTTTGTGTTATAATCTGAAAATACAGAGTGGTCTTCGTCGTATTCGACCAAATACTCGATGATCTGCAGTGCCGTGTAATGATGAGCTTCTGTTGATTCACCTATTTTATAAGCAAGCCCTCCACTCGCAAGCTGCGACTTGAACTGCCAATGCAACATTTTCGATATTTGGTTTGTAAAGGTAGAGTTCACATGTTTTCCATAAATTAGATAGAAAGGAACAAACATGGATTGTCTATTTGTAGTTATTGAATTTTCTGGGTTTCTGCTTGTGTAGTAAGACGAGCTCCATGCCAGATCGGTGGAATTATTGACAGATGCAAGTTTGTCCAAAGATTCAGATGCTATCCTTGTAGCAAGACTCAAATATTTTTCAACGCCAGTCCAAAGGTATAGTTTTGTCGCAACATAACCAACCCATCCAGGACCGATAGGAGAGCTGTCTCGCTCCATCCCATCATAATACCATAAGTTGGGGTAGAAAATTTCTCCAACACCACTCACCTCTCGGTAAAACCAAGACTCACTAACCATCGCATCTATGATAGTCGTCAATTTCGATAGGTAATAAGCATTAGATGTTTCCTCATACATATTAGACAACGCAACCAAATAGCCACCGAATGTAGTCAAAGTTATGTTGGAAGGGTCTCCAGCTATTTTCCTACTAAAATCATGAAGTTCGACGATTGTCCCGTTTGTGTCCATCCATCTTGTAAGCAAAGCATCCCATTTCTTCCAACATTTGAACATTGAACTATTCAAATCTACCAAGGAGGCTTGAAGTGGATTTGTCTCTATGTTGAATGTTATGATGTTTCCGATTACCACCATGGACATCAAAGTCAAGAAACGAGCTGAAATGAACTTACGCAAACTTATCCACAACCTCTCGTCCATCTATTGTTTGTGAAACACGCCAATGCACGCACCTGCTGAGTGTTAATTGCTAAGGTTAACGTGGCTATTAAGAGTGGTGTCGACAGTATTCCTGATACTGTTTTCTTCTTCATTCTAATCTTTTAAATTATCCTGTGACTGGTATTTTTCATTTGTGAAATAATCTTCTAAATTCTGAAACAAAGTGAGAACACAGTAGAAAGCTTAAGTTTGGGTTTGGGGTTAAATCTCTAGCCCAACATCAAATGATGTATTAGGCGACAAGACAAGAGAAAGGAGGTGATACTGTGTTAGAGAAAAGGTACATAATCATAGTGGTAGGAGTAGTCTCTATTCTACTTGGAAGTTTACTTGGTACTAACGCAACACTAGCACAATCTGGTGGTGAATATGACCCTTGGCTAGACTACAACCAAGATGGAATTATCGATATCTATGACCTTCATCCATTAGGTCAAGCATATGGGACTTCCGGGGACCCAATCAGCGCGCGCAATGTAGCAGTAACAAACTTTCCGCTCGATGAAAAGGGAAACCTCAAAGTCAACGTAACGGAGGGCAGATCACCGCGCCCGCGCGATATAGAAGTCCCCGCGACCTCGGGAACTATACAATGGGCTGCTCAACCGCCAAGCGGCATGAGATGGACCGTCCTTCAGGCATGCATCCTGATAACGACGGACGCGACCGTTGCCGATCGTTACCTGTACCTCTACTTCTATAGGACTGCAACCGACGCATTCTTTCAATCGCAACGTAATGTTTATCCAATCACGGCGAACAAGACGAATAAAGCAATCATATTTGGGGTCGGTGAGACATATGCGCATAATGTGGCGCCTGAGAACGCAAACATCCCGCTGCCCTATCCAAACGTGCTGATTGACTCCGATTATCTTCGGTTATCATTGGTCAACGGCCAGCCGGGCGACAGTTATCATGGTTGGTTCAGAGTATTAGAGTATTAGCGCGCACGTTTAGGTTGGTAGGTATCGGTTTACTCTACCGAAGCAAACAGTACTTGCCGTCGCGGTGAAGATGCGTGTCAGAACTGACACTCGTCTCCGTTTTTCATTCCTAGAGCACGCAAGGCGATTTCTAAGGCAATTGTTCCAGAATTCACTAACACTGCGTCCTTACGTTACAAAGTTTGGCATCCTTGACTTCAAAGTATCTGTGTATTCCCCGGCCAGCATTCCAGACTCCAATATTCTCTCTACGTCTTCCTTTATTCGCTCAACGTCCTTTGTGGAAAAGTTAGTCTGGTAGGAACAATCTCTCTCATGGGCATCTATGATCCTCGCTCTTTGGATCACCCACATACTACATAGTAGTCAATGTGGCAGGCATCTCGGATCAATTTAGGGTTTGTGTAATGAGAATTTATTATCTAACTTTGCTAATTTTATATAATATCAACCTGAACATACCTTGCGCGCATAAAGACAGAGTCCGTTGAGTCAATACCTCCTCCTCAATCGGGTAAGCATTGGTTCATAAGCTCTAATGCGTCGGGCGCGCCAAAGCTAGAAAATGAGGTTGTAAAAGCCTTGAGAAAAGCCATACTATGTGCAGTGATACCTTGTCTTAATGAGGAGGAGAACATACGCCCTCTTCTCGACAAACTGAAGTATCTGAAGGTGACACCTATCGTCGTTGATGATGGAAGCGTGGACAAAACAGCAGACATAGCTGAAAGCAAAGGCGCAATTGCCATTAGGCATAGCGAAAACAAAGGAGTAGGTTTTGCCATGAAGAGTGGGTACCGGCATGCAATGAATTCCTTCGATGATAACTCGATCGTTCTTGTGGTCGCTGGTGATGGGCAACATGACCCGTCGGAAATACCAAAACTTGTCAGAGAAATATTAACGAATAAGGCGGATTACGTAGTCGGAGAACGATTTTCCAAGCAGCCTCTCAGATTCGGTATGCCCTCCCTTAATTATGTTTTTGGCAAGCTGCTTAACTACATCACACGGATGATTACTGGAATTCATGTTAAGGATAGCACGTGTGGATTCACGGCGATAAAAATGTCTGCCCTCAGACGTCTGAAATTGGACCTTCCAGCAAGAGCTGCAGTACCGAATGAGATACTCGTAGAGTGTGCGAGTAAAGGGATTCGTGTGGCTTTTGTTCCTATAACACCTATATACGGAAAGGAATCAAGAATTTCGAAGTTGATATTCTTGCGTAATGTTTTGAAAATATACATAGGTTATATAGTAGGTGAGCCGTAATTGGTGACTGTGTTTAGTGTGTTGACAATAGCTAGTGTGATTATGTAGAGATACATAACGATCTTAGATCTCCAAGTTTTTCTTTGTGAGAAAAACGGGATTTTTGACAAAGCAAAATCTGTTCCAATTACCATAGCTGGGATAATAGCGGGCCACATGCAAAAGGAGAACCTAGGGCGCATCCTGGGCCAGACAACTGAACTTGGAAAGAGGAAAAATAAACACATAAGCAGGTCTTTTTTTCCTGCGCCAAAGACGAACCCCAGTAAACTAAATGTTCCGAAGATTAGTATAGGTACAGTCCATAACCAAAAGCTCAGGGATAGAAAATAAGGTGTCGGCGCTGCCAGACCCATAACATAAGCACTCCATAAACTATGCAGGTGCGGGACTAAACCCCATGAGCTAGGGGAATAGTAATACATACTTTTCGCTACGGAATATTTATGCACAAAAATGCTGACATCCAGACCCAACGTATGCAAAAACACAAGTTCTAGCACACCGACTAGACCTGCAGCTAACAACATTTCAAACAACCCCTTCTTCTTTACCAATCTTCTCAAAAGCATGAACAAAAGGGCAAACAAAACAGTTTCCCTAAACATAATGCCAAAGCAAACAAAGAGCGCGTCCAGGAAATAGGTCTTTGATGAAACACTCACTTGCCGTTCTCTCTTAAGAGTAAGGTATACGGTGAGACCAATGAAAAAGAACCCTGCTGAATCTGTTAGCACAGCTGCTCCCATGTATAAAAGGATCGGAGCAGTTGTATACGACAAGGAGACCATCGTAGCGAGGTCCTCATCTCCTAGAAGTAGAAGACCAAGCTTGTAGGCGATAACGGCTCCGCTCAACCAAAAGAATCCGCTGATTAGTCCAAAAGCGAGATTAACGTTGTCGAAAATCATAATCAAGGGAGAGGCGAGAAGAGGTACCATAGGCCGCATGACCACAAAGGGACTAAAAGTATGCTGCTTCCCAAGGAAAAAAAGTGCATAACCCACGTATTGATAATAGTCGCAGCAAATCATGCGGCCAAAATTCAGAAAGATTTCGAAGAAGGATGCACATACTATCAAAACTAATCTAAGATTCACTTTCATTTTTTCCCAAAAAAGCCGGAGAATAGTCCTCATGCAAATCCCAAACATTGTTAGTTAATATACCTGTCTTAGCTGCCTCAGCTGGCAAGTGTGAGAAAATTATGGGGAGGTTGATCAAATATTTATGGTCTCTAAAAGTTCATATGATCTACTACCCGGCAAAAAACTGATCCATGGGAACTCTGCTAGGATGTGCGCGCGCATGCCCTACATCGCAGAGTTTTGCATACTCGATTTCAAGGTGTCTCGTGTATTCACCATGAGTCAACATTCCAGACTGCAGTATTCTCTCTACGTCTTCCTTTATTCGCTCAACGTCCTTCTGTGGAAAAAACAACTTACAGGAGGCCTTTCCTATAGACATCCATGATCCTCAACTTTTTGGATTATTATTCTTTGATTTTTGATATTAAACTTCGTATAGTCTAGGGTCACTTATAATACATAGTCAATTATAGCGGGGATCTCAAGGCGATTTAGTTTTTATGCGGTGAGGATTTCTTGAAAGCCTTTTTAGTTATATGCTACATCATGATACTTCACCTTGCTTCTCCTTTGAGCGAGAGAGAAAAAGTTGGCAAAGACAAGACTGTGCTACATTAGTCCTCTTTCTATTCACAGCTACCGGTGGATAGAAGCATTTCTCCAAAAAGATTACGATGTATCTCTGATAACCGATCGCCGCACGTTTATCGCACCGAAACCGCTTCTGATGCCGACCTACGTTCTTCCAACCCTAAACAGAACAAACTCTCCGTACCGTTTGATTCCAAATCTTCTAGAAACCATGAAAATCCTCAAGAAGATTAATCCAGATCTTGTAAACCTCCACTTTCAGTACCATTATACACCAGCCATAATCCTAGCGCGTTTCCCTTTCGTACTGACTTCTTGGGGAATCGAAGTATTAGTCCTTCCCCACACGGCTTTTCCAATTAGAAGTTTGGCGACACTTACAGCCCAAAAAGCACTTAAACTTACTGTAGACGCAAAATGCCTCCAAGACATCTGGGTCACGATGGGGATCCCGAAAAACAAAATTCAAGTAATTCCGTTTGGCGTTGATACAAGCATTTTCAATCCCCATGTCAACGGAGAAGCCATCAGAAAAAAGCTTCAGATAGAGAAGGACGACATCGTAATAATAAGTACCCGATTCCTTTTCAACAGCCATTACAACATTGACTGTTTGATTAAGGCCATTCCACTGATCCTGAAGAAGCACGATAACGTAACAGTTATAATCAAAGGTGCGGGACCCTTAGAAAATTACCTAAAGAGATTAGCCCAAAAACTAAATGTTTCCAAGAGTGTCCGCTTCGTAGGGCTAGTGCCTCAGGAGGAAGTTGCACAATACCTATCTGCTGCGGACATATATGTCTCCACATGCTTCGTAGATTCCACTTCAGTGTCTCTTCTCGAAGCGATGGCCTGCGGACTGGCCCCCGTAGTCACCAACATACCTGGAAACCGAGAATGGATCGAAGAGGGAACGAACGGTTTTCTGTTTCCCCCAAGAGATTCTGATACCCTAGCGGAGAAACTGATCCAACTCGTAGAAGACAAACATGTGCGAGAAAACTTCAGCAGAAAAGGCTTCCAGATTATAAAAGAAAGAGCCGAGTGGCAAGATTGCGTTTCAAAAATGGAAGCTGTCTATGAATCAGTATTATGATGTGTTTGGGGGCGATGGTTATGAACGCTAAGTCAATCAAGAAGGGTTTGGAAAAGCTAAGTACTTTTCAGTGCAGCGAGTATCTTTTTCGCTGCATCTCCATCGCCAAACAGATGGGGCATTTTCACTAGCTTATCTTTTAGTTTTTCACTGGCCAAGTACTCTTTTGCTGCTTGAACAATCTTGTCGGTTTTGTTCCCGACGAGGGTGTTAGCCTTCAAACTGATGGTTTCAATCCACTCTGTTCTTTCTCTAAGGGTGATGCATGGAGTGTGAAGCCAGAAAGCTTCCTTCTGCAGTCCACCTGAGTCGGTAAGAACCATCTTGGCGTTTTTCACTAGTTGAAGCATCTCGTGATATCCAACTGGATCAACGAGCCTAACATGCTCTGCCTCCTTCACTCGTTGCACCATGGCCGCGGTTCGCAATCTCTCCATAGTTCTAGGATGGACTGGAAAAACTATTGCTAACTCCCTCAATTGAAAGATAGCCTCCAGTATATTGCTAAGATTCTCGTGTGCATCCACATTTTCAGGTCTGTGAATAGTAAGCACAGCATACTCATCTCCTTCTAATAAGCAAAGTCTCTCCAAAACACGGCTCTCTGGAGACTTGGACATGTGCCTCAATAAGGCATCGTACATGGTGTCACCGGTGAAACGTATCTGATCTTTTGGTATGCCTTCTTTGAACAGGTTGTCAACACAGTTTTCTGTTGGAGCACACAATATTTCAGAACAGTGGTCGGTTAGCCGTCTGTTGACTTCTTCGGGCATTTTCATATCATAACTTCTTGCTCCTGCTTCAACATGGGCGACTGGCACGTGAAGTTTCACCGCCGCAAGGGCACCAGCTAACGTAGAGTTCGTATCTCCAGGAACCAACACAATGTCAGGCTTCATTTTCTTCATTGTTTTCTCCAGTCCGATCATCATCTTGCCTGTTTGCCAAGCGTGAGATCCTGACCCAACACCTAAATCGACTGCAGGGCTAGGAAGTTCCAACTCACCAAAGAAAATCTTCGACATCTCAAAATCATAATGTTGACCCGTGTGAACTATCTGAAGCTCTATTGCAGCATCTTTTAGCGCCTCATGGATTATTGGCGCCGACTTGATGATCTGAGGTCTTGCCCCTATGACAACCACAACTTTCATTGTTCCACACTCATCTACACGTAATCTTCGATAACGCCAAAGCGTTATTTACATGTCAAGATTACAATGTAAATGGAGAGGTCTTCATGAATAAGGCTTATGTTCATCCCACGGCGGTTGTGGAAAAAACAGCTAAAATAGGAGAAGGCACTAAGGTGTGGCACTTTGTTCACGTAAGGGAAGACGCAGAAATAGGCAGAAAGTGCGTGCTTGGGCACTCAGTTTATGTAGGAAAAGAAGTGAAAATCGGGAACCGAGTAAAACTTGAGAACAGGGCAACCGTCTATCAAGGGGTGAAAATCGAGGATGATGTATTTGTAGGTCCTCACGTCACCTTCACAAACGACCCTTATCCGAGAAGCGTCAGCACCGACTGGAAAGCAGTACATACTCTCGTTAAAAAGGGGGCATCGATAGGTGCAGGAGCAGTCGTAATGTGCGGTGTCACCATAGGAGAGCATGCAATGATAGGCGCTGGCAGCATAGTAACGAAAGGTATCCCGTCACACGCATTGGCATATGGAAATCCTGCGAAAATCAAAGGATTTGTATGCAAATGTGGTAAAAGACTCGTAGAAGAGGAAGAGAAGCCGAAGTACGTTCTAATGACGTGTTCCTTTTGCGATGAGAAATACAAGATACGGAGAGAAACCTACGCAAAGATACAAAACGAAAGGTAGTGTTATAATTGAGACGCGAAATACCCATTGCGAAACCAGTCTTAGGGAAAGAAGAGGCGGAAGCCCTAAAGATAGTCCTCCACTCAGGTATCTTGACACAAGGGGAGAAAGTCAAACTATTCGAAAAGTCGTTTGCAAACTACATAGGCGTAGACTGCGCAGTCGCCCTCACAAACGGAACTGTCGCCCTAGATATAGCCTTAAAAGCTCTTGGGATATGTCCAGGCGATGAGGTAATAGTTCCAGCCTTCTCTTTCATAGCCTCCAGCAACTGCGTGCTATTCCAAGGTGCAAAACCCGTATTCGCTGATATTGACCCAAGAAGCTTCAACATAGACCCATCTGATGTAAGCGAGAAGATCACCGGCAAAACAAAGGCACTAATCGTCGTTCATTTGTTCGGCCAGCCAGCAAAAATGGGAGAATTACAGGAAATCGCTCAAGACCATAGAATCCTATTGATAGAAGACGCTGCTCAAGCACATGGAGCTGAGTACAAAGGAAAAAAAGTAGGCGGCTTTGGCAGTGCTGGTTGCTTTAGCTTCTACGCTACAAAGAACATGACTACGGGAGAAGGAGGGATGATCACAACAAACAACAGAGAATTGAAGAAAAAAACTTGCCTACTGAGAGACCACGGGCAGACTGAGAAATATTATCACACAATTCTTGGATACAACTATCGTATGACGGAACTCTCCGCTGCAGTTGGACTCGTGCAGCTCAAGAAGCTTGACGAACTTAATGAAAAAAGGAGAAAGAACGCGAGCATGCTAACTCAAAGAATCGAGAAAATCTCCGGCCTGACTTCTCCTTACGTAGACAAACACGTCAAACACGTCTTCTACCAATACGTTGTAAGCGTCGAGGAAAACTACCCATTAGAAAGAAACGAGCTAGCCGAGCGTTTGGAAAGAATGGGCATTGGCAAAGCAATACATTATCCAACTCCCATCTACAAGCAACCGCTATACCACAAGCTAGGCTATGACAAAACGATCTGTCCAATGGCTGAGAAATCATGCAAGAAAGTTCTAAGTCTACCCGTCCACCCTTCAGTCACCAAGAGGGATATTCAACTCATGATAGATGTTTTGAAGAGAACGAATTAGGCATTCTGTAGATTGCCCGCAACCCCTATTCAAGACAAGTTGTGCACGCAAAAAATAAATCGTTTGGCTGAAACGTATGGACATGTGACAAAATTGGATATCGTTGTCATAGGTATGGGATATACTGGCATTCCAGTGGCCGCAATGCTCGCTAACGTTGAGGGCTTCAACGTTATTGGAGTGCAAAGAAGGTCCAAACGGTCGGGATGGAAAATCGATTACCTTAACGCGGGCAAATGCCCCATCAAAGGCGACGAGCCGGGCTTGGCTGAGCTCATCGAAAAGGTGGTACGAAAGGGCAGCTTCAGGGTTACCGACGACATCTCCATCTGCAAGAAAGCTGATGCGATTCTCTTCGACGTTCAGACGCCAGTTGACGAAAGCAACGTGCCGAAGTACGATTCATTGAGAGAAGTATCTCAAGCTGTTGGTAGATATGTGAAAAAGGGAGCAATGATCATTTTAGAATCCACCGTAGCGCCGGGAACTACTAACTACATTGTAAAACCAATGATTGAAGAGTCTTCAGGAATGAAGGCAGGTGAAGACTTCAACCTTGTGTACTCATATGAACGTGTTATGGTGGGCCGACTACTTCATAACCTGGTCTACATGCCGAGGATTGTAGGGGGATTCACCCCTGAATGCACTCAACGCGGCGTCGAATTCTACAGGAACATCACCAAGGCAGAGCTGTTTCCAACCGACTGTTTGACGGCGGAAGTGGCTAAGGTCACTGAAAACACCTACCGCGACGTGAATATTGCCTTCGCAAATGAAATTGCCTTGATTTGCGAGAGTCTAGGCGTCAATGTCCACGAGGTTCGACGCTTCGTGAACTCTTTGCCCAATGACCCAACTGATCACCAAAAAAACCCATACAGAATGATGCATGTCCCAGGTGCAGGTGCAGGGGGGCATTGCCTCCCCAAAGACCCATGGCTCTTAAAATACGGTCTTGACGCTTACGGAGCCTTCAAGTTTACACCTAAGATTCTCGTCGAAAGCAGGAGAACAAACGATTTCATGCCACAACATATGAAAGATCTGGTAGAGGAAGCATTGCATGAGAAAGGCATGAATCTACAAGATGCAAGAGTGTGCATATTAGGTCTCGCATTCATTGGGAACTCTGATGATACGAGAAACACGCCAGCATTGCCCCTCTACAACCTTCTTAAGAGTATTTGTAGGGAAGTGGTAGTACATGATCCATTCGTGAAGGAATTTGAGGGGGTAGTTCTCTCTGACGACTTGGAGAATGCTCTAAGAAACAAGAACTGCATGGTCATCGTCACTCGTCATAGGGAATACAGCGATATCCATTTAGACTGGCTCAAGAACATTCTTGCTACGCCTGTAATAATCGATGGGAGAAACGTTTTCGATCCCAAAGACTGTGAGAAGGCTGGCTTCTCTTACCGTGGCGTAGGCGTGGGTAAGCGTGCGGATTTTGCTCGGAAACAATGGATTGCAGAAACTTGATGGTCGAACATTTATATTTTGGGCGAAATGAAATAAACGAAAGAAACTTCCATAGATGGAGTAACCATGAGAGTTGTCGTAACAGGTGCCAATGGGTTCATAGGATTACACACCGTAAGAAAGCTGCTCAATGTTGGCTACAAGGTGACAGCGGTCGATATCACAGATTCTAAAATGCAAAGCGAGTTTCAGGGAAACAAACGCTGTACAATAGTCACTATGGACATACTGAATGAAAACCTCAACCGTATCGTGAAGAAAGATGACAAAGTGTTGCATTTAGCGGCTATTCCTAGATTTGATGACGCAAGACAAAATCCTCAAAAGGCAGTCAGAGTGAACGTTGAAGGAACACTCAACATCATTCAAGTGTGTATTGGAAAAAAGGCAGAGAGGTTAATCTACAGTTCCACTGGTTCCGTATACAGTCGCAATGTTCCTGTCCCGATCCGCGAAGATGCCTCCCGAGAACCTTCCAGTGTCTACGGTTTGACAAAGAAACAGGCCGAAGATTGGATTTTTTTCTATGGAAACAGGTTGCCCTATGTGGTTTTGCGATACGCGTATGTTTATGGGAAAGGAAAGGATTGGGGGGCAGTTGGAGCTTTTCTCAAACGCATCAAAGAAGCAAAGAGGCCAGTGGTCTATGGAGGCAAACAGACAAACGATTTCATCTATATCAAAGATGTCGTACAAGCCAACCTTTTGGCTTTAGAAACAGACCGCACACGCCAAGTATTCAATGTGGGAACAGGCAGAGCCACGAGCATCAAAGATGTATGCGAATTGTGCATAAAACGCAGCAAAACGGACTTGACAATGAAAATCGAACCAGCCAGAGAATTCGATTTTCCCGTATTTGTCTATGACATCTCAAAGGCACAAGTACTTCTAGACTTTGATCCTAAATGGAACATATCAAAGGGCATTGAGGATATTCTGAAATAACATTAAGATGATTTACCAGTGACCATTTGGGTGTGCGCGCGCATAGTTTGTGGCGTGCAATACAGCGAACAAAACCTAAAATAGCCTTTTTCAATGTTATTAGTTCGATGTTAATGGTTCAGTGACGCGACAATGAAAACCCGACTTGGATTTGACAGAATAGAGCAGGGGATAGCTCGCGATGAAAAGCTGCTTTTCACAATAATCTCTTACTTTCTCACTCTCGCAATCTCCGTAAATCTAAGTGAGTTTCAATCTTCAATACTCGGCCTGATGGCATCCGCAATCTACTTCTTAATAAACGGAATTTTCTTGGGACATGCTTTTTTCAGGAGAGAAACAGTCTTCTTCAGGCTAATGCTTGGGTTTCTGCTGCTCATCATGTTACTAGGCTTCGCTGGTTGGCTTGCCGTAATCGTCTACAACCTTGATGTCATAGGGTTCACTTTGGTTCTCCTTGTCGTAGCCACACTTTCTTCTCTGCTAAACAGAAAGGTGAAAACCAAGTTTGGAACCTAGCATACAAAGGTCAACTAAGTCTCTTAGAATTGGCGAGATTCTTTACTTATTTCTTGTTGGCCTCTCTTTCTACTTGCTCTTTATGTCTCGTACTGGCGAAGCTCGCACCGTGTGGCAAGTCCTACATCCAGCCTTCATTCCCACCTTGTTCGTTGCCACCTCTCTCTTGCTTACAATCGTTTTGACTTCTGAGAAAATGGCGTTGAAATTACTGTTTATAATGATCCACTCTGTTTTAACCCATTCTTTCTTCCCCATGATTTTTCCCGCGGGTGATTTGAGTGGGCAGCAAAGCGCTTTAGGCCAAATTAGACTTGTTTATGACAACGCTTTTCTTCACAGGTCGGTAACATATTCTGTAGAGTCTATTGTGTACTGGCTCTATCATAGCTTCAGGGGAATAAATTTTCAAGCTGCAATAAGCGTGATTCTCACTCGGATGTTCAGTGCAGATCTTCTTTGGGTTCATCTGTTTCTCGTGCCCGTTCTGTGGGGAGTCTTCACACCTATCGCCACTTTCTTGACAACGAAGACTCTTACTCAAAACGACAAAGTTGCAGTTCTCTCAAGTCTACTCCTCTCTGCCTTCCCATACCCAACCTATTTTGGAGCAGTCTCAGTGCCCAATAGTTTGGGATACATTTTCTTCTTTTATTCCTTATACTTCATGCTGAAGAACTTAGACTCCAATGATTCCCAAACCAAGTTCTTAATGCTAACTTTCTCTTTCTTTTCTTTTCTTGCACATTACTTGACGGGAATCATATCATTCTCTCTTGTGATCTTATCTCTGGCATTCAAGTCGTACAGAGGCGAAAAGTCTCCATCCATGACCGCGAAAGCTTCTTTGGTGACTTCCTTTGGCCTTTGCTCCAGTCTCTTGCCCGTCTCTTTCATATGCTTTAGGTTTTTCCGCCCACCCGTCTACCCAGCTTTCACCTTGACGAAGTTCTACGAATTGCCCATCGAAGAAACCGTCGGGCTGACCTTGCTGGGAGAGCTTACATATGGTTCTGAACTTGAAACCATACTCCTAATAATCATCGGACCTACGCTTGCCCTTCTCTATATCATATACCGTTTGTACAAAAAGAGAAGGAACACAACTGTGAAGCTTGGAACACACATTTCATTTCTTGCCGCTGCGTTTCTAATGATACTAATCAAATACAGAATCCTGAAACTCTTCATGGAGGGGCTTCCCCTCAGCGAGGAAAGACTCTGGGTACTCAGAGACTTCATAGCCGCACCATTTGCAGCACTCGCTATTTACAGTGTGGCCTCTTCTGTCAACTCATTTCTCAAAGCCCATTATCCTACAACCATATCATTCGCCGATCTAATGCCATTGTCAAAACGTAGCGTTCTCCCTGTCTTGGCTTTAGTATGTACTCTGAATGTTCTAATCCCTGCAGTCTTCGGAGGATGGGTTACATATTCGCTTCGTGCTGCTTACCCCAAAATCGCTCCTCTACAAACAACGTGGTATGAACTGGAAGCAGTAAGACACATCGAAGAGAATACTAAAGAGAAATATGTTGTAATTGGTGACGTGTGGACTATCTTTGCAGGAGAAGTAATCGTAGGAATCACCAATCCAAGAGCCTACTACTTCGGAGAATATAACAAAACTGGCTACGACCTATTTGTCAACATGAAAAAAGACCCCTCTTCCCAATGGATGCTTCAAGCCATGAACTACACCGACACCACAATAGCCTACTTCATCGTCTCCGCGCCCAGACTAGGCACAGAAGAATACAACCACGTAGTCACACAAGCTCTACAAAACAACCTCCCAGTATACGGCGTTTTCGGTGAAGGAAAACTCCACGTCTTCTACCACGAGAAAGAGCTTGGGGCCTAATAGTGAAATCTTTGCCCGCGAAGATTCTGTACGACCCTCATGTAAAGTATTCCAAATTATCTTCGAGTTCTAAGAGTTGTCAAGCCACAGACCAAAGGTTCTACTCTGTATCATGAAACTCTTAGCTTCCACATCATCAACAGTTACACCAACTACCTTGTCCTTTGCGTTTTCATCGATGATGGGTGTACTTCTGGCCTCATCGATGAGCGACAATGACTCATTCACAGTCAGATGTTCATAGTGAAATTCTAGCAACCACAAAGATTACGTGCGTCCCTCGTTTCTGAGGCATCTGTTTCCTCCTTTGTCGTTGAATGACTCTTACCTGAGTCCAGATTGCGCGCTTGAAGATCATTTGTTTGAATGGTGTTCCTCCATCGAACGCGCCCGCGCACATATAATCCGTTGTTCTTCAACGTATACGCGGGCATTACGCACGGAGTTAGAGTTTCCTATGACTCTTACATATGCGTATTCCTATTTTTCATTCGGATTGTTTGGCAGCTTTTTGTTCGACAATTTCAAGGAGCGCTTCNNCCGCTTCTTTCTTTGGCGACGAACCAGAAGTCCCGCTCCGATGACAGAACCGACTCCGATTGCACTACCGATAATTAAGTACGTTCGGAATTTCTCCTCTGCTTCATAGGCTTGTTCAATATCATATGAGGCAGCTGATAAGCGGGCAACTGCGCTTTGCCAGTCTCCTCCTTCTGCGTAAGACTGAGCCTCAGATAGATGTTCCTCAGCTCGTTGAACGAATGATCTTGCTTCTGGACTGATGAATCCAGCGTCTTGCGCTTGCGCAAAATCCTCCTCAATAGAAGTTTTGATATCGGGATATTGCGGTTCGTACAAACTATGGATAGTTAATTCTGCGTAAGGATCCTTCTCACGAGGGTTCCACTGAACTTCTAATCCGTTGTTGTAGAATACCCTAAAGTAAAACAGATGTCCGCCAACGCTCACTGATCCCGGAACGGAAAAGCGTATCCGCATGACGAATTGTCCCGCTGACTGAAGTTCTTTTCCCAAGTCAAAAGGTTCGCCACTTCTTTGACTTCCCACCACAAAAGACTCGTTTGATGCCTGCCAGTCAAAGTGCACAGATGCCCCGTGCACCACAATTGAACTATTACCACTATTTGTGATATCCAAATCGACACGAACCCCGGAATCTCCCTGGTAAATTGTTTGAGCTGAGAACTGATAGCCTTCAAATTCAATGCTATTAGCAGCATAAGCGGGCAAGAATAGAAACGTACTACAAAAAAGGACTGAAAATACAAAGAGCAGGAACCGACGTCTCAAGCCTCTCACCTTTGTCAACAACGGCAATTATGCAGGATATCTGAACCTTAAAGAAAGCCAACAGGGTATTAAAGGTTACTTTCATTTCATACGTATTACAACTCTGCAAGAGAACCTCTTCGTTACACACATGCATCGTTTATTCACTTTCGCTCGCATTGATCCTCGCCTCACAAGTTCAATATATCTTTGCTGTGGGGTCCAGAGGTAAGCGCAAGCGCGGATGGTGCGCATCCTCTAATTCATGGGAACCACGCATACCACCTATATGCTATATATATGCGCGCCCGTATTACGTTCAATCGCAGAAGGAAGTGAACATGAATGGTGTCTCGAGAAATCCCGCCGATAAGGTTGTACTTCCCACCTGAGGATATAGACCAAATCAAGATCTACACTGAAGAAATATTGGCTTCCGGGATGCTCACGCTGGGAGAATTCACGAAGGCCTTTGAAAAGGAATTTGGAAGCTTTCATCACGTGAGGCATTCTGTTGCTGTGAACTCCGGAACCAGCGCCCTTGAAATCGCTCTGCGATGTGTCGGCATAGAAAATGGCGATGAAGTCCTAGTTCCCACAAACACATTCTCTGCAACCGTCGCCTCAGTCGTCTTCGTTGGCGGAAACCCGGTGCTAACCGATGTAGATCCCGACACTCTGTGCATAGATGCCNNGTCTGCCCGGAGATCAGGACAATCGGGGAAATCTGCAGAGATCGTCACGTGGCAGTAATTGAAGACGCTGCACATGCCCATGGATGCAAACTGGATGCCCAATTCGCAGGATCGTTCGGCGACGCTGGCTGCTTCAGCTTTTACCCAACGAAAGTCATGACCACGGGCGAAGGTGGGATGGTGACAACAAACAACGATGACATAGCCGAGAAAGCTAGGATCTTGAGGGATCAAGGAAAAGAGAGTTTTGGCAGCAATCGAATAGTGGCGCTAGGTTACAACTGGCGGATGACCGAGATTAGCGCCGCCATCGGATTAGTACAGATGGGGAGACTCGCAGAAATTATTGACAAACGCAACAAGACCGCAAGGTACTATGACCACGAATTGGACAAGATCGATGGCATAAGACCACTAAGCAAACCTCGAAACAGCGTTCATAACTATTATAAATACGTGGCCATCTTGGATCAAGGGGTGAATCGGGAAAGCTTTAAGGAGAGATTGAGGGCCCTGGGTGTGCGATGTGGGGGAGAAGTCTATTGGCCACCAATACATCTGCAACCGCTGTATCAGAAACTGCTGGGAACGAGAAAAGGAGACTTCCCAAGGGCCGAGGATGTATGTGGCCGAATGGTGGCTCTGCCCATCTATCCACAAATGACAGTGGAAGAATCCGAATATGTTATTGAGAAGATTAAGAAAGTGTTATCGAATTTTTAGGTGATACGGATGGTAGTCCTTGTGACGGGAGGATCTGGCTTTATCGGCAGCCACGTAGTGGACAAACTCGTAGAGAAAGGATACGGTGTAAGGGTGTTTGATCAGATTAAGCCCCACAGGGAGGATGTTGAATGGTTCCGCGGGGACCTACTCAACCAGAATGATGTATTGCTGGCGTGCAAAGACGTGGAAGTTGTGCATCATTTGGCCGCCATCGCGGATGTGGGCGTTGCGGTTTCCAACACGTATCACTGCATCAACATTAACGAAATCGGAACGGTGAACATGCTCAGGGCGTGTGCCTCCCGCGAGGTGGAAAGAGTTGTTTTGGCTTCTACGACGTGGGTGTACGGCAGAGCGGAAGGCGTGGTGGACGAAGAGAGTCCCCTACCCCTTCCGGAACACATCTACACGAAGACCAAGATCGGGCAAGAACAACTCGTCTACGCATGGGATAAGCATTTCGGATTGCCCTACACCATACTACGGTATGCCATACCCTACGGTCCCCGAATGAGGTCCAACATGGCCATCGCCATTTTTGTTCGGAGAGCGTTGAAAAGACAACCGATAACGATCTTTGGGGACGGAAACCAAGGCCGATGCTTCATCCATGTTGACGACATTTCAGACGGAAACGTCGCCGCCATGAAAACCGAAGGGAAAAACCACATCTTCAATCTAGCTGGCTCAGAGTTCATCACTGTAAACGACATAATAGAAAACCTAAAACGCATCCTTGGCCCCTTGGATGTTTCAAAAGAACCGCCACGACCGAACGACTTCAAAGGTGTGGTCGTGAGCATAGAAAAGGCGAAGAAGGTGTTAGGCTGGACGCCAAAAATCCTCTTCGCTCAAGGATTGAGTAGCTACATTGAAATCGTAGCAAAAAGCGCTAGATCGAAACCATAAGTGTTTAGTCCGGATGTTTTTTCTTTAATGCACGCACGCTGTACTGTTCTTCTCGAAATAGTTGAACATGGATTACCGATTCCTTCTTTAAAACAGGAAAACCAATGAAGATATGATCAGGGGCAGGCGGAAGCTACAATTACGTTAGGCCATGAACTGATCGCCGATTCAGAATGCGCGCGCACCTAATAATGAAAATTGAGCCAGCACGAGAATTCCATTTTCCTGTATTCGTCTAAGATATTTCAAGGCACAGATACTGCTGAACTTTTGATCCCAAATGGGGCACAGCTAGGGTGTAGAGAGCATCTCAAAATAAACGGATCGAGCGAACACATATTTTCAATTAAATTTCTATTTCTTTTTCGAGTATCAAATGCTCTCTTCCTTTTGACAAACCAAGTGGCTGATAGCGACGTGACTATGAGGATAGATACAGCCATTACAACAAGCCATGGATTAATCGCTGATTCGGAAGAGAAATAGAAATATGTAGATATCTCATCTGTCCACTTCCTGTTCAAAACAAGCTGAGCCCCGTTAATAGTAACACCCAAGTCGCCAACTTGTAGGTCTTGAAGAAGAGCATTTGGTGCATTAATTCTCACAAAACCTATAGTATCATTCCCGTCCGTAGACAGGCTTATCCTTTTTTCATCAGGGCTAAACTGGAATTCTGAGATGTTGAAACTAGAAATAACAGTAATCCCGTAGTTTTTCCCCTCTGAGGTCACGGTGAAACCAGAGAATTTTCCCATTAAAGGGTGATCATCAACGTGATTCTCTCCAACTTCGTAGGAGGTGTCACCTATACCGTCGTGATCTCCATCTATTCCCTCGTAATCACTCCAGTAATTTCCTTCTGAACCATTATCCAGAAGATTCCTTGACTCAACGGCTGTGTCGAGATAACTGTTAACAAAGTTGTTGTGGTAAATGCTGTTGTTGTTCGAGCGATACAGCACAATACTATAGCCACCATTTCTAGGGTACACACTATTTCTGCTGACTAAAGTGTCCCTAGATTCAACAAGATGAATACCATAATAGTTGTTGTGCACGTCATTTCCGACAACCGTGCAATTTCTTGAGGCACCAAGAGAGATGCTTCCCCAGCCATTGTTGCTTACATCATTTCCAGCAACCGTGCAATTCACAGAAGAACGGAGCGCAATGGCGTAGTCGAAGTTATTGTTCGCACTGTTCCCGCTAACTAACACATCAGAGGAATGCGTAACATGAATACCGTTCCAATTATTCTTCGCTTCTACATTGCTTATGGTGGAGTTTTCTGTAAAGGCATAGAGTATCCCCTGCTTATTATTCTGCACAGTCAGGTTTTCCACCTTGATGTTAGTCGAGTTGACCAAGCCGAGGTATCCTACTTCTTGGAAGGAGAAACGATCAATGGTAATGCTATGTTTATCAACCAAGTAATGGACAGGCATACTATTCACGGTGTTTGAAGCATCAATATCATGTATAAAATGGGCCAGCGAGCTGCCATCCACTCCGAAGTTGTAGCTATTGCCCACCATATTGTTATCCCGCAAGGTGCAGTTCTCCGACCACTTGATCTCAATACCAAACCGCGTAAATCCAGTAACATTGTTTCCAACAACTTCTGAGTTTCTGGAGTAATACAAACGAATGCCACTGGACCCATCCTGCAACGTATTGTCGTGTATTCTTGAATTCTGCGAGTTGTCAAGCCACAGACCATAGGTTCCGTTCCTCAGAGTGAAGTTCCCAACTTCCACATCGCTAGCGGTTACAAAAACCAGTTTACCCCTTCCTTCTCCATCAATAATAGTTGTATTTCGGTCCTCACCAATAATCGACACTGACTTGTTCACCGTGATGTGCTCATAGTAAGTGCCAGAAGCCACAGAGATTTCGTGCCCATCCAACGTTTCGGGAGCATCTATTGCCTCTTGTATGGTTGAGTAATACTCAGTTGTGTTAAGATTATACACCCGAAGATCGTTCTGTTGGATAACACTACTCTGTCCAGGATAGGATCCTTCAGAAGAAGAAGGGAAAACTAGCAAACCACTTGAAACTAGTAGGAAAGCGAGTATCAATTTCAAAACTTCGGTTGGCAAAGAACTTTCCTTGTGCGCTTTTTTGAATAACATGGCACCCACGTCCTAGCCGAGCGCTTCATTCCAAATAATCTCAACAATCTTTTTAGCCGCAGTTCCGTTTCCGTAGGGCGAGACTTTCGGCAAGCCTCTTTTAAGCTTCAAGGCTTGCTCCATTGCGCCCAAAATACGCTGTTTCTCTACACCCACCACCGTGACAAAGCCTGCTTTCACAGCTTCTGGTCTTTCAGTGGACATCCTGATGACCAAGACCGGCTTTCGTAGGGGTGGCGCTGTGGCCTCTTCCTGCAATCCCCCAGAGTCCGTAATCATCAGCTCACAATTCTTCATGGCCACGAGAAAATCGAAGTATCCAAGAGGCTTTAAGAGTTGCACATTTTCTGCTGACGACAGCGTCTTCCACAATTTCTGTTGCCGCAACCGCTTCTTAGCCCTCGGATGAACGGGGTACACTATTGGGATCGGGGCTTCAATAAAGGCGTCCACAAAATCTTTGAGCACGTTAGGGTTGTCCACATTTTCACACCGATGCGCTGTGGCAAGTGCGAAATTATTAAACCGTATCTCGTCAAGAATCATTGATTTCTTTTCGGCAATTGGAAGATGCTGCATTACAGCGTCAATAACCGTGTTTCCAGTCACGTAGATCGTGCCCCAAACATTCTCCTTCATCAGATTTTTCCGAGCGTTTTCCGTAGGCGCAAAAAGGTACGTGGACAAATGATCGACTAAACGACGGTTATGCTCCTCTGGCATACGTAAATCAAAACTTCGCAACCCAGCTTCTACATGGCCAACTGGGACATCAAGTTTTACAGCCGCTAAGGCCGAAGCCAACACCCCGTTCGTGTCNNCGGCTGCACCTTCGTGACAACACGTTCAATAAGCGTTAGGATTCTTCCAGTTTGCAGTCCAGGCGAGTAAGCGCGCACCTTAAACCCATAACCTGGCCTTGGCAATTCAAGCTCTTCAATAAACGTCTGCGACATATTGAAGTCATAATGCTGTCCACAATGCACGAACACGTAGGGCTGGGCTTTGTCATCTAACGCGCGAATGACCGGCGCCATCTTCACAATCTCCGGTCTTGTCCCCACCACGATCATGCAGTCACCGGTGATGGTTTCCACCTTCTCTTCAACATCATGCTATTCCTATCTCATTACCAAGCCTTCCCTAATATTTTTCTTGCTAGATGAAACCTCTCCT
>JABAOC010000047.1_pt1 | contig 43467 bp, 36 predicted proteins | sample 7062161 | NCBI WGS metagenome assembly JABAOC01 (sample SAMN14538625, study PRJNA623070) | marine sediment metagenome | biome: marine biome [ENVO:00000428]; feature: marine pelagic biome [ENVO:01000023]; material: deep marine sediment [ENVO:00002113] | place: India: Gulf of Khambhat ... | reverse complement strand
CGACGTCGCGACGACGAAGGGCAGCGCGTAGCGCTTTTCCTTCGGTAGCAGCCCGGGCGCGACGAAGCGCCATATCTGGTAGAAGATGAAGGGCGACGTGACGACGAGGCCCGCGATGAACGAGACGGCGAGGTAAACGACGAAGGCCTCCGCGGGCTTGATGTACTGGAACTTGCCGGCGCCGGGCGCGAGCAGAAGTTCGACGAGGCGGGGCGAGAAGTAGAAGGCTCCGGCGGTCCCGGCGGCCGCGGCGCCCAGGATCCAGAGGATGCGCACGCGCAGCTCCTCCAAGTGCTCGAGGAAGCTCATCTCGTCCGGTTTCTTTCGGGGCATGATAAAGAGTAAAAAACTCCGGCCTTTCGCCGGAGTATAACTTTATCAAAAGCCGGCCGCAAGGGTTTAGGGGCGGCTTAGAACGGCGGCGATTACTAAAAGGCCGGGAGCGCGGTAACGCTGATTAGCCGCGAGGGTAAATTAAAAGCCACAGCGCCCGCGGTTTATTGCTCAACGGCTAGGTATTTTATTAATTCTTCTTTAAACGCCGGGTTTTTGACTTGGACGTGCGAGATTTCTTTTAATATGTCGACGAACTCGTCTACGAGTCTCCCCAACACTAAACCCCACGGCGCGTAATAGTCGTGTTTTATTTCAAGCGTGTCTACGCCGGTTACGCCTTTTTTACCCAACATCACGAGTTGCGGGGCCATGCCGTCTATTACCGCTTTTATAATCGATTCGAGGATCACGAGGTCCAAGGTAACGAAAGAGGCGTCGGCGGACGTGTGAGAGAACTTAGCGAATTCGTCCCTTAGTTTGGCCTGGAGTTTAACAGTAAGATTTTCTATTTCTACTTCGGCGCGGCGGAATGCTTTGTCTATGTCCGCCTTCGTTGCCGGCGCTTCTTTGGAGAAAAGCGGTTCCGCCCACCGTTGTATAAGGATCGGGTTTTTACGGTACTGGTTTACCCAATAGAGGAGGGTTTCGGCTGGCCACAACGACATCGAGATACCCGTATTAACGCGGAATTTCGCCGCCAATCCTTCCGAACCGGGGGAAAACGCCGGCGCTACCAATACTAAGTATTTTACGAAATCGGCGTACGTAGCAGGCACCTTGTTTTTGAACATGTCGAGGCAGAAGCTTTTTAGCCGGACTAGGTAGTCGGCTTTTAGCTCGTAAACGGCGCCCGCTGTTGTCTTACATTCCCCGATCCCTATGTAGGGTGGCCCTGCGCGGCCTGCGATTATTACTAGGTCCCATTCCGTCGGTTTTCTTTGAATTATAGTGTCGAACTCTAGGAGTTCGAACGCTTGGGCGGTCAGGGTCTCGAAAACGTATTCCGGTTGTTCGTGGTATCTTTCTCGCGCTACCGCGGCGTCTTGTCGCGCGATCGCCAAATAGTCCCGGTTAAGTTGCGCCAAAGTATTTTCGATGTCCCGCCCCTCGATCGCGCCGCACTCGGCGTGCCGGCGGCACTCCACTAATTTTCCTAATTCCTCGAGTGGACCACCCGAAATATGGTTTATCCGCGCGCGCTCGACCGGTAGTCGTTCCTGGTAAATTAGTTCTGCTACCGCGGCGGGGAAATGTTTACAAAATGGATAACGGCCCTTTTTAACTTGGTACGTGTAGTCGGGGCAACGGTCGTCGCAATAATACGCGAAATCCTCGGCTCCCAAGTTGTGGATCGTTACGTTATACCCGCCAACGTCCGCCGAGATTACGTTACCCTCTACGGTTTTTATTTTAACTCTTTTATTTAAAAAATAATCTGCGCTATCTTTTATTTTTTCGATTATTTTGTCACTTACGTATTCATTTACGATTTGTTCCACATTCTCCTGAGGAAGGTCTAGGTTTTCGGCTACGTGTTTGGCGAGTGCCGCTTGGCTAAGGCCAGAGTACCCTTTTATCTCGTACCTCTTACATATCTCCTTCAGGTCGCCGGCCGTCAGCGTTTTTAATAAACCGGCTTTTGTTCGCTTTACCATATCGCGAACCTCCCCTCTAAGTAGTTAAATTTAGCCGCCCGGCTCAGGCGGCTAAGGTAATTATTCTTATTTGGGCGCTACAGGACTCGAACCTGTGACTTCTGCTCTGTGAAAGCAGCGCTCTACCAGCTGAGCTAAGCGCCCGCGTCATTCGGTTCCTCCCCCTCTCGTGGTTATTATACCCCTACGCGCCGGCCGTGTCAACTCCCCGCGGCGAGGACGTACGCCTCGAGCGGTTCGTCCCGGCCTATGTGCGAGGCGACGACCTCGCGCGCCCGCGCCGGCGTCATATCCGCGTATATGACCTCTTCCTTCGCGGGGGACGTTACGTAGACCAGCGGCTCGCGCTCGCACAGGCCGCGGCAGCCGGTCTGCGTTACGATGACGTCCGTGATGCCGCGCTCGTCGAGCTCGTCGATGAGCGCCGCGAGGACCTCCCGCGCGCCGGCGGCGATGCCGCACGTCCCCATCCCCACGACGACCGTATAGCGCGCGGCGCCCTCGGCCAACTCCTCGGCGGGCATCTTCTCCACCATTTTACGCAGGTCTTCGAGCTTCATCTCGTTCCCTCCGCCTCGAGGGCCGGGCGCATCTAAGCCCCGCCGGCGGCCGCGACCCTTTCTTCGTTGTCGGCAACGTACTTGCGGAGCGCCTTGGCTATTTGCGGCGTCGCCAGCGTGCGGCGGCGGAGTTTATCCTTTAGCTCTACCGTGCTTAGCTCGAACAGCGCGCCGTCCCGTTCGTGGCGATACTCGAAGTCGACGCGCGGGTTCGTAACGATGAGGGTCCATATCGTCGCGGCGACGTCGCCCAGCGGCGGCCGGTCGATGCTGTCGAGTCGGTAGCGCGCCTCAACGGTAGTGCCCTCGCCCGGCGCCGACGTGACGGTGAGGCCGCCGCCCGCCTGCTCCGCCGTCTGTTCCAAGAGCGGTATCCCCAGGCCCACGCGGCGCGTGGCGCGCGTCGTGAAGAACGGGTCGTGGACGCGCGATAGTGTCTCNNCCTTCTCGTCGATTTCGATCCTCACCTTCGTCGCGCCGGCGCGGATCGAGTTTTGGGTTATGTCTAGGATATGCAGGGAGATGTCTTCCACGGCGGAGTGTCTCGTTAGCCGTAGCCGGCGACGTGCCGGCCGTCCTTTGCGGCGAGCGCCATTTTGAGTTCTTCGAAGGTCGGCGCCGCGAGCTCGAAGACCGTGAAGGCCGCGCCGACGTCGTTAGGGCGATGCGCGTCCGACGCGCGGATGACGGCGTACCCGCAATCGGCGTAGTCCTCGGCCTTGCCGTACGGCGAGAGCTCGACGGCGTCGAAGACGCCGGGCGGTATGAAGCCGAGCTGGCTTGTGCAGCTGAAGGCGGGCCGGTCGACGTGGCTCGCGACGGCGAGGCCGCCGTAGCGGTGTACGTAATCTACGGTCGTGCCGACGTCCATGTCGGTGGCGCCGAGGAGCAGTCGTTCGTTCATGCCGAGGACGTTCTCGTGCTCGTCGACGATCACCTGGTAGCCGAAGCGCCGCGGGTCGTTCTCGCCTTCCTGCAGCCGCTGGTACACCTTGCCTTGCATCTCGCCCGCGTCGGCCAGCGTCGCGAAGAGCGCGAGGACGTGGACCTCCTCCGCGGTCGTGACTTCCATACCGGGTATGACGGTGATGCCGGCCCTTTCCCCGAGGCGTACGGCGGGGCGGGCGTTTTCGGAGGCGTTGTGGTCGGCGATGCCGACGAGGGTGAGGCCGCGCCTTCGGGCGGCTTGGACGATTCGCCGCGGCGATTGGCTCAGGTCGCCGCAGGGTGAAAGGACTGTGTGGATATGAAGGTCGGCGCGGAAGGTTCGCAGCGTCAGCGTTCTTTCCCCCTAAGCCCCATCTTATAAAGTCGTCCCACGAGTTCGAAGCTGTTTTCTTCGGAGAGCAGAACGGTTACCCCTTCCTCCTCGGCCTTGGCGATGGTTTCGGCCGCGGGCTTCTTGCCGCTCGTGATTACCACGCCCGCGAGGTCGTTCAACGAGCAGACGGCGACGACGTTGATGTGGGTCTGGATGGTAACCCAAAGGGCGCCCTCGCCCGCGTTGGCCATGACGTCGGAGAGCAGGTCCGAGACGTAACCGCCTTTGACGTCGCCGTCGACGCCTCCCGCGGCGGAGGCCACTTCGAGCCCGAGCTTGTCGATTATCTTCTTTAGTTCCATCGTTGACCTTACTTCCTTGGGTTTTTGAGCGTGGGCGGCAGCTGCTCGGAGAGCGACCCCATCTCCCTGGCAAGTTCCTGGAGCCGCTCCCGCAACTTGAAGGTGCAATCCGTCATCTGCGATTTACCGAGTACGACGTCCTCCGCGAAGGCCCGGCAGGTCGGCGCGCCGCAGGAGCCGCAATCGATGCGGGGCAGCGAGGCGACGATGGATTCCAGTTTGTTCATCAGGGATATCGTTTCGGATATGTCGGTTCCCAGTTGAAGCGTCGGCCTCGGCCTCAGCGGCGTCTTAAGGTCGAACGCCCCCCCTTCTATAAGTTCCGTTATCTCTCCGTACGTGAGGTCGGGCGGCCGCCCCTCCTCGATGCCGAACTTTTCGCTGCGGGCCGCGCGCAGTTCGTCGATGCGGTTTTTCGCGACGAACGGGTCCTCGACCGTCAGCGGCCCGCCGACGCAGCCGCCCGTGCACGCCCGAAGCTCCAGATAATCGTAGCCGTGGTGGTATTCGTCGCTCTCGACCAGCTCTAATACGCGAACGACGTTGGCGATGCCGTCCACGGCGAGGCGGCGGCCCTTGCCGATCAACGTGTTCTCTCCCCCCGCGGCTCCCCACCCGAGCGAGAGCCCCGACGCCCGGGCGATGCCCGGCACGACCTCTATTCTCTCGAGGTTACTCATTATCCGGTTGAAGACGTCGGAGATCGCGATGGCGCCGTCCACGTGCGTATTGCCCGCGGCTTCGGGCTGCTTGACCGCGGTGGCCTTGGCCGAGCAAGGCGTTATGAAGAAGACGCCTATCTCCTCCGGCGGTATGCCGAGGTGGCGGCTCCGGCTCTCTTTGACCACGCGGGCCGCGGCGTCCATCGGTGCCTCGACGGGGATTATGTGGGCGAGCAGCGACGGGAAGCGCACCAGGATTAGGCGGACGATGGCCGGGCAAAGCGAGGAGATGACGGGTTTGGGGTGCCTCTCGTCCTTCAGGTAGTTCCGCGTCGCGAGGGTCACGATTTCGCCGCCTAGCGCCGCTTCGTAAACCTCGTCGAACCCCAGGTAAATAAATCCGGAGAGGACCTTGTCGAGGGGGATGGAAGTCTTGAATTGGCCCGCGGCCGCGGACGACGGCAAGGCCACCGAGTATTTGAAACGCTTTATGGCCTCGAGCGGGTCCGTCTGGGCGTACTTCGCGTGCGTGGGGCATATGCTGATGCAGACGCCGCAGTCGATGCAGCGGACCGGGTTGATCTCGGCCTTGCCGCCCCGGACCCTTATGGCCTCCGTCGGGCACTCGCGGACGCAGTGCGTGCAGGCAATGCACCTCTCCTCCGCCAGCCTGACGGAGTGGTAGTATTCGCCTATCTTTGTGTCTTCGTCGTTCATGGCAAACGCTTGCGACGCGGTTTGCTTTGGATACGCCGCGTCGCGAATTTTATTTTATAAATTATAAGACGCCTTTCGCGCGAGGGCAAGGGGTTTCTAGTTTTGGCGAATGGCGGGAGCTAAGCGTTACGGTAAATTAAAAGGCGGCCCGGAGGCCGCCTTCGCCTTTCGCCCTTTAACGTTTAGCAGTTCCGCTTGACGGTGCGACGGAGGGTGCCGTCGGCGTCGTATATCTCGAGCTCGAGGGGCATCTTGCCGGGGAGGGCGTGCGTCGCGCAGGCCATGCACGGGTCGTACGCGCGGAACGCCATCTCCACCATGTTGAGCTTGCCCTCGTCGACGTCGCCGCCCTTGATGACGCCCTTGGCGGCGTTGCGGACGGCGAGGTTGATGCCGGCGTAGTTGTGCGTCGTCGCGACGATGAGGTTGACCGCGGTGACGATGCCGTTCTCGTCGGTGTCGTAGTCGTGGATGAGGTGGCCGCGCGCGGCCTCGATGGTCCCGACGCCCCGCGACGGCTTCTCGGTCGGAATGTTGCGCACGTGCTCGTCGAGGATTTCGTCTTCCTGCATGTACTGGAGCCACAGCTCGGCGCCCTGACACCCCTCAATGATGCGCGCCCAGTGGTACGCCAGCGACGCGTGCACCGGCTTGCCGCCCAGCGTCTCGTACATCTTCTCGAACTCGGCCTGCGCGAGCGGCGTCTGCATCCCCTCGGAGGCGTTGAGCCGCCCGAGCGGGCCGCCGCGGTAGATGCCGGACTCCTTGCCCGTAACCCAACCCTGCCAGCCGACGTTCTTCAGGTACGTCACCTTGAGGTAGGTCCACGGCTCGACGCGCTCCGCGAGGTGCTCGAGGTAGTCGAGGCCTTTGTACTTGGCGAACTCGTCGCCGTCGGGGTCGACGATGCGCGTCCAGCCGTCGTAGAAGTCGACCTTGTTGGCGTCGTTGACCAGGCCGATGTAATACGTCTGCTGGCCGCCGTATATTTCGGAGAGGACGAGGTCGACGTACTCTTTATTTTTTAGGACGACGTCCTCGAATATCTGAAAGGTAAATTTGGAGAACTCGACCGCCTCCTCGGCGTGTTTGCGCATCTCGTCGCGCGTCTCGGCGTCCAGCGGCCGGCTGATGCCGCCGGGGAGGGCGATGATGGGGTGGGTGCGCTTGCCGCCGAAGTACTTGAGTACGTCGATGGACTTGGCGCGCATTTCGATGACCTTGGCGCCGACCTCGAGGCCCACCTTGCCGACGACGCCGAGGATGTTGCGTTCGGCCGGGCTCGCGGTAGGCCCGACGACGAAGTCCGGCGCCGCGAGGTAGTAGAAGTGCAACAGGTGGTCGTAGAAGTAGTACGAGTTGTATATCATCCGCCGGAGTCTCTCGCCGTTGGGCGGCAGCTCGACCTTGTAGACCGCGTCACATGCCTTCGCGCCTGCGAAGTGGTGGACGAGCGGTCAAACGCCGCAGATGCGCGGCGTAATCCGCGGGAGCTCCTCCACCGGCCGGCCCACGCAGAACTGCTCGAAGCCGCGCAGCTCCGGAATCTGCAGGTACGCCTCGGCGACGTCGCCGCCGTCGTCCAGGAAGATGGCGATCTTGCCGTGCCCTTCGAGGCGAGAGATGGGGTCGATCTCGATTTTCTTCATAACCCTTTCTCCGTGATGAGAATTACGAAAACCATCTATGTCGTATAGCGGCGCGTCGCGTGCCGCTATTCGTCGCCGTCTTTGCGCTCGCCGCGCTGGACGCCGAGCATCGACCTCGCGAGGCCGAAGCGGTAGAAGTAGCCGGCGGGGTCGTCGAGTTTGTCCAAAATTTTATCGGCCTCCGCTTGCGTGTCCGCGATGACGATGGAGGCGATGGCGGAGGCGAGCTTCGCGCCCATGTCGTTCACGTTGTCGGTGGGGCCGAAGCAGCCGCGGCAGGCCTGCCCCGCTACGACGCAAGCTGCCTCGCAGCCGTCCCGCGTTGCCGGCCCGCAACACATTATGCCCTGCTCAAGGAGACACTTCTCCGGGTCGTTCTCGACGAGGTGGATGCGTTTAAATTCGGTAACCTGCTTCTCCTCCGACCGCTCGCGCGGGCACTCGTCGCACACGGCCTTCGTTCCGGCGATGACGGTCCCTTTGGGCGGCAGCTCCCCCTTCGCCACCGCCTCCACCGCGGCTACGATCCACTTCACCTGCGGCGGACACCCCGGGAGGTAGTAATCGACGTCGACGACCTGGTCGAGGGCGTACGCACGGTCCATCGCGCGCGGCAGCGTCAGCTCGCCCTCCGGCGCGTCGTATTTGAGTTGCGGCCGAGTCCCGTCCGGGTTAACGACCGAGGGGACGGTGTCGTACATCCGGTGCGCGAGTTCCTCCGTCGTCCAGAAGTTGCCCAGCGAGGGGATGCCGCCCATCTGGGCGCAGGCGCCGAAGGACACCAAGACTTGGCTCTTCCGCCGCATCTGCTTGGCGTGGTGGACGTCGTGGTCGTTGCGGACCGCGCCGTTGAAGAAGCCCACGGTGATGCCGCCGTCCGGGATGGCCTCCAGGTCCTTATCCTTGAAGTCGAGCGCCGTAGGCCAATAGACGATGTCGGCCAGCTCCGCGACTTTGAGAATTACCTCGTCGATGTCGACGACGGCTATCTCGCAACCGCCGCAGCTCGCGGAGGGCATGAACGCGAACTTGAATTTCTCAGGCATGGACTTCCTCCTTGGCCACGGCCGGGTCCTCGACGCCCGCGGGCATCGGCCCCAATTTCCTTATCGCATCGGTGAACTCTTCCACCGTCTTAGCGAACAGTTGGGCCTCCGACGCGCTGACCCACGCGAGGCGTAAGCGCTCGGGGTTGACGCCCATTTGCCGCAATACCTTTTTGAGCAACGTTACTCGACGGAGAGCCTTGTAATTACCATCCTGGTAATGGCAGTCGCCGGGGTGTCAACCGCTTACGAGGACGCCGTCCGCGCCGTGCGCGAACGCGTCCAGGACGAACTGCGGGTCCACGCGTCCCGAACACATGACGCGGATGCTCCGCACGTTGGGCGGGTATTTGATGCGCGACGTGCCGGCCAGGTCCGCGCCGGCGTAGGCGCACCAGGTACAGAGTAACCCTACGATCTTGGGTTCGAAATTATCCGCCATTAAGACAACACCCCTTCGATCTCGGCCAGGATCTGTTCGTTCTTGAAGTGGCGTTGGTTCGCCGCGCCGGTAGTGCAGGCCGCGACGCACGTACCGCACCCCTTACAAAGCGCCTCGTTGACCTCGGAGACCTTATCCTCTTCGTTGAACGAAATGGCAGTGTACGTACATAGGCCAATACAAATCTTGCAGCCGCAACAGACGTTTTCGTCGATGACCGCGGTGATGGGTTCGATCTCGACGAGGCCTTTATCCATGAGCGCGAGCGCCTGGGCCGCCGCGGCCGAACCCTGCGCTACCGAATCCGGGATGTCCTTCGGCCCCTGGCACGCGCCGGCGAGGAAGACGCCGTCCGTCGTCGTCGAGACCGGCGCCAACTTCGCGTGCTTCTCGGTGAAGAAGCCCTCCGCGCCGCAGCTGATGCCGAAGGTGCGCCGCACCTCGTCCGCGTCCTCGCGCGGCTCGAGGCCCGTCGCCAAAACGACCATATCGACGGGGACGCGGCGGTAGGCGCCGATGAGCGTGTCCTCGCAGCACACTACCAGCTTGCTCTCCTCCTCCGGCCGCTCGGCGACGTGCGTTACCTCGGCGCCGCGACCGCGGATGAAGAAGACGCCCTCCTCGAGCAAGCGGTCGTAGAACTCCTCGTAGCCCTTCCCGAACGAGCGCATGTCGATGTAGAACTGGAAGACCTCGGCGTCCGTCTTCTCCTTGATGAGGTGCGCGAACTTGAGCGAGTACATGCAGCAGACGCGCGAGCAATACCGATTGTAGTTCTTGTCCCGCGAGCCTACGCAGTGGAGGATGGCGATCGACTTCGGCTTTTCGCCGTTCTCCATCAGGAGTTCGCCCTCGGTGTAGCCGTCGGCGCGCATCATCAATTCGAACTCCAACCCGGAAATAACGTTCGGCAGGCGGCCGTAACCCAACTCGGCGATGCGGCGCGGGTCGAAGGTCTTGAAGCCGGTGGCGACGATTATCGTCCCCACGTCCAGCTCGATATCCTCGTCCTCGGCGTCGAGGTCTACGGCCTCCTTGGGGCAGATGTCCTCGCAGATGCGGCACGCGTCCAACCCGTTTTCGTTTTGCGTGAAGTGAATGCACAGCTCTTTGTCGACGTACGGGACGTTGGGGACGGCCTGCTTAATCGGAACTTTAATCGCCGAGTTGGACGCGAGCGTCAGCTCGTCGTGAACGATCTGGCGGCCCAGCCGGTCGGCCGCGGTGATAGCGCCGGTGGGACACACGGAGGCGCACGCGCCGCACGCGATGCAATTATCCGAAGGGCGGCCGAAGGGCGGCGCGACCTCGGCGTCGGCGCCCCGCTGGACGAGGCCGATGGCGAACGCCTGGACGCGCTGCTCGCATACGCGGTAACACGAGCCGCACAGGATGCATTTCTTGGGTTTCTTCTCGATTTCCAACTCGCCCTCGGCTTCGGCCTCCGGAACCGCCACGGCTTCCGTCGGCGGTTCCTCCTCCTCGACGGCGAAGCGCGACTTCTCGATGCCGTACTCTTCGGCCATCTCCTGCAGGATTTCGGCGTCGGGCGCCCGCGCCAACAAGAGCTCGAGAACGACCTTGCGGGCCGCTCGGACGTCGTCGTCGTCCGTGACGACCGCCATGCCGTCCGCGGCCGCAAGCGTGCAGGCGGTGGTTAGCCGCGGCGTGCCGTTTTCCGACACCTTCACCATGCACATCCGGCAGGCGCCGTAAGGCTCGAGGAAGGGCACGTAACAGAGCGTCGGGACGTCCACGCCCGCGGCCTTGCACGCGCCGAGGACCGTCGCGCCCTCTTCCACCTCGGCCTCTTGGTCGTTAATCGTCAGCTTAACCATCGTGCCTCCTAAGGGGCAGGATAATACGTGTCGCGCTTGTGCCTAAGCCGAAGTCATATCGCAACGCAGGCAGCGTTTGGCTTCGTTCATCGCCTGTTCTTTGGACAGGCAGAGCTCGACTTCGTTAAAATTGGAGGCGCATTCGGGCGCCGAACGGCACGGCACTTCCGGCCGCGCGGTTATCGTCTCCAGCTCTTCGTCGGTCATCTGGTAGGCCGGGACCTCGACCGTGGGCCGCGTGGGCTCGTACGTCGGCGCGACGGGTTCGCCGCGCAGATAGCGGTGGATCATCTCCGCGGCGCGCTTGCCTTGCCCCATCGCGCCGGTGACGGTCCACGGGCCCGTGACGACGTCGCCGCCCGCGAAGACGTCCGGCGCCGCCGTCTGGAGCGTCTCCTCGTCCGCGACGATCGTCTTCCACTTGGTCGTTTCGATGCCGTTGGACCCTTCGAGACACGTGAGGTCCGGCTCCTGGCTGATGGCGGGGATAAGGGCGTCGAGCTCTATCGTAAACTCGGAGCCGTCCACCGGCACGGGCCGCCGGCGGCCGCTCTTGTCGATTTCGCCCAGTTCCATCTTCGTGCATTCCAGCGCGACCATGCGGCCCTTTTCCGTTACTACCTTCGTGGGCGCCACGAGCACGTGAAGGTGAACGCCCTCCTCGAGCGCGGCGTCGATCTCGCCGCTCTGGGCGGGCATCTCCTTGCGCGTCCTGCGGTAGAGGATGTGGACCTCGGCGGCGCCCATCCGAAGGGCGCTCCGCGCGGCGTCTATCGCCGCGTTGCCGCCGCCGATGACGCCGACTTTGTCGCCGGGTTTGTAACCCTGACCCAGGTTGACGTCGCGCAGGAACGCGACCGCGTCCACCACGCCCTCCGCCTCTTCGCCCGGGATGCCCAGCTTCAACCCCGCGTGCGCGCCCGTCGCGACGAAGAACGCCTTATACCCCCGGCCGCGCAGCTCGTCCAGCGTGACGTCCTTGCCGACGGCCGTATCGGTCACGATGTCCACGCCCGCGCGTTTTACGTTGTCGATCTCGAACGCGAGGATGTCGCGCGGGAGGCGGTACTCCGGGATGCCGACCGCGAGCATACCCCCCGCGACGGGCAAGGCCTCGAAGACGGTCACGGGATAACCCAACAGCGCGAGCTGGTACGCGCACGTAAGGCCCGCCGGCCCGGCGCCGACGACGGCGACTTTTTCGTCGTATTTCTTGGCGGCCGCCTTTTTCGGCCGGCCGTTCTTATTTCGCGCGTAATCCGCTATGAAGCGTTTCAACGGCCGGATGGCGATGGGGTCGGCGGAGTCGCCCGACGTGCACTTGAACTCGCAGGGGTAATGGCAGACGCGGCCGCAGACGGCGGGGAAAGGCGAGGCGTTCGTTATCACCTCGTAGGCGTTGTCGAACTTGCCCTCGGCGATATAGCCTATGTACGCGGGGGGGTCCATGCCGACCGGGCAGACGTGGTGGCACGGCGCCGAGATGAGCGCTTTGCATACCGCGCCCGGGCACCTCTTTTCCTTTATATGAGCCTCGTATTCGTCGCGGAAATAGCGGAGGGTGGCGAGCAGCGGGTTGGGAGCCGTCTGGCCCAGGCCGCAGAGGGAGGTCTGCTCGATAATCGTCCCGAGCTCTTCCAGCGTATCGAGGTCCTCCATCTTCCCCTCGCCGTTGGATATGCGCTCGAGGATGTCCAAGGCCGCGGGGATGCCGTCGCGGCAGGGCGTGCAATAACCGCAGGACTCGCCCTTCGTGAAGTTCATGAAGAACTTGGCCATATCCACCATGCAGGTGTGCTCGTCCATGACGATCATGCCGCCCGAGCCCATCATCGAACCGGCCTCGGTCAGGCGGTCGTAGTCCAACTCCAGGCCGAGCAGTTGGGCCGGAATGCAGCCGCCCAACGGACTACCTATCTGGACGCCCTTGAGGTCGCGTTCCTTCGGAACGCCGCCGCCCATAACGTGTATTACGTCCCACAGCTGGCCGCCCATCGGCACTTCCACCAGGCCCGTATTGTTGATTTTGCCCGCGAGGGAGAAAACCTTCGTCCCCGTGCTCCCCGCGGTGCCGACGGAGCTATACCACTCCGGCCCCCGGTCGATGATAACCGGGACGTTGGCCCACGTCTCGACGTTATTGACTACGGTAGGTTTCCCAAACAGGCCCTTCTCGGCGGGATAGGGCGGCCGCAACCTCGACATGCCGCGCTTGCCTTCGATGGCGTTGATGAGCGCCGTCTCCTCGCCGCAGACGAAGGCGCCCGGGTCCCGGGCTACGCGTACGTCGAACTCGAGGCCCGTACCCATAACGTCGTTGCCCAAGACGCCGTACTCGCGCAAGGTCTCTATCGCCCTACCGACGGTATCCTGGATGCGGGTGTACTCGTGCTTTATGTAAACGTAACCTTCGCGGACGTTGCCCACGGCGTAGGCGCAAATGATCATACTCTCGAGGACGGAGAACGGATCGCCCTCGAGGATGGCCCGGTCCATGTATGCGCCCGGGTCCCCCTCTTCCGCGTTGCATATTACGTATTTGACGTCCCCCGGGGCTTTCCGAACGATTTGCCACTTGCGGCCGGTGGGGAAGCCGGCGCCGCCGCGGCCTCGCAGTCGCGATTTGGTTACGGCTTCGATTACTTCCTCCGGCGTCATTTTGGTTAAAACTTTGAGGAGCGAGTACATACCGCCCCGGGCGACGTACTCTTCGAGAGACGTGGGGTTGATGTAGCCGCAGTTCCGCGTAGCTAGCTTGAATTGGCCTTTGTAGAACGGGACCTCTTCCATGAGCGGGATCGCGTCGTACTTGCCGTTGGTTCCACGCAGCGGGTACTTGATTTCCTCGTCGCCCATGACCAGGTGTTCGCCCTCTAAGCGAAACAAAGCCCAATCCTCGACGACCCGGCCTTCCCTTATGGCCGCGAGGAGTTCGCGCGTCTCCTCGGCCGTTATATTTTTATAAACGACGCGGGGTTCGCCCGGTGCCCAGACGTCCACGAGGGGTTCCTCTTGGCAGTAGCCCAAACAACCGGTGCTCACCACGGTGGCCTCGGCCTCTCCCGCCTGTACGCCGGAGACGAGGTCCAACAGGACTTCGTAGGCGCCCTTGGCGACGCCGCACGTCGGTATGCCGACGTTGATCCTCGTCTTTTCCGGGTACAGGGCCTCCCGGCCTTGTTTTTTCAGATTATCGAGGTCCTTGTAGCTCGTGATCTTCATATACCATCACCTTCGAGTATATAAGGCCCTTTCCTTCCGGCTTCGGGCGAGCCAGCCAACCCCTCTATTCACTCGCTTCTTCGTCCGCTTCCTTAATGGTGTCGATTATGTCCGAAGCCTTGGCTTGCGTAACGTACCCGTAAAAATCCTTGGCGGTGACGATTACGGGCCCGTGGGCGCAGGTCCCGAAGCAGTGGACGGACTCTATCGAGAACGCGCCGTCCTCCGTGACTTCGCCGGGCTCGACGCCGAGTTCGCTTATCACCGTCTCGAGGATGGCCCGCGAGCCGCGCACGACGCAGGCGGTCCCGGTGCAAACTTTTATGTGGTTGCGCCCTTTGGGGGCCGTGGTGAACGCGTTGTAGAACGTAACGACGCCGAGGAGGTGCTCGAGGGGTACGTGTAATTTTTCCGAAACCATCTCCAGGACTTTTTCCGGGACGTAGTTGAATTCGTCCTGGATGTCCAAGAGCAGTTCCGTTACGCTCGCTTCCTTCCCCGCGAAGTCCGCCACCAACTCCTCGGCCCTTTCCATATCGATAGCCATACGCGATCCTCCCGTAACCGCGGGCGCTCAGCTACTCGCCCGTCGCGGCCCGGATCTTCTCTTTCTCCTCGAGCTTCTTGGCCTTAATCGTCGTGCCCTCGACCGCCACCAGCAACTTGGTGGGGTAGGGGATGCGCGGGCAAAGCGTCCAGCAATCGCCGCAGCTGTTGCACTTCTCGAGGTCGACGCACCGCGCCTTCTTCTTAACCGCGACCTTGAAGTTTCCTACGAAGCCGTCGACGTTGGTAACCTCCGAGTACGTCAACAGCTCGACGTTCGGGTGGACGCCGACGTCCACCATCTTGGGCGTCAGGATGCAGGCCGCGCAGTCCAGGGTGGGGAAGGTCTTGTCGAAGACCGACATGTGGCCGCCGATGCTCGCCTCCCGCTCGACGAGATAGACCTTCTTGCCCGAATCGGCGATGTCGAGCGCGGCCTGGATGCCGGCGATGCCGCCGCCGACGACGAGCGCCGCGGGCTTGACCTCCACCACCATCGGCGTCAACGCCTCCTGCAGCGCCACGCGGCGCACCTCGCCCCTGATGAGCTGCTTGGCCTTGTCCGTCGCCAGCCTTTTGTCCTCCGAAACCCAGGAGACGTGCTCGCGGATGTTGGCCATCGCGAAGAGGTAGGGGTTGAGGCCGGCGTCCGCGCACGTGCGCCGGAAGGTCCGCTCGTGCATCAGGGGAGAACACGAGGCGACGACGACGCGGTTCAGGCCGAGCTCGCGGATGTCCTGTTTGATAAGCTCCTGGCCGGGGTCCGAACACATGAACTGGTATTCGCGCGCGACGGCGACGCCCGGGAGATTCGACGCGTCCGCTACCACGGCCGGCACGTCGACCATCCCCAGGATGTTGTGGCCGCAGTGGCAGATGTAAACGCCGATCTTGGGCTCTTCTTCGACTTCGCCCGTTTTGGTTTCTTCTTCCGCCACGATCTTTACCTCCCGCTCAGGTGATCTTCGCCAATAAGGCGTCGGCCGATACGCGGTGTTTGCCCAGGTCGAGTTCTTCGGGCGCGATGCCCATCGCGAGCCCCACGACTTGCGTGAAGTACAATACCGGGATGTTGAATTTGCGGCCCCAGTATTCGCCCGCCTCTTTCTGGAAGTTATCGAGATTGAACTGGCACAGCGGGCAGCAGGTCACGATGGCGTCCGCGCCGTTGTCTTGGGCCGGTTTGAGTAGCAGGCCGATCATCCGCGCGGCGATGCTTGGTTGCGTCGTGATGAACGTCCCGGCGCAGCATTTCGTCTTGACCGGATAATAGACGACCTGCGCGCCGAGGAGCTTTAAATATTCGTCGAACTTGGTAGGTGCGTCGTAGTGGTCGAACTCGTTCTTGGGCCTGACGATCTGGCAGCCGTAATAAGGCGCGAGCCGAACCATCTCGAGGTTCCGCGTTACCTTGGAGGTGAGGACCTCCTCCGGCACGTCGTTGATGTAAACGTCGAGCAGGTGGCGAACGCGGACGCTGCCCTCGTAGTGGAGGCCCGCGGCGCCGAGCGCGTCGTTGACGCGTTCCAGCAGTTTCGCGTCTTCGGCCATGTAGTGAACGGCGTTGTTGAGGACGGCGAAGCAAGCGCTGCAGGGCGCCACGACCTGGGCCGCGCCGTTCCCGGCCATCTCCTCCGCGATCGCCAGATTGCGGCTCGCGATCGAGAAAGCCTCGACGTGGTCGTACGACATATAGGCCGTCGCGCCGCAGCAGTTCCAATCGAGAATTTCTTTCAAATCTATCCCGAGCGCGGGCGCCGTCGCCGCGACGGAAGTGCCGTACGGCTTGCCCGTAGCGTCGAGCGAGCACCCGGGATAATACGTGTACGTCGTCATTGCCGCATCGCCTCCCCTTCCCGCGATCTCGCGATAATCTTTCTTACCTCGCTCGCGCTCTTGGACTTCTTGGGAAGCATCTCCAGCCGGCCGGTCGCGAGGAGGCTCAAGCCCATGCCGGCGTACTTCAACGCGTCGAAGATATTGGTGGACAGGAAGTATTTCACCAGGAGCCACATCTCGTTGCTGCGGCCGAGCCAGCGAATGTTGCCCGCGAACTTCTTCGCGAGCACCTGCGCCCGTTTGGACGCCGGGCTTTTGTATCCCGCGCGCATCGCCATCTGCTTCAGCTTGTACATGAAGTCCGTTATCTTGATCTCTTTCGGGCAACGGACGTAGCACGCGTAGCACGACGCGCACATCCATATCGTGTTCGAACGCAGGACCCGGTCGCGATAGCCGGCACGAACGAGAGCCACGATCTCGCGCGGGCTGGAGTCCATATCGCGCACCGTCGGGCACGCGCCGGAGCACGTGCCGCACTGGATGCACGCCGCCGCCGCCTCCCCGCCCGGCATGGCGAGGATTTCGTCCAGAAACTTTAAATCCGGCTGGTCCTGCCAAACGCCTATTCTGATGTCAGCCATATAGCTACCTCCGGGCGGCCGTGACGTAAAGGGTCTTATTGCGCGCCGCGGTCAAGGGCCGGCTCGCGCCCCGGGGCCGCGTCCCTCTCCTCGAAGGTTCCGGTCGGGTCCCGCGGTCCGTTTCGCGAATTATCACGAGTATAAATCGGCCTTTTTAATTTAATCAATAAACCCGGCCGCGTCGAGAATCACTCCAACATTATCGCGAACTCGAGGACCGTTCCCTCCCCGACTTCGCTCGATATTTTTAAGTAGTCGACGTTACTGCGGATGTTCGGGAGACCCAACCCCGCGCCGAAGCCCATTTCCCGAACCTCGGGCGTCGCGGTCGTCCAACCGGGTTGCATCGCCTGCTCGATGTCCGGTATGCCGGGCCCCCGGTCTTTGACGACCACGTAAATACAGGACGGCGTTACGCGCGCGTCTATCGTTCCCTCCTCCGCGTATACCGTGACGTTGACCTCGGCCTCGAAAGACGAGACGGCGACCCGCCGTACTATTTGCGGCGTTATGGCCAGCTTTTTAATAACGCGCTTTATCTCGCTCGCGCCGGCCCCCGCGTTGGCGAAGTCCCCCCCTCTAATAGCGCGTCCGATTTCTACCGCTTCCTCCTCGCCCTGTTGCTTGCAACCTTTTATCTTCTCGGCGTCGACGCCCTCGCGGGTCCAGATGAATTCGGACGCACCCATCCCGTCCGTTACTCGCGTTTGTGGGGCGGAATGTATTCGCCGCTCTTAGCGCCCAGTTGGTAGACCCTTCCGCAAGTCTCGTACATCGTCTTAGCCGTCGTTATTACGGGAAAGCCGGTCTGACGGGCGTACGCGACGATCTCGCGCTCCGGCTCCTTCCCTCGCACGAAGCAAATGCCGATGAGGTCGATCACCTCGGCGGCGCGCAGGATCTGTATCTTCGCCAGGCCCGTGATAAGGAAAGCGCCCTCGTCCCGGCAGCAGAGAATATCGCTCACGAGGTCGGAAGATATAACCACGCCGATCTCGCGGTCCAAACCGTCCTCGCCGGAAAGTACGTCGGCGCCCAGGGCGTTAACGACGTCGCGGATTTTTACGGCCAATGGCGGGAGCTCCTAGCTGCGGCCCAAGCCGACATTGCTAATAATTTCACAAATATATTTAAAAATATTGTCGGCGTACGCCGGCCTTCGAAAGAGCAACACTTTGCGTATTCTAAAGGAACTATCTCCAAATGTCAAGTTTTTTTCCCCGTTCCCGGGCCCGAGGCCGGGCCATACGGCCGGGACGCCGGCATTGACCGGGAGTCGCCTCGAGTCCCCCGAAACCCCCACGTACTTCCGGACCTATTTTTACCGCGTTTGTGGTCAACGGCCTTCGGCACTCTCGCGTAAGAGCCGACCGGCTTCAAAGTTCGCCGCCGTTACCCTTTGATGACGCCCAGCGGCTCGAGGCGCGCCACCGGCTTCGAGATGCCCGCCCCCGTCACCACCTCGACGACGTCGCTCACGTCTTTGTAAGCGTCGCTCATCTCCTCGGCGAGCGTTTTGGGGGAACGGCAAACGATTTGGATGCCGCGGTCCTCTAGCTCGCGGGCTATGGCCCGGCCCTTCGCTTTCCTCGTCGCCTCCTTGCGACTCATGACGCGGCCGGCGCCGTGGCAGGTAGAGCCCCACGTCTCCGCCATCGCTCGGGCGGTGCCGAGGAGCGCGAACGACTCCGTGCCCATATCGCCCGGGATTATTACCGGCTGGCCGAGGTTCCGGTAGATGTCGGCCAATTCCTCGTGGCCCGGGCCGAAGGCGCGCGTGGCCCCCTTGCGGTGGACGAGCAGTTCTTCGCGTCGGCCGTCGACGTCGTGCTTCTCGAACTTGGCGATGTTGTGCGCGACGTCGTATATGAGATTCATCCCCAGCGCGCGGGGCGAGATGTCCAGGACCTTGACGAAGACCTCCTCCGCCCAGTGCATCATGATCTGGCGGTTGGCCCAGGCGTAATTGGCCGCGGCGTTCATGGCGCTAACGTAACCGCGGCCCTCTTCGGACTTTATGGGCGCGCAGGCGAGTTGTTGGTCGGGTACCGTTATCTCGTAGCGAGCCATCGCGCGCCGCATCACCTTCAACCAGTCGTCGCACACCTGGTAGCCGAGGCCGCGGGAGCCGGAGTGAATCATGAGCGTGGCTCCGTCCGCTTCCAGGCCGAAGGCTTGCGCCGCCTCCTCGTCGAAGACCTCGGCCACCCGGCCTACCTCGATGAAGTGGTTGCCCGCGCCGAGGGTCCCGAGTTGGGGCCGGCCGCGCTCGAGCGCCCGCGGCGAAAGCGCGCCCGGGTCCGCGCCGGGCAGCGAGCCGCCCGTCTCCGTTCGCTCGAGGTCCTCCGCCGTCCCGTAGCCTTGCGCCACGGCCCAACGCGAACCCTCGCGCAGCACCTTTTTTAAATCGCTTTCGCTCAGGCGAAGCTTGCTCTTGGTGCCCACGCCGCAGGGAATGGCGGCGAAGAGGGCGACGAGCAGGTCGCCGATTTTGTCGCGTATCTCGCCGGTCTTGAGAGAAGTGCTCATGAGGCGCACGCCGCAGTTGATGTCGTAGCCGACGCCCCCCGGCGAGACGACGCCGTCCTCGAGGCGCATGGCCGCCACGCCCCCTATGGGGAAGCCGTACCCCCAATGGATGTCGGGCATCGCGAGCGAGTGGCCGACGATGCCCGGAAGCGAGGCGACGTTCGCCACCTGCTGCGGCGTCTTGTCCATGCGCAGGTGGGCCAGCATCTTCTCGCTCGCGTATATCATGCCGTCGACGCGCATGCGGCCGTCGTACGACTTCGGGAGCCGCCAGCGCCACGCGTCCACTTTCTCCAAAGGTCCCTGCCAGCCTTCCACTTCGTTCATCCCCCTTACCTCACAAGGTATACACCTTTACGCCGAACGTTATCAATTTTTCGGTCAGGTCGAAGTCGGCCCCGTCGCCTCCCGTTGGCGTCGAGGGCGGCGGTTTGCGCCACTTCTGGTTCGTCGCCGCGTAGCGGTATTCCAGGCAAATGGAGAAGCCGCGCGCCCGGGTTGGGAAGAACTCGAGGCCGCCGAGCGCCGCCCACCCCCAACCTCCGCTCGCGTCGTCGACGAGCGCGAAGTCATCTTCCGTTACCTGTCGGTGGTAATTGGTCCACATTACGCCCGTGCCGGCGTACGGCCCGAGCTTCTTCTCCCAGAGCGGTACCCGGACGCGCGCGCCGAACAGCAGGTCCATCGCGGTGCCCCTGAGCGCGGACGGTTCCCCCGGGTACCCGCCCGCCTCGCCGGGCGGTAAGTCCGACGAGGTGTAGGCGTAGCCCCACTGTACCAGCGGCGCGACGAGCCATATCGTAGGTTCGTACGCCACCTCGCCGAAGTAGCAGTAACCGGTGCCGCTGGTGCCCAGGCGCTCGTGGTCGTTTGCGCTGTGGGCCCCGCCGGCGTTGAAGCCGAAGGAGACGCGGCCGGGGATGTCGGCCGCGGCCGCCCCGGCGCTTACGTTTGTAATGACGAATAACGTTGCCGTCAATCGCCGCATGATGGCCTCCTTTTCATGGTCGTAACGAAATACGAGGGCGACGGCGAGTTGCTGCTAACGTCGCGGGCGTCCGCGCGCGACGTTTCCCGGCCGATACCGCTGTTATAATAAGCGCGATTATATTAAAATTACGTGAGGTATCGCGGCCGCCTACGCGCCTACCTATCTTATATTTTAAACCCCTTCCGAGGCAACTGTTTTTTATTACGGCCCGCGGTTGTGATTGCGAAAAGACGAGAGGACCTCGCGCCCGCGTGGCGCGAAAACCTCGCCCGGTGTCTGCGGTGCGGCCTGTGCCGGGAGGTTTGTCCGGCCTTCCGGGCGACGGGCCGCGAGCGCTTCTCGCCGCGGGGGCGCCTGGCGCTCCTGGAGGCGTACCTGGAAGGCGGGCCGTTGGGCGGAGGACTGGGTGCCCCTTTTTACGAGGCGCTGGATTATTGCCTATGTTGCCGCGCGTGCGCGGAGCGCTGCCCTTCGGGCGTGGCCGGGGACGTGCTCGTCCTCGCCGCGCGGGAGGCGGGCCTCTGCCGCGGCGGCCTGCCCTTCTTCAAATCCTGGGCGTATCGCACGGCGTTGGGCCGGCCGCGCTTGTTAGCGTTTTTAACGAAATTATTGTACGCGGCCCAACGGCTAAAATTGCTGCCGGTCGCGCTGCGGCTATTGGCGCTGCCGCCGCGCCTCGCGCTGCCCGAGCTGTCGCCCCGGCCCTTCGACGCCGCGGCACCGGTGTTTATTCCCGCAAAGGGGGAACGCAAAGGCCGCGTCACCTACTTCGTAGGTTGCGGGACTAATTATCTTTTTCCGGCTAGCGCTCGAGCCGTCGTCGACCTCCTCACGCGCGCCGGCTACGACGTCGCCATACCCGAAGGCCGGCGCTGCTGCGGCATCCCGGCGCTCGCGAACGGCGACTTCGGCTTAGCGCGCAAGCTCGCCGCGCGGAATGTGAAGGCCCTCGCCGGCGACGACCCTATCGTCGTCGACTGCGGCTCCTGCGGCATGATGCTCAATTATTATTATAACGACGTGCTGGACGTGCCCGGCGCCGCGTCCTTCAAAGAACGCGTCGTGGATTTCACGGAGCTGGTCCCGGCGGAAGTCGTAGCGGAGCGGGCGGACGGCCGCGTCGCGTACCACGACCCCTGCCACCTGGCGCGGGGGCTGGGCGTCACCGCGCAGCCGCGTGCGTTATTAAATAAAATCGGCCGGCTTGTCGAGCTGGAAGCGCCGGGGGCCGTGACGTGTTGCGGCGGCGCCGGGACCTACGGCCTGGCGTGCGACGACGTCTTCGATAAAATAGGGAGCGAGAAGGCCGACGCGGTCGCGGCCTCGGGCGCCCCCGTAGTCGCGACCGGCTGCCCGGCGTGCGTCCTCTACATAAACGAGGCGCTGCGGCGGCGGGGCGTAAAGGCCGAGGCGCGGCATACCGCGGAGGTATTGAACGAGGGCGGCAGGCCGTAGGGGCCGACGTTCAGGTCGGCCCGCCGTGCGCATCACGACGACCGGCGCCGGCGTCGCGCCAACGTCGCTGGGGCGAGTGAGGGCGCTGTTCAAGTAGGGGCCGGCCTTCAGGCCGGCGCCGAAATAAAATAAAAGGAAGCGCCTACCTGAAGGTAGGCGCCTGCGGAAATACGACGTATTAGATGCCTTCGCAGCGACAATTGATCGGGCGACCTACGTCGCCCCGCCTCGCCGGGTTCTCTTACCGCGGGCCTTACCGGTACTTTATAACCATACGGACGTCGGGTGGCCGTAGGGTTTTTACGGGGGATTGGCCTTACGCGGAGACGACGGTTATACTCTCGCGGGCCGCGGCCGGCAGCGGGTTCGACGTATTGGCTTATTGTTTTATGCCCGACCATCTTCACCTTCTTGTGGAAGGAAACGAAGAAGCGGACTTAATTAAATTCGTCCGCGAGTTCAAACATCGTACCGCGTATAACTACAAGAAAGTTACGGGTACCGGTTTATGGCAGCGTTCTTTTTACGACCGTATTTTAAGGGGCGGCGAGGGCACGGAGGCCGTAGCGCGTTATATTTGGAATAACCCGGTTCGGAAAGGGATAGCCGCTTCGGCGGTCGAATACCCGTTCATAGGTTCGTTCGTGGCGAGGGTCGCGGATTGGTTTTAAGAACGTAGGTTCCACGAAAGGGTCATAGGGGGCCCGTTTTGGGCCGGTCCGCCATACAGGCAAGGCCTTAAAGCCCCGTCCGGGAATACGTCCATTATATGCGGATAACGATGACCGGCGCCGCCGTCGCCCCCACGTCGTTGGGGCGCGTGAAGGCGTTGTTCCGGTAGGGGCGACTGGCGAGTCGGCCCGACAATGGCCTAAGGTCCTTGTCATAGCGAAGGGGCCCACGCGGGCCCTTTTTTATATTTTAATTAAATCCGAAGCCGGCGCCTACCACCCCATCGCCTCGAGGCGGGCGAGGTTGGCTTGTACCTCCGGCGAGTCCGGGGCGATGCCGGCCGCGCGCATAAGCTCTGCCTTGGCCTCGACGTACCGCCCCCGGGCGATGAGCGCCAGCGCGTACGCGTTCATCAAACCCACGTCGTTATACTCGTGGACGTTTTCGGCGAGCACCTTTAAGGCCTCGTCGTCGCGCCCTTCGGCGCCGTAAATCTTCGCGAGCATTAGGACGGCGCCGGGGTCGTTGTAGCCGCGCTCGAGCGTATTCTCCAATTCGCGCTCGGCGGCCGCCATATCTCCCCGCGCCAAATGAATTCCCGCCAGGAGGCGGTGGGTCTTGCCGTCGTGGGGCTTAAGGGCCACCGCGACGCGCGCGTGCTCGAGCGCGCCGTCGAGGTCACCTTCCGCCTCGGCGGCCATCGCCAGGTACGCGTACGCCATGTACGTGTTGGGGTCGAAGCCGGCCGAGATCGCCGCGCGGGCCGTGCGAGCGGCGTCGACGTACCGACCCCGGTCGTAATACCATCGCGCGAGGTTGACGTGCGGCACGGGCACGGCCGGCGCCATCTCCGCAGCGTGAGTAAAGTAATACTCGGCCCGCCCCGGGTCACGGCGGTAGTCGTAGTAAAAGCCGTGATTTTCCCACACGCTCAACGCGAGCTCGAAGCCGTGCGTGGGACGGTCCGCCTCATAGCGCGCCGTTCGTAAGAGCCTCTCGGCTCTCGCCATGACCTCGGCGTCCAAAGGCCACGCGTCGCCCCGCGCGGTCTCGCGGCCCGTCAACTCCAACGTGAAACCGGCGGGCCGGCCGCGGCGGCAAAATGCCCGCCGCTGGTGGGTTTGAGAGATGAAATAGTAATCGGCGAAGACAGGCCGCACGCCGGCCTCTCGCCACATCAAACCGGCCAACTTGTCGATATCGTATCTCTCGTCGTTTATATTATACAGCTCGACGTCGGGGCGCTGGCGAAGCGCGTATTGCCGAAACCAGTAGATGAAATTCGACGTAGTGGTACCCGAGACGTAAATCGCCCCGTAGCCCACCGGCAGGAATATTTGGCGGCTGTAATAGGAAAGGAATGCCGGGTCGCGGCGCTGGCGGCCCCACTCGGCGACCGAGGTCCACGCGACCGCGGCCGCCGCGACGGTAACGGCGGCCGCCCTCAGTTTCCCGCGCGCGGAGGCGAAGAGGGCGACCGCGGCGACCGCGGCGCACGCGAAGGCAAGCCCTAGGAACGGCAGCCTATACCTCTCGAGGTCGGGTATGTCGTAGAAGAATAAGAACGCGACGTTCAAGGCCGAGGCCGCCGCCACGGACGCCGCGGCGAACCGGGACCGGCGCCAGACGAGCCAGAAGCCCAAAGGCGCGAGCAGCACCAAAGGGCCGCCGTTCCGCCAAAAAGCCTCTACGAGCTCGCGTAGGCGAAAACCTACCAGGAGCCATGTCGGTACCCTAAAATTATAAGAGAACTGCCGGCCGGTGGCGTGGAGAAGGGTCGTCCGGATATCGGCCGTGCCGGTCCAGGCCCAGGTTAGCGGGGGCGCCGCGACGGTCCGCAAGGGAACGTAAAGGGCCACAGAGAGTCCCAGCAACCACGCCAGGGCCCCCAGGCATAGACCGCGGAAACCAGGCCGCCGCGTCGAAACCCAAATAACCAGGAATACGAAGACGTACGCGAACGCGGTGAGGTGGACGCCCGGCGCCAAGCCGCCCAAAAAAGCCGCCGCTACGAAGAAACGGTCGTCGCCGCGCCGCCGGGCCACGTCGAGTAGAAAAAGCGCGCCGAGTAAAAGCGCGAAGGCGGCGCCGTAAACTTCGACCGACGTCGCCTCGAGCCATATTGCCGGCGTCGCGGCGAAAAGAACGCCGGCTAGGGTGGCGAACGCCGCGACGGCCGGTTCGCCCGGGCCGTTTCGGTAGGTGACGCGGAAGACCCAAAACGCGAGTAGCGCGGGCGCGAGCGCGACGAGCAGCGCGTTGGCGACGTCGGCCGAGGCCGCGGCCCATCCGGCGGGAAGTATTAGGAGGGGAAGGGCGAGAATTTGTAGATAGGCGGGGTAGCCGGTGGGGTGGGCGATGCCGAGCACCGACGCTGCGGCGACGAAGTCCCCCCAATCGCCGCTCGCCGGGGCCTTCGCCGCGGTGGCGACGTATAAGGCGGCGGCCACGGCGTACGTCACGCCGAAAACCGCAAGGGCCGGGTTTCGCAGAATTTGCCTCACGTTTTCGGCGCCGATTTCGCACGGGCGTATTTCGCTATGAGAGCCTTGAATTCCGGCGAATCCCGACACGCCGCAAAGTCCTCATCCCGCGGCGCCATCGCGGCGTAGCGGCCCGGGTTAAGCTGGAGCGCGAGCTCGAGGTGTTTAAACGCGCGCCCGGTGAGGCCGTCGCGGGCGTATAAGCAGGCGAGGTTGTATTGGGCTTGGGCGTTGCCGGGATTTATGTTTAACGCGGCCTCGAAGTCTTTCGCCGCGGATGTCGTATCGCCCAACTTCAGAAAGTTGACGCCGCGGGCCGTGTATACTCGCGCGGCGTAGGGGTCGAGCTCGAGCGATTTATCGAAGGCCGCGAGGGCGCGGCGGCTGTCGCCCGCGGCGTCGTACGTCAGCCCGAGCTCCAACCAGAACTCGGCGTCGTCGGCGTAACGCGTCTTCGCCGCCTCGAACGCCGCCAGCGCTTTATCGAAGTCACCTTGCTCGCGGAAGATTATCGCGTGGACGTACCCACCCTCGCCGGTCGCGTCGGTCTCGAGCGTTTTGGCCACTTCGGCGGCCTCGTCCGCCCGCCCGGCCGCGAACAGCGCGCGCGCCAGCTTGGCGCGGATGGCCGCGTTTTCGGGGGCGAGCTCCAGCGCCCGTCGATAACATTCCACGGCGTCCTCGGCACGGCCGGTGACCGTATAGACGCTCGCTAAATTCTGATAGCCGTCGGCGTCGTCGGGGATGAGGCTGACGTACGATTTTAGTAGCTCTTCCTGGGGTTGGATAATGCCGCGGTCGGCGAGGTGATTGCTCAAGCGGGAGTAGTAGACGGCGACCAGCTGCTTAAAGAACGGGTCGCTGAGTTCGCCGCGCCCCTCTTTTTCGACGACGGCCATCACCGCCGTAAGCGCTTCTATCGCCGCAACGCCGCGCCGGCGTATATCGGCCGGGGCAGGTTCTTCCGTCACAACCTCTAAGGCGAGAGCGTACGGGATAAAGTATTTTTGCAATCTTTTACTCCGGTCGCCGAGCCCCCAGAACATCCGCCGCCGGTCAGCGTTCTCGGCGATAATATCCGCGATGACTTCGGGCAAGACGAAGTCGTCGCTCGAGCGGAAGACGATACCTCGTCCGTCGTAATCGCCGCGAGCTACGGCTCGCGCGGCAAGCATTCGAATCTCATCCTCTTCCGGAAGCGCCAGGTCCGGGTTGCGCCGGGCGAGCGCCGTCAAGTAGCCGCGGCTCGCGAGCCGGATCTGATCCACTATTGTGACGTCGGGCCTCGAGTGCTCGGCGTACACGTTGTACCACGTTATAAAGGTATTCGTGTCGCCGCTGGGGAAGAAGATCGGTCGCGCGGGTAGTGCCGCCAGAAGGCGACGGCCGTAGGTTATTGAAAAGATGAAACCGCGCCGATGGGCGTAAGGGAAGTTCGTGACGAAGGCCCAGCCCGCCGCCGCGAGGATCACCGCCGCCCCGCCCACCACGGCCGCGACGCGAACGGTGGGGAACCCTTTCGTCACCGCCCGGACAACGACGCCGACGCCGAGGCCGGCGGCGAATACCGCCGTTAAGTGTAAAGGGATAAAGTAGAAATAAATATCTGGAATCAAGTAAACGAGGCAGTAGGCAAGGTGCCCGGCGTAATACAATATGAGTGCCAGCGCGACGGCCCACCGGCGTTTTAGAAAAAGCCATACCAACGCCGCGGCCGCGAACGCCGCCGCTGGCGTGACGTTAGACAACGCCGCGCCGCGGTATTGTGCCAACGCGTCCTTGACCCCCGCAAAACCCTCCTCCAGGAAATTGGCCCGGTATTGAAATCCGGCGAGGTGGGCGTAAGCTGAACCGAGGGTGGAGGGGTCGTTCCAGTTGAAGAGCGGCTTCTGCGCCGCGCGGAGCGGCGTATAAAGGTTTACGGATACGCCCGCCAAGAAGAGGACGGCCGCGAGCGGCAGCGCCGCGACGAGGGCCCGCGCCTTCGCCCGCCCCGGCCAGCCGATAAGTACGAGCGGCGGGAAGAACAATACGATCGTCACGTGGTTGGCGAGCGAAAGGCCCGCGATCAAGGCCAAGACGTAAAGCTCCCGCGCCGCCCCCGTCCGCCTCAAGCGAAGTGCGGCCCAGAGCAAAGCCCCCCAGAAAAGCGCGTTCAACGCGTATACTTCGGCCATCGTCGCGACGGACCAGAGCGTCCGCCCGGCCAGAACCAAAAGCCCCGCCGCGGCTATCGCCAACGCCCGGGCCGTATCCCCGAAGTCCAACTGCCGCGCCAACTCGCCCGCCGCCAGCGCCACGAAGAAGGCCGCCCCCGCCGCCGCGGCCGCCGATACTAAATTTATCAAAAACGCCTGCCCTCCCCAAGGGAACAACGTCGCGAGCTGCCCCAATAGCGCGTACAGCGGGTAGCCGGTGGGATGGGCGACGCCCAACGTGGCCGCGATGCCCAGGAACTCGCCCGAGTCGAGTATCGAGAGCCCCGGCGCCGCCCCCGCGCCGTAGAGCGCGAAGCCGCCGAATAAAAAGGCCCAGGGGAGGGCCGAGGTCAACGGTATATTAACACGCCTGGCCAAGGCCGTTATTCCGCGCGGGAGAAGAAGTAGTAACGCGCCGGCCTATTATAAGACAGGTCTTCACCCGCCGTCTTCAGGGAAATGCGTATTCGCCCGTCGCCGACGAGCTTCGCGGGGATACGGAAAAGGCCGTCAACGTATGCGTCGGTCCCGACTGACGGCACTTCCCAAATCCCGGCCGGGGCGTCGTTGACGCGGACGTTTGCGCCGAACGGCGGTTCGCACCGGACCGCCGCGATCGCGTCCCGTCCTCCCGGAACCTCTACCGTAAATTCCTCCACGCCACTTACTAGGCGGCCCGCTTCGAAAACATTTACGCCCCCGGCCGCGGCCAGCGGTAAAGGCCCGGCGAAGCCGAAAAGGGTGTTCCGCCCGCGGGGCCGTAAGCGGTAACGGTGGGCCGATTCGGATATCACGTCCGCGACGTTTACCTCGTCAACGAGCTCGAAACCTTTCAGCGCCCTCGCCGAGGGCGGCGGCGACGCCTCGAATACCTCCGGCACGAACTCCGCCACCGCCATGTCGCGGGCGCCCGCCATCGTATTGGTGACGAGCCGGCCGTGGTACTCCGGCGACGTGACAACGCCGGCCTCATCAAAGGGGTATGCGTTAAAATAACCGACGAAATAGTCGCCGCGCTTGCCCTCGCGCCGCACGAACTCCGCGGCGCCGGCCCACCCCTCGTTGCCGAAACGCCAGGCCTCGCGCGTGACCAAACCTTCGATATCTACGATTCGCCGCTCGCCGTAATAGGCGAGGGCGCCCACGTCGTGGGTGAATATGTTTACTCTCTCGGGCGTATTTTCCCTGATGTAACGGGCTACGGCTACGTGCTGGAAACGGATATCGCGGCCGGACATACCGTAAGCGACCCAGAAATAAGCCGACGAAATAAGGCCGAAGACGAGGAAATAAGCGGCGCCGGTCCAGAACATCGCCGCGTGGCTTATGGTGGGGCGGCCGTAGCGGATAAGGTACGCCAGGCCGTCTATGCCGCCGAGTACGCCGATGACGAAGAGGGGGAAATACGGCGCGATGTAACGGGCGAAGTGGCGCGGTGCGGGCACGGCGGCGCAGGCCGCGGCGGCACACGCCAGAAACACTAAGCCCGCGGCGAACGCCGCCGACGGCCTCCGGTCCGACCAGGACTTTCGCGCGGCGCGCCCCCATCCCACCAGGAAGAAGGCGAGCGCGAGCGGCGCGAAGTAGGCCGCCGCGGCGTGTACGGTGTTCGCGTTATAGAAACCTTTAACGTAATACCCGTTCAATCCCCCCAAAACGCTCTTTACCACGTAGATGCCATAGGCGATTATGGCCACCAACCGCACGGCCCAAGGCTGCGTCTTATGGGCCAGGATCGATTTCGAAAGGAAGCCTGCCGGCGTCACGTAACCGCCCGCGAGGTAGTTTAGGGCCAAGTAAGCCGGCACCAGCGCGAGGCCGAGCAGCACCAGCCACCTCACGCGCCGCTCCGTCGGGCCGCCACTTTGAACTTTAGGCCCGGCGCCGATCAGAGCCAGAGCGGCAAATATTACCGCGGCGATTATCCCTTCCGGCCGGGCAAGCGTCAACGTCGCCAACGCGACGATGAATACCGCCGGGCGGTCGTAATCCTTATATAATATGTACGCGTAAAGGCTGAAGAGGAGCGTGGCGATATAAAGACCGGCATCCATTCCGCCGAGCGCGTGGAACGTTATCGGCCCCGTAGTCGCGTATATGAACGTAGAGGGGATTACGTAGCGCCCCTCGAAGAGGTGCCGCGCGACCTTGGCGAAGAGCCAGATGCTAACGCCGTAAAGGACGACGTTCAGTAGGAAGGAAGCCCAGACGAGCGCGTCCGGCGTCCGGAATATCAACGCTAGCGGCGTGAGCAAGAGTAGATAGAGATAGGACGTTACGCCGGTCGTGGGCGGGTCGCCGAGGTTGTAGACGAGGGGGTGGCCCGCGGCGAAGTTGCGCGCGTAGTGCAGGAAGATGTAGGCGTCGTCGAGCGGGAACGTCAGGAAGCGGTCCGTGAAATATAGATTAATAAATATGTATAACGCGCCCGTTATCGCCGCGAGCGCCGCGGCCATAACTATAAAAAAAACGTCGCGCTGCCGACGCGCCTCCATAAACGGCGGCATTCTACCACGGCCTTTTGGCGGGTGTCAACGACTTAGGTGGGCTTCGCTCGGGGCGAGAAGCTACCCCCGACAGTAGGCCGGCTTGCGCTTCCGCTCCCCGGGGCAAGTCTACTTGTCCTTGAACCGGCCTAAGATATCCAACGCCGCTGTGGCGGCGTTTCTCACCTCAACCGTGCAGGGGAGGCTACGGTATTCGAAGCCGCGGGTCTTCAACTCGTACTCGCCCGCGATCCGACCCGCGTCGCGAATCTCGCGCGCGGACGCGTCGTCCGTCGCCTTCGTTATTTCCCGGTATTGCAGCGGCAAAACCCGCGCCGTCAGGCCGCGGGCGCCGATCTCGCGCAGGCTGAAGTGCACGTGCAGGCCGCAAGTCGCCGTGTTGTCGAATAAACCGACGTGGTGCGAATCGTGGGGGCCGTCCGCGACGTATATATTCCGCGTGTGGTCCGGCATCTGGTCGTACTGGTACTTGGCCCACAGGTACTCGACGAAGCTCTCGTCGAATTCCATCGTCGGCGTGCGCAGCAGCTCCATCCCCAGCTTCTTCGCCTTCTTCTCGGCGAACGAAAAAAGCTCGTCCACGCTGGCGATTATGTCGCTTACGTTCTCGGAGGGCACGAGCGGAGCTCGACTAAGAAGCCCATCTCGTCGGCGGGAAAACCGAAAGACGCCGGCTCCACGACCTTCTTACCCTTCATCAAAAAAAGTTCCAGCTCGACGCCAACTTCCGGTAGTACTTCGTTAATCTTTCCCCCTTGCTTGGCTTTACCGGCGCTAACGGCGCCGTGCGGAAACTCTCATCGTATTCGTTAAAACGTCGTCGCCGCAAGCATAACATTTTATAGCTCGTAAATATCAAGAAAAATTATCGGGCCAAGCCGCGCCGCTCGATGCTTGTTAGAATGCTCGTGAAAAAGCCGCCCCGGGGGCGGCCTTGCCTCGCGATTTTTTTTACCTGTAGAGTGCCTTCACCCGACCGAGCGAAGTTCCCCTTACGGCCGTGGGGGATATTAATAATGATACGTCGTCGACGCACCCCCAAACGTAGTCGGGGGTGATGTTGTAGTGTTGGGTTCTAATTCGTAAATAGGCGAATCGCGTCCCGATTTTGCTCAGAGGGAACTCTACGAACGTCCAGACCCCGTTCTGTAAAAAAACGTCGTGGGAATTAGTACCTAGGTTGAAAATCAAGTCTCCTGCGCGCCAATTACGGCCGTCGATCAAGCCCCATAAAACCGCTTTCTTAACGTCCTCGGGGTAGATATTTGTACCCAAATCCTGCCGTAATGAAGCCGTAGTGTAAGCACTAACTTCGCCGTAGCCGGCGCAATAATAACCGGTATGGCCGTGACCGCGCAACGAGATCACGAATTTATCAGTGGACCAAGGCGCGATACGCCCGGTCTCGAAGCGGCCGTTTACGACCGCCTCCCGGTAACCGAACGCGTTCGCGGCAACCCCGAGAAAGATACTCAGTAAGGTTAGCGACTTTTTCATCTTCTCCACTCCTTTTTATTTTTTACCTTAAAAATATTATAATATAGCGGTATTTAAAAAGCAAATTTTTTTAATAAAGAATTCCGTCAACCAAGGTTTTCAATTCGACCCGCGGGCCCCCTGAAGGCTAAGGCGCATCGCGGTTAAAGGTAACGCCGCCTTTTATCGGGTTCTTTCACTCAAAATTACGAGTACGCGGTTACTCCCCCGTACTCACGGCTTCTATAATCTCATCCCACGCCCGGCCGTACGCTTCCCAGGTGTAGGCCTTCTCGACCTCGGCGCGGCCGGCCCGGCCGAAACGCCGCCGCGCGTCCGGGTCCCGTAAAAGCTCGACCACCGCCGCGGCGAAGGGTGCGGGCCCGTCCGCGACGACGAAGTCGCGCCCCGCGACCAACTGGTCCATCCCGTCGGCGCCGACGGACGTGCTTACCACCGGCAGCGCCGCCGACAGCGCCTCCACGATCTTCATTTTCATCCCCGAGCCCAGTCGCATCGGGCAGACGTATATCTCCATCCGCCGGATGTATTCTATCAGGTCCGGTACGGTACCGGTTACGACTACCCCCGGGCGGTCGGCCAAAGCAAGTATCTCCGGCCCCGGGTTTTTCCCGACGACGCGGAACGTCGCCGCCGGTACGTCTTTCCGTATTAACGGAAATACCTCGTTCGCGAAATATAGTACGCAATCCCTATTGGGCGGATAGTCCATTACGCCCGAGAAGACGATCGCGTTCGCCTCCTTCGCGACGTCTTCGAGCGGCGGCATGTCGACGCCCGAATGAGCGAAGTATATCGGCAAATCCGGGCATGCCTCGCGGATAATATCGGCGTCCCGCCGCGCCACCATTACGCACGCGTCGTAGCGGCCGTACGTGCGCCGCTCGTACCGTTTGAGTTTCAAGTGCTGGAGGAGGCTGTATAGAAAGGCCGCGGGGTTGCGCGCGTGCTTCATCAGCCGCCGGTAATACAGCGACCACGCGTCCTGCGGAAATATGATTTTGGGCGTCCCCTCGAGGTCGACGGTGAATTGGGCCATGTTTACGTTGCCGGCGACGATTACGTCGAAGTTTTTACGCGCCAGCAAATCCCTCAGCGCCCGCGCGTACGTGGCGCTCCGGAATAAAAGTACGCCGAAAGGCAAGGTCGAAAACAGCGAGGCAAGACGTCGCGGGAACGTCTTCCTTATTTCGTGTTGAACGACGATTATCTCGTCGACGAAGTCGGCGACGCGCGCGGCGTCCTCGGCGGTGCCGCCGGACGACATAGCGAGGACCGTGACGTCGTGTTTGCCCCGGAGACGGCGCAGTAAGTGGTAATAACACGCCCGGTTGGAGTCGGTGAGAGGGTAGGGGATTTCGGAGGCTATAACTAGTATCTTCAATTCGAAACCTTTCGAGCCGCGTTTCACGCGGGACCGTTGGGACTGACGCGGCAACGCCGGGGGTTAACTTCTCGCCTTTTCCACCGCTTCCCGGTATATCTCGGCGGTCCGGGCGGCCATGCGCGCGGGCGAGAAGCGCGCGACACGTGCCTTGCCCGCCGCCGCCAATTCCCGCCGCGCGCTATCGTCTTCGGCAAGGCGACGGATTTCCTCCGCCAACGGCGCGGCTTCGGCCTCCACGTACGCCGCGGCCTCGCCGCAGGTCTCCGGCAACGCGCCGCGCCTCGACGTTAATACGGGCACGCCCACGGCCATAGCCTCCAGCGCCGGCAGGCCGAACCCCTCGTACGCGGAAGGATATATTAAAAGCTCCGCGGCGGCAACCAGCAACGCGTGCTCCTCGCGCGGCAGATAGGCCTGCACTTTTATCCGCTCGGCCACCCCGGCTTCGCGCACCCAGGCCCGGACCGTACCCACGTCGTCGCGCGCGACGCCGCCGATAACCAAGTTGGGGAACGCCGCGTCTGTGGCGAGGAGTCGGTACGCGTCGACGACGAGCCGCGTGTTCTTGCGGGGGAAGGCGGCGCCGAGGTGAAGGAGGTAACGCCGCGGCAGCTCGAGTCGCTCGCGAAATGCCGCCAGCTCCGACGCCGGCCTATCCTGGAAGAAGATGGGGTCGACGGCCTCTTCGACCACTACGAGGAGCGAGCGCGCTTGGGGGCCGAGGCGACGCGCGATGTCTTCCGCCGACGTCCGCGATACGGTTACGATCGCGGCGCACCTCTTCGCGGCCCACCGCAGGACCCACGACTGGTAAAAGTAGTAACGGTTCGCCGCGAAGGTGTGGAATCTTCGTTCGAACATCATCGCGTCGTGGAGGGTGAGGACCGTCGGCGACGGCGGCTTAAGCGGCAGCGCGTTGCCCGGGGCGTGGAAGAGGTCGGCGCCGATGCGGCGCAGCGCCCGCGGCAGCGCGAGCTGTTCCCAAACGTAAACGGGCCGTGCCGATACGACGACCGTCTCGCACGCCAAGGCCGGGTACGCGACGTCGAGCTCCCGGTCCGATATAAGGACGAAGGCGGGCGGGTCCGGCAGCGCCGCGGTCCCGGCGAGCAGCGTGTGCAGGTAGCGGCCTATCCCCTTTGCCTCGCCCGCGAGGTACCGCGCGTCCATCGCTACCGTCAATTTTGCCATAAATAAAAAACCGCCGCCGCGAGTTCGGCGCGGCGTTCGCCGTCAAGGCAATGAATTATTGTTTCCGACGACCTAACAAGTATTGCGGCCCTTGCCGCGACTTCCTTTTTCCACATCGGCGGCCGCCGACGCGCCGTAGACGACTTCATTATACAACGAAATCAGCCGTCCCGCCACGGCCCTCATTCCGTACGGCTCTACCATTTTGGCGTCGACCGGCGGTAACGACAAGGCCGCAATAATGCCTTCGGCGATATCGCGCGCGGCGTCGCCTACCGGGATGCACGCGTCGCACGCGTCGAGGAACTCGACGTCGCCCACGCGGCGACTCACGACGGGCCGCGCCGACGCTATCGCCTCCTTGACCGTCAAGGGGCCCAACTCGACGTCGGAGCTGACCAATACCACGTCCGCGGCGCCGAAGTAGACAGGCACCCGCAACCGCGGGGCCGGGTGGAAAGTTAAAAGCTCGAGGGAAGGCTCGAGCCGTCGGCCGAGCTCAACGCCCTCGGCGGCCAAGTCGAAGCGCTTCGAGCGCCGCGTCGGGTCCGCCGGGAAGAGTACGTATTTTTTGTCGGCGGCGAGGCCGAGTTCGTGGCGGCAAGCGAACTTGTCGCGGGGCCTGAAGAGCTCCAGGTCCGTCCCCATCGGGATGTGGACGCAACGAACGGGCGCGAGGGCGCGGGCGGCCGCGGGCGTTACGGCGATGAAGCGGTCGGCCCGGCGGGCTACCGCGCGGGCGAAGCGGCGGTAAAGCGGGCTCGTAACCACCGGGTTATCGTGGAACGTGGCGACGAGGGGGCGGGCGCCGGCGACGAGGGCCGCCGCGGCGGAGTACGCGTGGTGCGCGTGAAAGAGGTCGTAGTCGTGCCGACGGGCGCGCAGGGCCCTTACGGCGCGGAGGTACGCGAGGCGGCCGCGGTACCCCTCGATGAAGTATAGGTCCGCGTCGATGCCCGCGGCCTTCAACGACTCGTGTTGTTCGTAGACGAAAGACCCGAACGATGGGTCCTCCTCCCGCGGGTACATGTTGGTTATGACGAGAAGGCGCATCCGATTCCCGGTATCGCGACAGGGTCGGGCGTCGACCGAAGGTAAAAGGCCGTTCGCGGCACCCCGACGCTACCTTCCAATTTCCGTTAAATCGCTATTATATACACGGCGGTTCCTTTTTCAACAAAATAATTAGAAAAACGGAAACTCGACCGCCCGGTTCCCGACGATGTCCGCTTTTATTAATTGCGGGGCGGGGATTTATGTGATACAATATATAAAAGGTTCGCGCTACGGGGCTGCTCGCTGCCCGTCGCGGCGTTTTACTAAATAAAAAAATCGTTACCATTTTCACAGTTGCTCTTTCGCCCCGGATTTGGTATCTGGCACCGCCCGAGGCCCGAGCCCTTGCCCAGGAGGATAAATTGAAAAACGAAAAGGAGTTAATCGAAAAGGCTAAAAAGCCCGGGCAAGACGCGATGAAGCTCCACCCGTTCTACGTTGGCAAGGTGGAGGTTACGCCCAAATGCCGCGTGGCGTCGTTCGACGACTTCGCTATATGGTACACGCCGGGCGTGGCCGAACCCTGCAAAGACATCGCCGAGCACCCGGAGAAGGTGTTCGTCCATACCAACAAGGCCAACTTCGTCGCCGTCGTTTCGGACGGGACGCGCGTCTTGGGGTTGGGCGACATCGGCCCGGAGGCCGCGATTCCGGTGATGGAGGGCAAGGCGCTGTTGTTCAAGTACCTCGGCGGCGTGGACGCGTTTCCCATCTGCGTCGACACGAAGGACGCAGACGAGATAATCGATATCGTCCTAAAGCTCCAACCGTGCTTCGGCGGCGTCAACCTCGAGGACATCTCCCAACCGAAGTGCTTTCACGTCCTTGATACGTTGCGCGAGAAGGCCCGCATCCCGGTGTGGCACGACGACCAACAGGGGACCGCCGCGGTCACGACCGCGGGAATAATTAACAGCCTGCGCATCGTCGGCAAGAAGAAGGAGGACGTCAAGATCACGATGATCGGCGCCGGCGCCTCCAACATCGCCATCGCCCGCGTCCTCATCAACTTCGGCATCGACCCCAAACACATCGTCATGTGCGATTCGAAGGACACCTTGCACAAAGGCCGCGACGATCTCAAAGACGGCATCTTCAAGGAGAAGTGGCACTTCTGCCAGGTGACCAACGAGAAGAACGTCAAAGGCGGGCCGCCGGAGGCGTGCAAAGGCGCGGACGTTATGATCGCGCTGTCGAAGCCCGGCCCGGATACCGTCAAGGGCGAGTGGATCGCGAGCATGGCCCGCGACCCGGTCGTCTTCGTGTGCGCTAACCCTATCCCGGAGATCTGGCCGTGGAAGGCCAAGGAGGCGGGCGCGCGCATCGTCGCGACGGGCCGCTCCGACTTTCCCAACCAGGTTAACAACTCGCTCGGCTTCCCGGGCATCTTCCGCGGGACGCTGGACGTCCAGGCGCGAACCATCACCGACGAGATGTGCATCGCCGCGGCCCAGGAGCTAGCCGACACCGCGAACGACAAGGGCATCCACGAGGAATACCTCATCCCGACGATGGACGAGTGGGAGGTCTATCCGCGGGAGGCGGTCGCCGTGGGCCTGAAGGCCATCGAGCAGGGCGTCGCGCGCATCAAAGGCTCGAGGGATGAACTATTCAAAAAAGCGGCGGACACCATCAAGAAGGCCCGCGAGGAGACCCAGCTCTTGATGAAGGAGGGCTTCATAAAGCTCGAGACCGCCAACCGCATAACGACCGGCGGCTAGAGGTCAAATTATTTCGGAGGAAAGGCAACCCGCGGGGTTGCCTTTTTCGTCGCGGCGTTTCCGCTTGACACCGGCGGCGAATTGGTTTATTTAAAGGCGGCGCATATATGAACGAAGCCGAAGGGGTAGTCGCTATGGCGGATACTTATCACAATTACGTTAACGGCGCCTGGGTGCCCGCGGCGGGGGGCGAGCTCCACGAGAACGCCAACCCCGCGGACGTACGCGAGCTCGTCAGCATCCACTCCCGCTCGAGACGGGCCGACGCCTTCGCCGCGGTCGAGGCCGCGAAGGCCGCGTTCCCCGGGTGGCGCGACACGCCGGCGCCGGCTCGAGGCGAGTACCTGGCGCGCGCCGCGGCCTTGCTCCGCGAACGTGCCGACGACATAGGCCGCGACTTCACCCGGGAGGAGGGCAAGACGCTGCGCGAGGCGCGAGGCGAGACGTTGCGGGCGGCGCAAATATTCGAGTTCTTCGCTGGCGAAGGGCGGCGGCTGGGCGGCCGGACCTTTCCGGCCGACGGCCGCGACACGTTCCTCTATACGCTCCGCGAGCCGTTGGGCGTCGTCGCGCTCATCACGCCGTGGAACTTCCCCGTCGCCATTCCGGCGTGGAAGCTCGCGCCCGCGCTCGTGGCCGGTAACGCGGTTGTTCTCAAACCGGCGACCAATACGCCGCTGACCGCCGTACGCATGTTCGAATGTTTGGCGGAGGCGGGGTTGCCGGCGGGCGTCGCGAACCTGGTCTACGGCCCGGGGGCCGCGCTGGGCGACGTCTTCTGCGAGAGCGAGGACGTCCGCGCCATATCGTTCACCGGCTCGAGCGAGGTGGGCAAAGCTCTCGCGGCGAAGGCCCACCAACGCCTCGTAAAGGTCCAGCTCGAGCTGGGCGGCAAGAACCCGCTCATCCTGGCGGACGACGGCGACCTCGAGCGCGCGGTCGCGTACGCCGCCGCCGGCGCCTTCGGCGCGACCGGCCAGAAGTGCACGGCGACGAGCCGGGCCATCGTCCCGCGCGGCCGGCTGGAGGAATTCGTCGCGAAGCTCGTCGCCGCGGCCAAAAAGGTCGTCGTCGGCAGCGGCCTGCGCGACGACGTGGATATGGGCCCCCTCGTGGACGCCGACGCGCTTGCGCGCGTACTCGGCTATATCGAGGTCGGGAAGAAGGAAGGGGCCACGGTGGCCTACGGCGGCCGCCGGCTCGAGGAGGGCGACTTGGCGCACGGCTTCTTCGTCGAGCCGACCGTCTTCGTCGGGGTTACGCCGCAGATGACTATTTGGCGGGAGGAGGTATTCGGGCCGGTGCTGGCGGTCACCGCGTACGACGACTTCGACGAGGCCATAGAACTAGCCAACGATACCGCGTACGGCCTTTCGGCGACGCTGGTCACCAAGAGCCTCGCCCGGGCGATGCGGTACGTACGGCAAATCGAGGCCGGCGTCGTGCACGTAAACTCGCCAACGGTAGGGGCCGCGTGCCACGTCCCCTTCGGCGGCTACAAGGAGTCGTCATCCGGTTCGCGGGAGCAGGGCCGCGAGGTGCTGGAGTTCTTTACGCAACTCAAGACCGTTTACCTCGATATATAGGAAGCCCTCCCAAGGCCAGAAAAAAGGCCGCCCCTCGGGGCGGCTTTACCTTGCGTCGCTCGTATACGGTTACTTAAAGAACGATTTTACGAAGCCCAGCGAGTAGTTGGGGACGCGACCGCCCTCGGGCCAAGGCGCCGTCAGGTACGGCGTGTAGTCCACTTCGCCTTTGGTAGGGTCATCTTTACGGTCATATATCTTTTTTTCTATGGCCGTGGGCGTCGTCGTTCCCCACCAGCAATTCGTCGCGTCGACGTTTTTGCTCGAGCCGTTGTAAAAATCGTACGACCCGTTGCCCCAAATGTCGCTGCAGTTGACCGTTATATAACAGCCGTAGAGGGTCTTAATGCCGGCGTAGCCGTTGTTCTCGACGCTCAGGTGATAAAGGTTGGCGTAGGAGTTATAGGCAAGTACGCCGTTATGTAGACAGTGGCGAATTATGGTGCCCTCGAAGGAGGACCGGGATGCACCGATCGCGTTCGTACTATGGAGCCGTACGCCGTTCGTGGCGTACTCGACGACCGCGTTCTTTAAAATCAGCTGATTGCTGCCGACGACGACGAGCGCGCCCCAGTCGCCCATCTTCCTGACTTTGTTCGCGGAGGTAAATTTGACGGGCATTCCGCCTTCGCCTCCCGCGACGAGCGCCCCGCTTTTAACGACGATCTCGGCGCCGTCTTCGTAGCCGCCGGTCCCCGTAACTTCGTAAAAACGAACTTCGACGCCCGCTTCAATCGTTAGCGTGGCGCCGTTCCATATGGTTATGTCGCCGTGGACGTAATGGATGCCGTCTTTGCGTTTCCAGGTCGTATCGTTAATGATATTCCCCTCGCGCACGTCTACCCGGGCCGCCACGTCTGCGGCGGACAGCGCCAACGCCACGCCGACTATAACGATTTTATTCACCATGGAGGACCCGCCTCCTTTTCGAGCCCAACGGGGACGCCACCCTAACATAAAAATGCCGCGCTTGCAACATTAATTTATCGAAAATAATTAGCGAAAAAGCGACGTCCGGAGTATTAAACGGCGGGCGAATCGGCGGCCTTTCGGCTTGGCCGGAAAGAATAGGTAGAGTTTTCCTTACCCCTTTGGGGCCATTATTCGTAAAAACCAGATGTAAAACGGCGGTGCGCCGTAGCGCCGCGGGCTCGAGCGGCGGGCGGGCCGTAAGTCCGTTAAGTCGAAATCACGGGCCAACGTCGTCGTCAGTCCCAGGATATAGTCGTCGCGCTCGGCGGCATCCGGGGGCAGCTCGCTCAGGAAATACGCGCGCCCGACCCCCCGCGCCGCCAGCTTCTCCCCTACCGCCGGGAGCCGTCGCTCTTCGGTAACTAGCACGAAGGGTTGCCGAAAGTAAAGGGGCGCGGCGTACGCCGGTAAGTACCATTTATTGGTTAGAACCGGCGCCGGGACGAGGGAGGCGAGGTCGGCGGTTAGGTCGTGGCGGGCGGCCTTCGTACCGGCGAGGCGGGCGAGGCCGAATAGTTGCGTCGCGACGGACAAGGCTACGAACGAAATGACAAAGGCCGCGCCGAGGGACCACCCGCGGCCCCCACCTCCTTCAGCTGCCTTGGCCAACGCGACAGCCGCCGCGGGCACGACGAACAGCAGGAACCGCGGGCCCCAAGCGTAACCGCTCGTATCCGGTATCACGACGAACAACGTAGCCGCGAACGCGGCCGCGGCGACGTAGAACGATTTCTCGAGCGCGGCGGTGCCGCGGAACGAGCGTCTTACCTCGGGAAGCGCGAGGAAGACGAGGCCGAAAGCGGCAGGGAAGGTAGCCGCGAGCGGCGTCGCGTAGCCGCGAAAGAACCGCCAGGACAGCAACGTCAGCGCTACGGCGCACGCCGCGGCGGCGTACGTGCCGCCGCGCCACTTGATACCGAGTAAAATAAAACCGATCACGGCGGCGGTACCCACGGCCAGGTACCAAGGCACGAACGCCACGAGCGAGTGCCCGAGCGCGTAGATGAACGCCGCCGGGCCGCGAGGTACGCCGTAGCCGAGGTTGGCGCCGACGCGCATGAACGCCGGCTGGCCCCACGCCATTCGGGTTAATAACTCGAAGGCCGCCGCGGTAGATAAGAAGGCCGCCGCGGGCCAGGCCGCCGTCCTCAGCCGCTCCCCTTTGTGAAATATAAACAGCGCGGCGACGGTCCACGCGGCGAGCCAGTAGAACTCGGGCCTCAGCGCCGCCCCCAAGCCCCAGAGCGCGCCGGCGAAAGCAAGCCGCGCCGTCGACTTCCTCAAGAGCAGGACAAAGCCCCCCAGCCATAGCGCCACCGCCGGCGTGTGCTCCCAGTAACAAAGGCTGTAGAAAAATATGGGGCTGGCGAACGCGACGACGGCGCCCGCGAGCCAGGGCCGGCGCGCGCCGAACGCGCGGCCGAGAATTATCGTCAAGAGCACCGTCGCGACGCCGGCCAACAACGGCAAAACGTACAAGCCGCGAAAGCCGAAGGCGAGCCAACCGGGCGCCGAGGCCAGCGCGAACAACAGCGGGTGTGGCGAGTAAAGCTCGCCGCCGCGCAGCTCGAAGAAACGCTCGACGACGGCGTAGCGGCGCTCGAGGCCGAGTTCGTCGCCGGGCCATCGGATGCGCGCAGAGCGGAAGCCGTTCTCGGCCAGCGAGCGGAGCTGGATGAATTTTACGCCCTCGTCGGAAGAGAAGAAAGCGTCCGGGGGAAGGACCGCGAGCAGACCCGCCGCGGCGCCGATGAAAACGAGTATAACCAGTAGGGATAATTTGGACATAGGCTCGAGCGCGGCCTATCGTAGCACGCTGGCCATAGGCCGTCAACGGCGGGGGCTCGTAAAGCGACCTTGCCGCCAGCCGCGCGTTATGCTAAAACAATGGCGAGGTACCGACATGGCACGGAAATACGTCGCGACGATCATCGCGCTGTGGGCCGGTTGCGCCGCGGCCTACGGCTACACCATCGAGCAATATTTAAACATCCGCGGCAACTTCCAAGGTTACTGGCTGCCGGGCGGCGAGGAAATTATCTTCCGCAACAAGGCCACCGGCGTCACGCAGGCCTGGCGCATGGCCGCGGAAGGCGGCTGGCCCGAGCAGATTACGTTCTTCGACGAGGGCGTCTTTTTCGCGGTCCCGCACCGCGTAACCGGGAACGTCCTCGCGGCGACGGACGTCGGCGGCAACGAACGCTACCAATTGTGCGTAATGAACGCCGACGGCTCGAGCCTCGCCCCGCTCACCGATAATCCCGAAGTAATTTACGACTACGGCGATTGGAGTCGCGACGGCCGCCGCCTGGCGGTAGCCGCCAACGAGCGCGACGAGCGCTACTTCGACATATACGTTTACGACCTGGAAACCGCCGAGCGCCGTCTTGTGATGCAGCACGACGGCTACAACCGGGCGTTGGCCTTCTCCCCCGACGGCTCGAGCCTCATAACCTACCGGGCCCGCGGCTCGCAGGATGCCGACCTTTACTTAATAGACCTTACGACCGGCGAGACGCGCCACCTGACCCCCCACGAGGGCGAGCTGGAGATAGGCGCCGTCGCCTGGGCCGCCGACGGCTCGGGGTTCTATTATACGCACGACGAAGGCCGCGACTTCCTCTCGCTCGGCTACTACGATCTGGCGAGCGGCCGCCGCGAATGGCTCGAGACGCCGCCCTGGGACGTCACGCAGCTCGAGACATCTTGGAGCGGCCGCTACCTACTCTGGACGACGAACGAGGACGGCTACTCGGTACTCCACCTTCGCGACCTGAAAAAGGATAAGGACGTGGCCCCGCCGAAGCTCCCCGCCGCGGGCGTTATGTGGGGCATACGCTTCTCGCCCGACGAAACGAAAGTCCTGTTTACCTTCTCGTCGCCGACGACGCCGACGGACGTATACGTTTGGCGCATCGGCGAGGCAGAGGCGACGCCGGTGACGAAGGCCGTGCTCGCCGGCATCCCGGCCGAGTCGTTCGCCGCGCCCGAGCTTATCTTCTACCCTTCCTTCGACGGGACCATGATCCCGGCGTACCAATACGTGCCCCGCGGGGCGGAGGGCGGCGGTCGCATACCCGTCGTCGTCCACGCCCACGGCGGGCCGCAGGTCCAGCAGCGGCCGTACTTCGATGCCGTTTACCAGTATTTCCTCGACGCGGGCTACGCCGTCTTCGTACCGAACTTCCGCGGCTCGATGGGCTACGGCAAGGCGTACGCCGACGCCGACAACTTGGAGCACCGGCTCGACGCGGTCGTCGACGTTTTCGAGGGGTGGCGGTACCTGGCGGAGCAGCCTTGGTGCGACCGCCTCAAGGTCGCGGTCTATGGCTCGAGCTACGGCGGCTTCATAGTACTGTCCGAACTTACCCAGAAACCGTACCATTGGGCCGCGGGGATAGACATCGTCGGCATCGCCAACTTCGTCACGTTCCTGCGGAACACCGGGCCGTGGCGGGTATCGTTGCGCGAGGACGAGTACGGCTCGCTCGAACGCGACCGCGAGCTGTTGGAGGCCATATCGCCCATCAACCACATTCAGGACATACGTTCGCCGCTTATGGTTATCCACGGCGCCAACGACCCGCGCGTCCCGGTGAGCGAGGCGGAACAGATCGTGGAGGCGGCGCGTATGGTCCTGGGCGACGACAAGGTCGTATACCTCCGCTACGAGGACGAAGGCCACGGCCTGAGAAAACGCGCCAACCGCCTCGACGCTTACCCGAAGATGGTACGATTCCTGGAGGAAGCATTCGCGGCGCGGGAGGCGTTCAGGGAAAGGTTGGAGAAGGAGGTGGAGGAGGCGGAGCGGGCGCGCGAGGAGATAATGGAGAGCGAGGCGGGGGAATGACCCGCTCGGAAATCGGAGGCCGGGCCCTGTTGAAATAGTTGACAAGGGAGGTGGTATGGGTATAAAATAAGGGTGACCTGATTAAATAAATGCTCGGGGAAACTTAGGGTGGAAAAGGTAAGGGAGTCGTTATGAACGGGATAACTACGAGATGGGCGAGCGTCGTTTTTTTGGCGGCGGTCGCGTTGATTTTCGTCTCGGCCGCGTCTTCGGCCCCGCCTTACGTCATAAGGTCTTTTCCATTGACCGGCGCTACGTCGCCGGGCCCTTGCGGCATACACAGCGGACGCAATTCGGTTTTTGTGATTTCCTATACGGCGCCCCGCGAAAATTACTTGTACGAATTCTCGCTTCAGGGCTCTTTTTTGTCCTCCGTAAGACTGGCGGGCGCCAACGCTATACCGCGGCGCACGAGCTCTACCATTACCTCACCGGCGACAGGAACGAGCGGCGCGCCAACGTGTTCGCCGCCGAGCTGCTGATGCCGTCGTTCGCCGTCAGCACGATCTGGAACGAGATGAAAAAATTCGGCGAGCCGAACCCGTGGGCGGTGAAGTTACTGTCGTGCCGCTTCGCCGTCTCGAGCCAGGCCGCGGCCATAAGGATTAAAGAGTTGGGGCTTATTTGACCGAGAGGAGAAGAGGACATGAAAA
>JABAOC010001437.1_pt1 | contig 43474 bp, 42 predicted proteins | sample 7062161 | NCBI WGS metagenome assembly JABAOC01 (sample SAMN14538625, study PRJNA623070) | marine sediment metagenome | biome: marine biome [ENVO:00000428]; feature: marine pelagic biome [ENVO:01000023]; material: deep marine sediment [ENVO:00002113] | place: India: Gulf of Khambhat ... | reverse complement strand
CTCCCCGGGCAGGACTCGAACCTGCAACCTAGTGGTTAACAGCCACCCGCTCTGCCGATTGAGCTACCGAGGATTGACAGACATTAATTCTAACCGCCCGTCTCCAGAAATTCAAGCAAAAGCTATCCGAAGTTTCCTGACTTTTCACCTAACCATTGGATAGCCTCACATCGTTTGTGGTCTCCGCCGAAGATGCTTTTATATTACAATATCTGCCGGGGAGATAAAAGTATAGGAATAACTTTGGCTCGGAGAAATGTCAGTGAATCATCTTACATATCCTTCGGGGAATCCCACATCGTTCCACATCACCAGATGATCGGTTTTGGAGTCAGGCATCATTGTGCGAGCTGCCATCTATGTCGGTAAAAGCTTGGTGGTAGAAATGCAAATCGTCAATCTCTCTTTTGGATCTCCCAGGGGGTCAATTATCCTTTCCGAATCCAATCAGATTGAGTGAAAACATCATTCCCGTGCAGTTTGATTGCCATTGGATTCTACTGGCACGGGAGAGCTATGCCAAGCCTTAACCGGAAATTTAAATCCAAAAGAGACTGGGGAACTTTGGGCATTATCCATCCTCTCGCTTTTTCCTCCTAGCTTTTCCAGCTCGTTCCGCGGCTTCCATTCCCACCATGTCAGAGATCTCCTCAGCCGAACCTACATGTATCGCCCTTGCTGGACAAGCGGCCTCACAAGCAGTCTGTTTTCCCCCCTGAAACCTATGAATGCACAGGTCGCACAGTTTTAGCTTCCCTTCATAGAATTGTGGAGCCCCGTAAGGGCACACCCAAAGGCAAAACTTGCAGCCGATACATTCATCTTCGTTAACCAGAGTTGTTCCAGTATCGACATCCTTGTAAATGGCCGAGAAAGGGCAGACATGAATGCAGGGCGCATCATCACAGTGCAAACATGGTATCGGAAGGAAGTATTGGTGGACATCACCCCCCCTTAGATGAGGTCCGACCTGATGTACTCGGATTAGCTCTGGACCTTCGGGTTTTGCAAGGGGTGGCTTCGTTGGGTAGGGTGCTAAATTGTGCTCCACTTTGCAGGCCACAATACATGCGTAGCAACCAATGCATTTATTCTTATCAATGAAAATGGTTCGATTCATTCATCCTCGACTTTAGAAACTCTGCAAAGTAGCGCTCTGAATGTTGTTGATCCCATTGATGGGTCATAGGGAGGGTCATTACTTGTTAGCACGTTAGTATTACTTCTCCATACGCAGTGATCTGGCCCTGTCTCTTCGGGATACCACCAGGACGCCTGTGTCATGACCACTCGCGGGTCCATTCCCTCGAAGAGTTTTGCCACCTGCCTTATTTTTCCTCTAGGCGTCTCTATCCAGACCCAGTCCCCGTCTTTTATCCCCAGCTTATCAGCGGTTTCCGGGTGGATCTGTACGAGGGGGTAGGGCTGTCTTTCTCGCAAATAGGGGACCTGCCGGTATTGGGAATGGAAATAGTAAGGAAGCCGCCCCCCCGTAGACAAGATCAGGGGGTATTCCTTAGCAAGTTCTGGTGTAGAATACGGACTTTCATTGGGCTCCCTGTAGTAAGGCAACGGGTCGTAACCGAGTTCTGCCATTACAGTGGAGTAAAGTTCTACTTTTCCCGTGTTGGTAAGAAAGCCGCCTCCGTCCCTCCAATAGTCTGTCTTATATTTGTAATACGGTTGGTCTTTCCCCATCTTGCCAAGGAAACCCATTTTGGTAAATCCTTTCCAGGTTATATCGGCCTTTCGAAGCTGGTAATCCAGCATCTCTTCCACGCTGTCGAACCACCACTTAGGGGCGATTCTCTTCCCTAATTCATTGAAGATTTTGTTATCTGGCCAGGCTTCACCTACTGGGTCCACTACTTTCTGTATGCATCCAATCATGAAGCGAGGGTGCATGTCCAAAATATCATCTGTCTCCAGCCAGTGGGCCGCTGGTAATATGACATCAGCGTACTCAGCACTAGGTGACATATAAAGGTCCGCAACAGAGAGAAAATCGACCTTCAATAGCCCCTCTTTCACCTCTCTGCTATTGGGATAGGTTACGAGAGGATTGGTCCCCTCCAGGTGCATGAGTCGAATCGGGGAAGTCCCTTCTCTTAACTGTTTAAAAAGCGTATGCACGTGGCACATGGCGAATGGGGGAGAAGCTAAAAGGCGGAATTCCTCGGCCCCTATTGCAAGTTCCTCGGGGGCCGGGACTTCCATGGCAAAATCTTCCATGGGACCCGTATCCGGCGTCACCCAGTTGATCATGCTGCCCGGTCTCTCAATATTTCCAGTCACCGCCATGAGACACACTATAGCCCTCAAAGTCTGGGTGGAATTATTCCCCGCTTCCAAGGATTCTCCTATCTGTATGCAACCTGGCCTCTGTTTGCCAAATATTCTGGCAGCTTCTATGATCTTACCCTTTGGGATCCAGGTTATTTCAGCCACTTTATCCGGCGGGTATTGTCGCACCCTCTCCCTCAGCCTGTCGAAGCCATAAGTCCAGTTTTTGACAAAGTCCGTATCATACAATCCCTCATTAATGATGACATGCAACATACCAAGGGCTAAAGCGGCATCAGTGCCAGGTCTAACCTTCAGCCACAGGTCAGCTCTTCCAGCAAGACGGGTGGCCCTAGGGTCAATAAGAATTAAGTGCTCTGCCTCCTCAAGGGAATTTAGAAACCAGACGGCCATTTCACCATCGGCATTAGTGATTTCAAGCTGTTTACCCCAGGATATTTGTGTCTTGGGGAATTCACCGCCCCACCCGTGATAGTCACAATAGAGTCTACCACCTACCGTCATACCAAAGGCTGCCAATCTCGGACCGTAGCAGAAGTCAGCGGGTAGGCCGATATTTGGAATGCCAAGGGATCTGGCAAACCGGAAGGTATACCTGTTGTAGCCTCGGCCTGTCCCCTGAAGAACAGCAACGGAGCGTGTACCGTGCTTTTCGATACTTTCCTTCATTCTGACCGCAACAATATCAAGCGCTTGTTCCCAGCTGATTCTTTCCCACTTCCCGCCGCCCCTTTTGCCTTTCCTCTTCATTGGGTGCATAATCCTATCGGGGTTATAAACCTCCTGAATACCCGAGAGGCCCTTTGCGCACATGGTGCCCCACGTAGGTGACTCTGGGTTACCTTCTATTTTGGTAAGCTTACCCTTTTCAACAGTAGCGATGACCCCGCAACCTCCATGACAGCTCTTGCATGTCGTCGTGACAAATTTGACGTCGGTTCTTATGGTCGCTTGATTGAGCCCCAATTCTATACCTTCTGGTTTCTTTGACCCTTACAGTGAAGTATTCTGTTAACCGGTAAGATTTACCGCAACGGAATTATCGCAAAACAGATCTTTGATTCGCCGGATGTCTTTCCGCTCTCTGACATAACCATAGATTTTGTCCTCTGTTTTCGCCTCACCCAGAGGAATAGGCTTCGTATTCCACAAGGCGAAGGGGAGCGGAACGCAGAAGGCCCTAACCAAAGAAGATCGAGAATCAGATCTGTGTGACTTTCAGAAGATATTCCTGAAGCCGGGCACGTGATCTCTGGGCCTTCTCCGGTGTCCATTCCTGAAACCCCTGTCCTGACTTAAAGCCGAGATCTCCCTTCTCGACCTTCTTTTTCAGGAGTGGCGATGCTTCCGGGGAGCTCTCAAGATACTTTAAGAGGTAGTCGTGAATGGCCAGGGTCAGGTCAGTGCCTACCATGTCCGCATTTTCCAAGGGACCCAATATAGGCAGTCTTAGTCCGAATCCAAACTTGACACACTCGTCTACTGTAGCCGGATCTGCGATCCCATGCTCCACAATAGAGATGGCCTCTCTCCAAAGGGCATGCTGAAGCCTGTTTCCCACAAACCCGGGAACATCCTTGTTGACCCGAACAGGGTGTTTCCCCACATGGTTTAGAAGCTGAAAAGTTGCATCCATCGCTGCATCGGAGGTATCTTGCCCCCTGACCACTTCGACAAGGGGTATGAGATAGGGCGGATTCCAGAAATGGGTCCCCAAAATCCTTTCTCTGCCCTTCGATTTCTCAGCGATTTCTGTAATACTGATCACCGAAGTGTTGGTCGCAAGGATCGTTTCTGGAGAACTGATTGAATCCAGATCCTTAAGAATCTTTTGCTTGAGCCCTAGATCTTCTAAAACAGCTTCAACGACAAAATGAGCGCCGGAGGCGGCCTCATTCAAGTTTACCGTGGTCTTGATCTTTGCCATAGCAGGCCCAATGTCATTCCGACTACCAATCCCTCTTTCAGCCATTAGTGTCAGATTAGACCGGATTCTTTCGACAGCCTTAGAGAGGATCTCTTTTTTGAGGTCCATGAGCATCACTGAATACCCATACATGGCAAAGACCTGGGCGATTCCGTGACCCATGAGACCGGCACCAATCACAGCAATATTTTTAATGTGCGGCATAAATCCTCCTAACCTGCTGTATAACCGCCATCCACGTAAAGAATAGCCCCGGTCATAAAGTCGGATGCCTTCGAGGACAGAAATATTACGGTCCCCAAAAAATCTTCCGGCTCACCCAGCCTCCCGATCGGAATCCGTCTCAAGAAATTCTTATAGAATGCATCATCATCAAACATCCATTGCGTCAAGGCCGTACGAAAAACAGTCGGAGCGATCGCATTGACGTTGATTCTGTGGGAACCCCACTCGCAGGCGAGCGATTTAGCCATGAGGGAGACCGCTCCCTTTGAGGGACTATAGGCGGTATAATTGGCCATGCCCAGCATCCCCCTCGTAGATGATACCAGAATGACCTTTCCACCTCTTCCCTGATCAATCATCACCTTCCCCACCTCTTTACAATACAACCAGGTTCCCTTTACATTCGCATCTATGATCATCTCCCATTCTCGAAGGGGTTGTTCAATAATGGAACCGGGTTTGTTCACGCCGGCCGCAGTGACCAGAATGTCAATGCCACTGAATTTGGCGACTGTGTCTTTGACGACACGCTTCACATCTTCATGATCAATTGGGGAACCTGCCGAGAAAGCCGAGATGCCTCCCGCTTTCTCTATCTCCTCCACTAGGGGTTCGAGTGTCTCCTCGCTGCGGCCAGTGGCCATGACTTTCACACCGGCCATTGCTAGCCCCATTGAAACAACTCGACCAAAACCTCCAGTAGCTCCTGTGATAAGGGCTACTTTTCCTGTTAAGTCAAAAAGACTCTGAATATCCTTTTTTTTCATATCATAACCTCGCTTTTCCACCCCCCCCATCGAACACGAGGCAGGCTCCACCCCCACCCCGAGCCGTAGGCCGTACGAGCCGGAGACGAGGAGAAGATTTTGGGGGGGCGAGTAATTTTTGCGAATCACAGCCCACTTGTCTGATCAGGCTAAAAATTACACTTGTCCAGGCCTTTTAGGTCCAGCATTTCCCTTGCGTCATCTGGTGAGGCCACTTCAAGTCCCAGTTCACGGGCAAAGCGGACCGCCTTTTCCACCTGCTCCGCGTTGCTCTTAGCCAATTCGCCCTTTCCTAAATAGAGATTGTCTTCCAAACCTACTCTCATATTGCCACCCTGAATCATATTGACGACACCCAAAGGGAATGAATGCCTGCCCGCCGCACAAACTGACCATTGGAATTCGCCAAAAGTCTGTTTTGCCGTATTGGTCAAAAAGACGAGGTTGTCTACGGTTGCCGGAATACCTCCCAAAATCCCCAGAACAAATTGCAGATAGATGGGCTCTTTGAGGTAGCCTTCTCTCATAACCTGGGCCAGGTTTGTGATATGCCCCACATCGTAAATTTCCAGTTCCGGCTGGGTCTGGACCTCGTTCATGGTATGGCAGAATACCTTAAGTGAGGTAAATGTGTTTGGGAAAATAAACCCTTCTGTTGATGCCAGGAACTCCTTTTCCCAATCGTACTTAAACTCCTTGTATTTACCTAAGACCGGATATAAGGCAAAATTCATGGACCCCGCATTAAACGTGGCCATCTCAGGTTTCAATTCCCTAACCACAGCGATTCTCTCCTCTGGCGTCATCGTGGCTGTTCCACCGGTCGTTACGGTCACAATCAGATTTGTCTTAGCCTTTATGCCACTCAAGATCTCCCTATAAATTTCAACCTTCGTAGTCGGTTTGCCCTCTTCTGGATCCCTCGCGTGGACATGCACAATGGTCACACCTGCCTCCTCACATCTTACAGCCTCATCAATAAGTTGCTGAGGGGTTAGTGGCAAATAGGGTGACATGGACGGTGTGTGGATATTGCCCGTAAGGGCGGCTGTAATGATTACTTTTCTCATGGATAACATTCCTCATAGCCTATTTTTTGATATTTAGGTTTTACAAAAATAAGGATCTAGTTCGACGACATTAGGTCGTCAGGTCGGCTCGGAGAGGAACCCCTTATGCTGTCCCGCATGATGCCCAGGGACGCTTCCCAGAACACGAACCCTCTTTCGTGCATCCAGCAGAGCACTCAATTCCAACAACGGGATTCGAGTGATAGGCCGATTTAGTCCGGATAGTTTATGACGACCAACATACTTGTTGGTTTATTTGTGTTATTGATAACCTCCCTTCCCTCATTGGGGCCCAGATAGAGGGAATCCCACTTGCGAAGAACATACTCTCTTGTTTTGCTCTTAACGGTGATCTCACCCTCAAGCACGAAATAGACCTTCTCTAAGGGAGAATCCTCATAAGCCCACTCAGCACCGCCCCCGGGTAGAAAATGGGATAGCCCCATCCAGAAGTTCTGGGCTCCGGTCTCCTCTTTCCCGTGAAGCCTCATTGCAGTCATGCCGAAATGCCCAGGTGCTTCATAGGCTTTCACATCCTTTAATTCTACTTTTTTCATGGTTTTTTGGCCTCCATACAAAATATAAAACGAGCTATTGATCTCCTTCATCCACGATGGCCACCAACCTGACGATTGATCCATCACCCTTCTCCCATCGAATGGGAAAGCCTGCGATGGTCACACGCATGCCGACCACTTGATCCAGTTCGCCGCCAACATTTTCCCACCCCATGATCCCGTTACGCAGCAACAGGTTATGACAGGGCTCCCAATAGGGGAAATCTTCTTTAACCTCACGCCCTGTTTCTCTTTTATATTCCTCACATATATCCGGCCTTAGGGGACCTGGACCATGGGGGGCTATCGCAGTACCGAGGGGATGATCCAACGCCTGTTGGTCAACACCCACAGCCTTCACGCCCTTTTCTACAAACCATTGGCCCGCCTCTTTATAGAGCCCTGGCGAATAGCAAAAGTAGTCCACACTGTCCGAGTACTTCTTGTACCAACCCGTATGAACGATGACGATATCGTCCTTTTCAATTTTAGGCCTTGCCTGCTCCAGGTCCTCTGGGGTAATCACTTCCCATTTACCCTTCGGGATGTCCACAACCACGCCGGTGCCGTAATACTTCTCTAGGGGAATCTCGTCCGTAAACATCCCTCCCTCGAACACATGTGCCGGTGAATCCGCATGGGTCGTGCAGTGCATTGTGGTCGTAATGACCTGGGAAAGAACACCAGACTTGGCATGATAATGGATGCGCTCAATCTTCACATCGGCAAAATAGGGCCACAGGGGGCATTTATCACCAAAAGGTTGACTTAAATCTACGAGTCTTACTTTACCCATTATTCAAAACCTCCTTTTCATTAAGATAGGCCCGGCAGAAGCGCCGGTCATCCGCTGACAGTTACTTTTGTCCGATGGGGCGTCGTTTCAAACCTCAAGACGGCGTGCTCACCCTCTGGCCCCAGGAGAAGATAAATCAGCAGATCTCAGTCCCACTTTTAGGGTGGCTAAATTCTCTTTCCTATAGAAATGGTCAACTGCACCAGCACACGGAAGAATGATTGCCCCGAAAGGCAATCATTTTCGTTGCCTCAACGCTCTTAGGCCATGGAAACCATCGTGCCCGTTAAGGGGATATAAGGATGCTCCTTGTTGTAAACAATCTTAAGTTCCCAAGGGAACTTGGTTCCTTTGACCCATTGACCACCGACCAGTGGTGTACGGCTGTAATTCTCGCTGTTATAAGTGATGGGTCCCACGATGGTACTCATGGACGTATCGGCTATGGCCCTTCTGAGCGTCTCCTTATCGATGCTGCCCGCCCTTCTCAAGACATCGGCAGCAATCTCATAGCCGGCATGCTTATACCCGATCGGCTGAGTCCATTCCTTCCCCGTATCTTTTGTCCAATCATCACAAAGCTCTTTCGCACTTTCTCCCGTCAGAGAACTCTTGAAGGGATGATGAGGACTCCACCAGATTTCTGTGGTAAGTCCATTGGGCAGATCACCGCCGAGGGCCCCAACGGCCGAGGGGAAGAGAATCGCCTTACCTATGGTAGCGACCTTGGGCCTGAATCCCAGCCTCTGGCACTGTCTCCAGGCTGTTGCGAAATCCGGTGGAATCGTATTTCCGAGTAGAATCTCCACATTCTCTTTTTTCCAAGCGCTGATAAAGGCACTGAAATCTTTGTTAAAATAAGGGAACCTTCCCAAATCAACAAAGCTATAGCCCATAGCCCCTCCCACCTTCTTGAAAACTGCTGACCACGCGACACCGTCAGGGTCGTTAGCCATCAAAATGCCAACGACTTTGTTCGTCTTAACCTCCTCCCACATGCCTGTGTAGACGGGAACAATATCTTTCTCCACAGACCAGAATGCATGATAAACCCAGTGGTAGGGTCCACCCTCCAACCAGGGTTCCAGGGGTGAATCCAAGGAGATGCCTGGAACCCTATATCGTTCACAGATGCTCGAGACCGGATTCACCGTGTCTGGCGTGTGGTAAAAGACCATTAGGTCCACTTTGTCCTTTACGATGAGTCTGGAAGCAATCTCTCCAGCCTTGGTGGGGTTGCTCTCCGTGTCCAATATCTTGACTTTGATGGGCACTTTCTTCCCCATTTCTTTGAGGTAGATGCCCCCGTCTCTGTTAATCTCGGCCACAGCCCGATCGTCCACCCACGGCGTCGGCTCTCCAAAAGAAGCAATCGGGCCGGTGGTGGGATTGGGCCGACCGATTAAGATGTAGTCGCGGCTGGTTGCCCTCGCCGGCTTCACCACCTTTGGGAGCACCAGACCTGATGTCATAGCGGTTCCCACCGCCATCGCGCTCTTTTTCATAAACTCGCGTCTGTTGATACCTCTTTGCCTACTCCTATTAAGCTTCTTCCTACCCATGTTCATTTCCTCCCTCCTTTTACAATAGTGTGGCGTTAATTGACTATGATTTGGCCTCCCTATACTCGACGGGGCGAGAGGATGGCAAAACCGGTTCTCTCCTGAAGTGTTCCCATAATCCCCTTAGGAGCTACCAGAATAATCGTGATGGCGATTGTACCCAATAGGAGCAAGCTTATATGAGCATACTCGGCTAACCATTGTGAAAGAAGGACATATATGAAAGTGCCCACAACCGGTCCTTCAATGGTCCCGATTCCACCGATGATAACAATAAAGACAAGGACGACGGTCCAGTCTATGGCAAAGGCCTTGTATGGTTGAATGAAGATTTGAAAGACATAGAGAACTCCAGCCGTGAGGCCGGTGATGAAGGCTGCCACTAAGAAACAGAACAGTTTTGACCGGAAAATTTCAACCCCCATTGTCTCAGATACCTCCTCATCATCTCGCATGGCCATAAGTCCCAGGCCTACCCTCGAACGCAGAATTGTATAGACGACTGCCAGAGCTACAGCACCTGTCATAAATGCAGCGTAATAGATCATCGTCATGGAGGGCGGATAAGCGGGTCTGATAAACAATCCCGTTCCATACTTGACATATTTCCAGTTGCTAAACCCAAGCAAAAGCATCTCGGCAAAAATCCACGTGCCGATGGCAAAGTAGATGCCTCGCATCCTGAAGATGAAAAGAGACATAAAAAGTGCAAGCAAAGCAGAGAACACCCCTCCAATAAAAACACTCAGCCAGATATACACACCATGATAATTGGTCAACACGGCAACGGTGTATCCGCTGAAACCGATAAATGCCTGCTGCCCGAGGGATAACAGGCCGGAATAACCAGCCAAGAGATTCCACATCTGAGACATAGCTAAATAGAGAAAATAGAGAAGACAAAAGAGAACGACATAGTCCGAACCCCAGATAGGAACCGTGGCAAATGCTGCAAAAAGCAGCCCCACAATATGCCATCTGTACTTGAGGGTTCTATGCTCCATTGCCCTTAGATCTTCCCGAACAAACCCTGCGGTCTCATCCCCAGAACTGCCAGCAAAACCCCATAACCAAAGAGCAGTTGGTAGCCCGGACCTGCGAAATGAGCACCTAGAAGCTGGGCCAGGGCGAGAATGAGACCACCAGCGAGACAACCTTTCATACTGCCCAAACCGCCAATGATCACTACGCCAAAGGCGATGATCAGATATTGAGGGCCGGTATGCGGGTAAAAGGTGAATGTCATCCCCACCAGGACACCCGCCACAGCAGCCGTCATCATGGCTATGCCCATGGCGTAGGCATAAATCTTCCTTGTATCGACCCCCATTAATCGGGCACCTTCCTCGTCGTCTGATGCAGCCCGTATGGCCCGACCCATGTAAGTTTTCCTAAAAAATAGATAAACAGCCAAAATGACCCCGACGCCTATCAAGAAATCCACTAAGTAGAGAACCGGTAAGTTCAGTGTCGCTCCCACCGGAATTGTCTTGACGGCCAAATCCGTCATCAGGCTGCGCGCGTCCGGTGTAAAGATTAGGAGTAAAAAGCTCTGCATGATGACCGACAATCCGAAAGCGACCAGCAGGGGAGGCTCCATCTCTTTCCCCAAAACACGATTCAGCAGAAACCCTTGAATAAAAAAGCCCACGAAAAACATGATTGGGACGATCAAGAATAAGGTAACCAATGGGCTGACATCCAGCCAGGTGACCAAGACCAAGCTCAGGTATCCACTGAGAATCATCAGATCGCCATGGGCAAGGTTCACCAGCTTAACGATCCCAAATATAGTGGACATTCCAATGGCGATGACGGCGTAAAGACCGCCCAGTAACACGCCATTCAAGAGAGGCTGCAAAAGACCCTTCATAGAAAGCTCCAAGATCCCCACCCATGTCATAAGATCTATCGCCTATCATTTCCTCCTTGGGCCTTGTGACCTAACCTTAAGTCGAATAAGCTAAATACCAAAATAAGCCTTCTTGACCTCTTCCTCGGAGAGGGATGAGGGCTCCCCTTCAAGAACCATTTTCCCCTCCAGCATGATATAGGCCCAATAAGCTGCCCGGAGGCTGCGCTTGACGTCCTGCTCCACCAGTACGATGGTAATACCATCTCGGTTGATCTGCTCCAATCGTCTGTAGATACTTTTGATGACGACCGGTGCTAGCCCGAGGGAAATTTCGTCACAGAGGATAAGTTTTGGATCAGACATCATGGCTCGGCCAAGAGCCAGCATTTGCTGTTCGCCCCCGCTCAGGGTGTTTCCCATTTGACTGTGACGTGCCTTGAGCACCGGAAACAGCTCATACAGTTTGCTCATAGCCTCATCTCTTTTGGGCCTCGTTCTTGGCGTGTAGGAGCCCATGACGAGATTCTCATAAACCGTCAGCCTGGGAAATATCCGTCTCCCTTCTGGAACCAGGGTTATCCCTCTGGGCACTGTCTCATGGGGAGGCAGACCGTCGATTCTCTCCCCAAGAAATTTGATGGTCCCCTGAGAAGGAGTAAGGAGTCCCGAAATGGTATTTAAGAGGGTGGATTTGCCAGCCCCGTTTGCACCAATAATCGAAACAATCTTCTTCTCTTTGACCTCCAGAGAAACATTCCATAGTGCCTGGAAATCCTTGTAGTGGACATCTAAATCTGTGATCTGCAGCGCGGCCTGATTACCCACTATTCAGCTCCACTCCCAGGTAACATTCGAGGACTTCCTCCGAGCTCATGACCTTCTCTGGATTCCCGCAATTCAGCCAACGGCCCTCGGATATCACCAATAGACGATCTACCCCTTCAGACATCATCGCTAGAATATGTTCAATCCAGACGATGGTAATGCCTCTTCTCTGTATCTTCTTTACAATCTTCAGAACCTCTTCTGTCTCCCCTTCGGTCAAACCACTCGCCACTTCATCAAGTAAAATCAGGCTCGGCTGCGTCGCCAGTGCCCTTCCCAATTCTAGACGCTTCCGGTCAAGTAGGCCCAATCCCCCTGCCAACCTGTCTCTCACTGAAAAAAGCCCAATCGAATCCAGAATACCCTGAATTGCACTCCGCCCTTTCTTCTCGCTTAATCCCCCGCCGTGTACAGCAGCAACCAGGAGATTCTCAAAGACGGTCATCTTGTCAAAAGGCCGGGGGATTTGGTAGGTCCGGCCGATTCCCTGCCGACACCTCTTGGAGGGGGATTCGTGAGTTATATCTTCTCCCTTGAGAGTGATTGTGCCTCTATCTGGTTTGAGAATTCCCGTGAGGAGATTAAATACTGTAGTCTTACCAGCGCCGTTCGGTCCCATCATACCCAGAATCTCTCCCTCCTTCACTTCGAAGGACAAGTCATGAACGGCCACAAGATTGCCAAACTTCTTTTGCAGATTATTTGCAATGAGTATGTCCGACATGCAGTACCCCCATTTCAAAGTGCTGGTGCACTTCTCTCAGAGTAAGAGGAACCTAAGGCGGATCAGTCAGATTGTATTTGGTCTTCTTTACAGCTTCACCACTGGAGGTGCCTTCTTGTAGTGAAGCTGAGCCGAAATCTTCGCCGTTGTCTCCTTCAATGCAGAAACCATCCCAGTATCACTTTTCCAAGTGATTCTCTGAGACGGCCCAGCCACTACCACAGCAGCTACGGGTATTTCCTCGTGATTAAAGATGGGTGCACCGAGAGCGCTGGTGCCGTCGTCGATTTCTTCATGATCGAAGGCGACACCCTGAATTTTTATCTCTTTCAATTGACCACGGAGCATCAAAGGATCTGTGATGGTACGGTTGGTAAAACGGTGTAGTTTGACATCAAGAAGACTATTCCGTAGCTCTGGAGGAGAAAAAGCCAGAATGGCTTTGGCTCCGGCGGCTGCATGGATCGGGAGTCTGTCACCGATGCTTCCGGCTAGACGGACCAACCGAGGCCCCTCAGCAATATAGGCCATAAACGTACTCTCGCCTGCAAGCACCTCCAAAACGACCGTCTCTTTAAGTGTGTCCCGAAGATCATCAATAAATGGCTTTGCGATCTGAACCAGATTCGTTTTTAGAGACTGCTTAACAGCCCGTGCGAGATCCGTGACTGATGGGCCAAGGACAAATTTCTTTGTCTGGGAGTTCCGGATGACAAAACCGTGCCGGGTTAGAGTTCGGAGGATTCGAGAGACGGTAGCCTTGTGAAAACCCAGCTTCTGACTAATTTCGATGGTACCCATTTCCTGATTGTAAGGGGAAAAAGACAAGAGGATGGTGAGGGCCTTATCTATGGAGTTGACTTTTTGAGCGGGAGGTCTCATATAACAAGACTCATTATCATAACGTGATATTCTTACTATATTTTTTCCACAACTATGTCAAACTGATTTTTCCCTGAAGAATGGATCTTGTCCCTCACCCTTTTCAAATAGTATCTCAGGTTCAGGCAGCTAGTATCTTCGCCAGATCTCAGGCAGTAACTTCCAATATCTTTCACTCTCGCTAAGAAGTCATTCCTCTAATAAGCAACGGAACGATCAAGATCAGGCCCATCATTTCCCCCTGGAAAGATTTGATGATACTATGGAAACCCTTAACAAGACCTGGGTAACGCTGCCAACGTCCTCACTAACCCCTAAGGGGTCGCCTGTGCAGACACTCTGAGAGGAAGTTTTGAAAATCAGAGGCTCGCGCAAGAGGAGGTCAGAGGCTGTGCGATCCGCGACTCGCGGCTACGGGAAAGATGTGTGGCGTCACAAAAGTGGATGCCTAAGTTATGTCCCGACGTCTATCTGCCTTGCGTTCTGATAATAAATCTTGTTCTTATCTTCCTCAGATAAGGGTAATCCTTCGACAAATTGAATACATTCTTTCGGATCCTCATAGGGGTAGTCTGTGCCGAGAAGGATCCGGTCTATCCCCATGGCGTCATAGGTACACATAAAGGCTGGCAGGAAGTAGTTCCCACTCGTCGTTATAAACACATTGTTTTTGATATATTCACTTGGCTTTCTCTCAAGCTTAGGTCTGGCATCAGGGTCGAACCATGGTATCACGTACGGATAGTCAATTCGCGCAAGAAGGAAAGGTAAGCCCTCTCCGAGGTGCCCAAGGATGAATTTTAATCGTGGATAATGGTCGAATACACCACTGAGAATCAGACGCATCATACATATGGCTGTCTCAACGCCGAATCCGAAAGGCGCACCAGATAGAGCCCATCCGTAAGAGGTTCTGAGTTGGGGGATAGATGGAAAAGAAGGGTGAAGGTATACTGGAACATCAAGTTTTTCGGCCCGCTCAAGTATGGACCAATACTTCTTATCATCCAAATATGTATCCCCGTAATTCGAATGCGTCTTCCAGCCCTTGAGGCCGAGCTCCTTTACGGCCCTTTCGAGTTCTTCAGCAGCCTCTTCCGGACTTTGAGGCGCGAGGGCAGCAAATCCAAAAAACCGGTCAGGGTGTTTCTTGATTACTTCAAAGAGAGCATCATTCGTCTTCCTGGCCAAAGCGGTCCCCACTGATGGGTCTAACAGTTCAACACCCGGAATGGTTAGAGAGAGCACCTGCACGTCCACTCCGGTCTCATCCATGGCCTTCAATCTTCCCTCCCCTGAGTCAAGCAACTTCCTGAGAAGGATATCCCCAATGGGCTCCACCGCATCACCACCCCAGAGAATTTGACATGTGTTCGTTTTCTTAGCCCTTACGTATTTTGGATATCCCTTATTTTCAAACATCTTCGCCACCCATTCTTCCGTGACAAAATGGGCTTCAAAATCAATCTTTTTCATTTCTTCCACCATCATACTTTCTCTTCTCCATGATCTTGCCAACCGACTCTGACATGCGGTGACAACGGACGTCGATTACCATCTCGGCCTTTCCCTTTTTAAACGAAACATCACTGAGCGTGGGCAGAGACTGCATCCAAGTTTTCCTGATTTCAAAGCTCTCGGGTGACTTATGCTCGAGAACACTTCCCTCCGGCTACCGGCGGAATTATGAGAATCACATCTCCATCCTGAAGTACCGTGTCCATACCCTTGAGGAATCCTATGTCCTGACCGTTAATCACTAATCGGATGTGCGGGATAGGGCTAGCACTACCCGGATCAAACAAATAGGAGGAGATTTTTTCTCCCCAGGTCGTAACCATCCAGGAAAGTAGCGCCTTCAGAGTGCTTCCCTTTGGCAGGGATACCTCGAGCTCTCCTTGGCCAACGATTCTCTTTAATACTGAGACGGTGTGAATCTTGACTTTGATCATTGCGAGAACACGGAAAGCAACAGATTGACCATGGCCATCTCGGAGTTTTGCCCCAAGAGCTATTGGGTGGTTGTCTCTTTCGCGTACAGGTCAGGCAGTAGATCGGCAAGATTACCCATTTCCTCGATGCAATGTTGCATGAGTGCCCTACCAAGCCCCTCCTCGGCTTTGAAAAGCCAGAATCGGCTTCGCATTTCGCATCCGAAATCGGTATCCCGGACAAAGTGAATCAAGTGGCCAAGTTGAACATCCTCTTCAAGTAACCCGACGTTGCCACAGACGGCGGCGCCGACCCCAGCTTCCTCAAATTTCGATGTATCAAAAAAATCAGAGGGTTCCCGAAAGGTGATCCTCAATTTGACAATCTCGTCACCAATATATTCATGCACAAGATGGCTAGCACCAACATAATGACCGGGTTTCCAGTGCTCATCCCAGTCTCCTATGAGGTGGTCCTTGGGATGCCAGGTTTTGTATTTTTGCGTGTCTCCAACATATCCAAACCACCAGTCAACCATTTTCCCAGCACAACGGGGCATTCGGGTCAGAACGGCCACGAACACGTCCCCATTCGGCAGACGCATGTAGCCTGTCTCTGTTGGCAAATATCCGGGTTCCAAAAGTCGATTGGCATCTTCGAGGTTCATGGTTTTCCTCCCTTCTCTGTCAATCACGCATTGCGGCTTTATTCCTTAAAGGGGGTGTCCTTTCCCGACACGCCTCACCACAAAATTGACCTTTAGCTTCTCACACACAAATTTTGTGAGAGACTAGACTTCGGCTCCTCTCGACTCCAGATGGAAAAGTTGACCCGCAATGTCAGAAATCACCATTTCCCGAAACAGCCTTCAAAAATTCATCGGTTGTGATAACCCACCCAAAAAGGGCTTCAACATTCCAGAGGGTTGCTTCCTGAGTTATTGGCGGCCCCACATTGTTAACAGCGTCTGATACAATAATCGGCCAATAATCCAAGAAATACCCGTGCCTCAGTGTTGATTCAACACAGACATTCGTTGCCACGCCTGTATAGATACAATACTTTATATTATACGTTCTCAATACACCATCGAGATTTGTTCCAACGAAGCCGCTATATCGTTGTTTCCTAATCTTTATATCTCCAGGGCGTATTTCTAACTCTTCACAAATCGCTTCGTCCCAAGACCCTTTTGTAACAAACTTTCCCCAATATTCGGGATTACCTCTCATCATCACTAGACCCAATTCCTTATACCAATTTGGAGATTCAGAGCCGCCACTATTAGAGTAATCGGGATCGTAACTCATTTTTAGAAATACAATCTTGCAGCCTGTTTCTCGTGCCGTATCAACAATCTTTCTAACGTTGCCGATTATACCTCTAGCTGCAGATACGTCCCAGCCAAAGGTGTCAAACATGCCACCCTGACTCAGGAATGCATTCTGCATGTCAACCACAATCACAGCCGTTCTGTGCAAATCTATTTCAATTGATTCCGGTTTTGCATGTATCGTGGTGAACTTTCCAGGGCTTACAGATCCTTTTGCTTCCTGTCCCGCTGGGGGAATTGACCCTTTGTGGCTTTCCATGAGTTCCCCTCCTCCTCGGTGTGGACTTTCCTGGAAAAAGTGACTCCGCCGCTCTTGTGCAAACCTCGGACTATCCCTGCCCAGCGATTGCCTTTCATATTGAGATCGCGCGAATCTTGACCCTACCCACTACCAGATCGAACTATCTAGCACCCCAGCTCGTCTGCCACATAGGCAAGTCCGAGTTCCACAAGCTTTTCTCTTGAAGGAACACCTGTGTTGAGATTCCAGTCTCGAACCGTATAATATTCATCCAGCATCTTTTTGAGGTCATCTTTGCTGATGAAGTGCCCCTTGGAGGCGCCAGACTTGAGGGGTTCAGTCAGCACTCTTTCTGGCAACGTATCGTCTTTTCGTGTAAAACCTTCCCGCACATTGAAGGCCCTGGCCAGATTATTTATCCGCTCACCGACTTCCTCGATCTCCGCAGCTGTGTAAGAAAATCCCGTGACAGCCTCCATCAAAGCCGCCGTATTTTGGGTAGCGAAATGGGAAACCGCCATGTCCAGGATAAAGACGCACATCGTGGCACAGTCAGCAGTAGCGGTCCGTACATCCTGGTTCCACTTAGTAAGCTTGCCTTTGCCCTCAACGGCAAACCTATCCACTGCGTTGGGAACAGGAATGCCGAAAATCTCTTGAAATGCATAGCCTCTGTTGTGGTCCGCGCCGGTAAATGCCGTGGCATAACTCAATCCATGGGCCTTGGCACCCCGAACGTCATAACCGGGCAACTCAAGACCCTTTACATGGAGTGCGTATTTATCAGCTCCCTTGCCTATTTTCTCTGCAGCAATCTTAACGCCATCGGTAAGCAGGTCCCCAATCCCCTCCCGGAAGGCCATCAGACGAAGCAACGCTAACATCGCCTCGTGATTGCCGAAAGTCAGCTCTAGGCCTCCTGTGTCGGCCAGCCCCAGAATACCCTTCTCAAACAACTCCATCGCAAAACCGATAGCAACGCCACTTGATATCGTATCCAGACCCAATTCATCAGATAAGCGATCAGCAGCAATAATCGCATCCATGTTGTCGACACCCGTCTGCCCACCGAAGGCGTACAGGGTTTCGAATTCCGGACCTTCGGAAAGGGCTCCTGCGTAAGGCTCTGTGCGTGCCAGATTCAATTGGCTACATCCAACAGGACATCCGGAGCAGAACTCTCTTCCAACGTTTCGGGTCTCTAGTGCCTCCACACCAATCTGTTCTACAGGGGTAAACTCACCTGTGGCAGACCAGTTCTTGGCGGGGAATATGCCTAACGCGCAGGTGTTATCCACATTTGATGGTGTCCCGGTTTTTGAGAATTCAGGATATAAGACGGGGCTTTCCTTCATGGCTTTTATCATGTGACCTCTTGCAATCTTCAACTTCTCTTTAGAAGCCACTGTAACGGAGCCTGCCCCGCGTACCGCTATGGCCTTGAGGTTCTTCGAGCCCATGACCGCACCGAGTCCCTTGCGCCCAGCTGTCCTCATCTCGTTAATGATGCAGGCCATTTTGCTCAGGTTCTCACCGGCAGGTCCGATACAAGAAATCCGAGTATTCTGATCCTTCAGCTCGTTCTTGATGATTTGCTGGCAGTCCGTGGTTTTCGTGCCCCATACGCTGCGCGCGTCACGAAAATGAACTTTACCATCCTTGATCGAGACATAAGTAGGCTTAGGTGCCTTGCCTTCAACGATCAAGACATCATAGCCGGCACGCTTCAATTCAACCGGGAAATGTCCCCCTGTAAGAGCAACACCCACCGCGTTGGTCAAGGGGGATTTCGCGGTGACTGCCATTCGGCTGGCACATGGGATCGTGGTCCCTGTAAAAGGTCCCAACGCAAAAATCAGTTTGTTCTCCGGTCCCAGAGGATCTGTTCCTACCTTGAGCTCATCAAAGAGATACTTTATTCCAAATCCTGCGCCACCGATATAATCCCTGGCAACATCAGGTGGCAGGGCCTCTTCTCTTGCCGTGGATTCTCTAAGATTGATCCGCATGATTTTCCCGGTATAACCACCACAATACATTTTTCTGCCTTTCTTCATTCACAGTTATTCCGTGACCCAAAATGGGTACTCTCCCTGGTTCGTGCGCGAGAAGCCAACCTAGTCAATATCCGGCAACGGTAGCATTTAACCCTCGCGCAGCTACTCTATATAAAGACACCTCTCCCGAAAACCCGAAGAAGGTGCAGCCGGACGAGGATACTTAATGATTCGCATGCTCCCAAGGATTGAGTCTCAGGTCCTTTTTCATAGCTCAGGTATTGAGACCGTTTTCCCCTCCAAGGGTAGGTTTTTGTAATTTCCATTAGACACGAGCACCGCTTCAAAGGCAAACTTCTTTCCTTTGACCCACTGAAGGCATCCCGAAGGTGTGACGGCAATATTCTCTTTGGTAAATTTGGTGGGACCCTGTAAGGTCTCCAGATCCGTATCGGCGAGGGCCTTTCGGAGGGTTTCTTTGTCCAACGTTTGAGCCCGCCTGAGGGCGTCGGCTACCATTTCATAACCAGAATGACACCCCCCAAGGGGCTGAGTCCACTGTTTACCGGATGCTGCCTCATAAGCCTCGCTGAACTCTTTTGCAGTTTTACCCGTCAGAGACGACTTAAAGGGATAAGCCGGATGCCATACCGCCTCAGATGTGACCCCTACGCCCAAACCGCCGCCAATTGCCTCGATGGCGGAGGAGAAAAGGCCCGCCCTGCCGGCAGTGCACGCCTTGGGTACAAATCCCATGCGATGACTCTGCCTCCACAGCGTTGCAAAATCAGGCGGCGACATGTTTGCAAACAGGATCTCCACTTTCTCCTTTTTCCAGCCATTTATTTGGGTGGTATAGTCATTGGTCCCCACAGGGAATCTGCCCAAGTCGACCAATTCATAGCCGGCCGGCCCAAGCGCTTTACCGGCGCCCTCAGCCCATGCTATGCCATCGGAATCATTTTGAGCGCATAGACCAACGACTCTGTTAGTCTCAATCTGATCCCAAGCCTGTAAGAAGGAGGCGATAAAATCCCTTACGCTGATGGAAGCGTTAAAACACCAATGAAATGGCCCTCCATGCAAAAACATCTCAACAGGCATCATGGTGCTGACCGACGGCATCTTGAACCTTTCGCAAACACCTGATACTGGGCTCACGGTGGCAGGTGTACTGGAGACGTACATGATGTCTATCTTGTCGTTGAGTATAAGCCTAGATGCCAGTTCAGCGGCCTTCGTGGGGTTACTCTCGGTGTCAAGTATTTTGACCTTAACCGGCACCTTTTTCTCGTATTCTCGAATGTAAATGCCTCCGTCTTTGTTGATATCACCCAAGGCCTTGTCATCTAGCCATGGCGTGGATTCGGCAAAGGCGGCTACCGGACCCGTAATGGGGAGGGGACGCCCAATAAGGATGTGGTCTTTTGAGGCTGCCCTAGCCGTCTTGACAAACCTGGGTATCGCAGATGAGATACCCATGGCACCCACCGTATATCCGACGTTCTTCATAAAATTCCGACGAGTCATACCTTTCTTCTTACTGTTTTCCATCTCACACCTCCTAACGCTTTTTCATTTTTTCCACGAGATTCCGGCTCTCATTTCTTTTCACAGATGAAGATTTTCCCCGTCTATCACCTCCTTGTTTCGTGAAGTTGCTTCTTCGTGCGCTCCTCCAGCCAATATCCCCAGTAATCCTCAGCAGCTGATCTACGGCCTTTTGTCTAATTCCATTTCTTCTCATTCACCTTTGTACAAAATGCATTAGGGCAGAGTCTGCCCTGCATTTCTAAATTCTCAGTGCCTCGTGTTCGCATCTCTGACATTCGGGTGATGTTCAAGGCCAACCTGGGCAGATTATCAATGGCTACCGGCTACTTGATAACGGGCTGACCTGGCCGGATCATATCGGAACTTGAGAGATACCGACCGGCAAGAACCAAGACGTGTGGGCCAAGAACATATGGCCTGTCTGCCTCGTTCAGGGAAAAATACTCACGATCTACAAGATTGCCTAAGACCGATGAGAGGCTTCTCTTTGGGATATTAAGGAAGGAGCCGAGTTCGTCATGGGTCTTACCCTTCTGGCTCAATCCGATAGCCTCCAGTATCTGAAAGACCCTATCCGCAGATTTACCCATGACGCCTATCGGTTCATATGCCTGAACTACGTTACCATTGTTGGCATCAGACCTAACATGACGCAGAGGACTTGTCAAGAATGTATCGTGAGGAGTTTCCTGAGTCTTTTGATCAAAAAATTTCAACTTTCTGATGTCTTACGACAATTTCAAATCTTTTGATCGGAACCTCATAGCCCTTCCCTCCCCCCTTCCCGGCGTCAGCGAGTCAGGTGGGGACGAGCTGTTGCCCAAATTCCTTTAGACCACTTGTGTCGCAGTCATTTCCAGAGTATTTCACTAGAAAGTGGGAAGGGAAGCTCTGAACCAAAAGTCGGTGTTCGTGGTACGTCGTCCGTTGTTCGTTGCATAAAGACTGAGATTTTCGCATTCACGGCTATTCGAGTAACGGGCCTAGGCATTTGATTTTCAATCGAATGACCTGAAAGGACCGTTACAACTGAGCCCTGACAACCGACAACGGACAGCACCAAGAAAAGGTTTTGAGCAGCGAAGAGCGCTCCTTTTTCACTTTCATCAGACAAAAGCCGAGAAAAGGGATTTGGGAACGGCCCGAGGAATACTGAAACCCTTCCACCGCAAACTTCCCTCAGGGGCATGAGCGTCCACGAAACTGAGGAAACTCAAAGAAATCTCAAGGTATTCGCCTGGTGACCCACTGTCGAAAGATCAATCCTAACCAATCCGGCAAAGTGCGACTAAAAAGGCTTGGCAAATTCTCAATTATCAATTATTCTAAAGACCCGGACCCCCTCCTACCGCTACGATGGAGGCGCGCATGAAAATGGTGAAAAACATCGGGTTGATTTGCTTGATCCTGGGGCTTTACCTCATCACCTCCAGACCAGCCATGAGCCAGTCGGTCGTTGACAACAAGATCTGTGTGGATTGCCACTCACAAATGAATCCAAAAATCATTTCCACCTGGCAGGAAAGCCGAATGGCCTTGTCCGGGGTTACCTGCATCGACTGCCATGGATCGGATCACCAAAGTGCTGACGACGCCTTTCGGATCAGCATGATTGTCGGGGGCATCTGCCAAAAATGCCATGGTGATGAGGTCGTACAGTTCCAGGACGGAAAGCATGCTCGTGCCTGGACATCGGTCTATACCCTCCCCGACGTGGAAGCCCTCCCGACCGAATTGGTGGAGGGAGAACAGGGATGTGGCGGCTGCCACGCCATTGGCCGCTGGGATGGACAGTGCGACTCTTGCCACACCCGCCACACATTCTCCAAAGAAGAGGCCCGTCAGCCGACTGCCTGCCTGCCATGCCATGGGGGCGTTAACCACCCACAATGGGAGATTTGGCAGACTTCAAAACATGGTGTTGTCGTCACGGCGAGTGAACGAAAGCGAGGCCCGACCTGCCAAACGTGTCATATGCCAAAGGGTAACCACGGGGTGACGACTGCATGGAGTCTCCTGGCTCTTCGGGCGAGCGGAAAGGACCTGGAGTGGGCCGAATTTCGAAGAACAATTCTTCGGTGGCTTGGGTTTATCGATGCTGCGGGAAATCCCACAGAGGGCCTCGATCGGCTCAAGGCCAGAGGGATCGTTCTTCTCTCCTTTGATGAGTGGCAGGAGCAAAGAAACCGTATGGTTGGCGTATGCAATACATGCCACAGCAGGCTGTTTGTGCTTGAAAAAATGGAGGAAGTCGACAGTATCATCAAAAAAGCCGACCATCTCATGGCCGATGCCATTGGCCTTGTGCAGAGCCTCTATGATGAAGGGTTCCTCTCGAGACCCAAAGAGAAACCTCCTTGCTGCCCGGACCTCCTCGGTTTTCATAAGGCACCGAATCCACTCGAAGAGAAGCTCATGACCATGTTTTTGAAGTATCGTCTGATCATGCTTCATGGCGCCGTTCACAACAATCCGGACTATGTAACCAATTACGGATGGATCAGGTTAAAGGAGGGATACGAACAGATCAAAAGGATGGTCAGGAGTCATAAATCCGATGAAGTATCACGGGGACAGAGAGACCCCGTAATGCGCAGAAGACCACCTCTAGCCGCCGACCAGCTCCGCTGAACTCATACCGAGACCCTCAAGTGAGGTCTCTGCATGGAGAGGGGCCGCTCCAGCCCGTTTCCTTCAAGAAGTCTTTCATTAGAAAATAGCTCAGCAGTCGGTCCGTCGGCGGCGACCCGTCCCTCATTCAGAATGATCGTCCGCTCGCATAGCTCCGTGACCATGTCCAGGTCATGAGTCGCCAGGATTTTCGTGTGTTGAAAGGTCCCAAGGAGCTGGATGAGTTGACGGCGGGACCGTGGATCCAGATTGGACGAGGGTTCATCCATCACCAGAATATCGGGATCCATGACAATGACCGACGCGATACAGATCGATCGTTTTTGTCCCTCTGAGAGTTTATGGGGGGGTCGATCTTTGAGCCCGGAGCATTTCACTTGCTCCAGGGCTTTTTTAGCGGCCTGCTCAACGTTCTCTGGCGTCCAACCGAGATTGAGGGGACCGAAGGTGACATCTTCAAAAACCGTTGGCATGAAGAGCTGATCATCAGGGTTCTGAAAAAGAAATCCGATCCTCCTCCGAAGCTCCTTCACCGTTTTCTTCGATAGTACGACCTCACCAATCCTGACTTTGCCTCTCGTGGGTACCAGAATCCCGTTGATCTGAAGAAGAAGGGTCGACTTCCCAGCACCATTCGCCCCTACAATACCCACAGATTCCCCGTGGACGATTCGACAGGAAATGCCGTTAAGGGCTGGCGTTCCGTCAGGGTAGCTATAATGAATGTCTTCAAGTTCGATGATATGGTGACTCACCCGTGCGTCCTTATTGTCCAGACAACCTGAGGGTCAGAATCCCAATGAGTTCGCTGATATTATTGACCCGAAACAGGATAAACAAAACCACCGACGTACACAGAAAGATAACGTCTCGGCTCCTGAATCTCGGGCGACTTAATGTTCGGATCTCTCCTTCAAATCCACGGTTACACATGGCCCAGTATACCCTTTCGGCCCGGTCCATGGTGCGGAGGAAGAGGTTACCGAGTAGCCTTACAAAAAGCTTGACACTTGGCCCCTTTTCTCCAAAGCTTCTCATGTTTCTCGCCCGGACGATTCGAATGGCTTCCTCGATCAGTACAAAAATAAAGCGATAAAGAAACATCAGTTGAATCACAAATAGCTTGGGCACTCTTAGGCGTTCCAGGGCTCCACAGATCCCCGGGAAGGAGGTTGTCGCAATGAGGATCAAAGCCGCCCCTACAGTAAGGGCAAACCGGAGCATCACCGATGCGAAGGAAATCCATCCCCCGGCGATGCCAAGGGGCCCAAGCTGGATCGCAACCTCTCTGTCGAGTAATGGGTTGAAAATTCCAATCAAAAGGGCAAACGGTGAAAGGACCACCAGTTTGTTGAGGAGAAAACCGACTGGAAGATTCGCAAGTGAGACCATCATAATCGGAAAGAAGAAAAAGGGGATCAGGCCAGTGACCTCATACTTGGGAAAAGAAACCACCGTCACGACGAAGACCGTTGTCACGAGGAGCTTGCTTCTCGAATCCAACCTGTGAACGATGGTCTCCCCATATGAGAGCCTGTCCAAACGTCCAAGGTCAAAGAATATGGAGTCAATCGAAGCCATGGGCCACGCAAAAGTTAAGAGGTAAGCGAATTTACCTCGTGTAGTGATCTCAAAACCTATCCCGGTGGTCTTCTCCGTCTCCTGACCACGATACCCAGCAATACGGAGAGAGCTAAGGTCATCATAGCGCCGACAATGCCCGCAGTCGTCTTCCCAGAATCAATCACAGGCGAAGTCTGTTCTTCCTCACCTTTCCCAGCCAGCGCGTTCTCTCTCTTCGGAGGTTCATTCTCTCTGAAGCCGTAATCAGGAAGAATAGCCGTTCTATCCTGAATCGCTCCCAAGACCGGGATAATCCCTTCCTCTGGCTCAGGAAGCTCTGAGGTTCCGTAGAGTCTCTGGATCGACCACTCGAGGCCATCTGGGTATGCAGACGCGAACCAGGAGAACACTCCGGCCGTTAGAAGTGCAATAGCCACCACCCCGATGAGTACCCTTTGCATCGGGATCGTTTCCAACCGCCACGATTTCGAACTCAAGTCCAGAATCTCGGGTCGCGCTTTTCTCACAAAACCAATGAATCCTGCCGTTACGGCTCCTTCGACAAGACCGATAAGCAAATGAATCGGTTGCATCAGGAGAACAAAGTACTTGAAGGGAAGCTCACTGATGCCGGACAAAAGCGTTTCCACGACAAGGCTTAACGCTCCGAGCTGCATTGCCACCAGGACCGCCATCAATGCAGCAACTGTCATCCTCTTCGGCGAGGAATCCCGGGCCACCATTTGTCTATAGATCAGGGGATAGGCAATGAAACACGGCCAAAAGCCTAGATTGAACATATTACTGCCCAGGGCCAGCAATCCTCCATCTCCGAAAAAAAGAGCCTGAACGACGAGGACCGAGGCAAGGGTGAGAAAGGCAGCATGAGGCCCAAGGAGGATGGCTAAAATCATCCCTCCCCCCAGATGACCACTCGAGCCAGTTCCGGGAATCGTGAAATTGATCATCTGTGCAGCGAAGACAAAAGCTCCCAAAACTCCCATGAGGGGGATCTTTTTCTCACCGATTTCCTCTCTGACCTTTCTCGCACTATAGACGATGGTACCGCCCGAAATGGCCCAAAAGGCAGCACCGACTGGAGGCGAGAGCAATGCATCTGTCATATGCACGGCAGATTCTCCTCTCCTCTAGGAGTCTGAACGGAGATCGCAGAAAAAAAATCTTTTCGCCACTCAGAACCTCTCTTGGACTGTTCTAAGGCTCCCTTGACTGCAAATGGACCCTTGCGCGCCACTTCATGTTAAAACCCGCTCTGCTTTCGAATAACTGATCCTCTCGCCCGCTCTCCCCCGCAGATTCCCGCGGGAAATCGCTCAAGCCCTCAGAGGTCGCAGAGAGAGAAACGTGTTACATCAGATGGCTGCTCCAATTTTTGGAGAGGAAAAACTGGGGCAAATGCTTTGCCCTGGATTGGTCTCACCAGTCCAAAGCAGCTTTTCTCCGAGGCTCTGTGTACTCTGTGAGAGGCTACAAAACTCGAATTCGCTAAGAATTGTTATCGAAAAAATTTTGATTTGCGTTCAAGCTATTTTTTCAGTACTCTTCAGAATCTCCCAGATGAATATGCTGAGTCGTGTTACGATTTTTATATTTGTAGCACACCCATTGCGTTAAATCAACGGTTAAACGCATGGAGGAGTTCCCCCATTTTCCCAAGGGATATGTCTGACATGCTAGAGATTTCTGTAGGATGTTTCCAAATTCCTCAAGCGGGGGCCCTCGTGTCCCTTCACTCCTGGGCTCACGCGGTGGCCCTCTCGGGATTCACCGGCGGGGAATATTTGCCCCTTCCGCGCTCTGAAGGCGCGGCTTTCCCCTCCCTCTTCATCCTCGAGGGGCCCCACCGCTTCCGCAACGTCGCTCAGAGACAGCAGGCCCCCTCAAATATGGGGGAACTCGTCTTGAACTCAAATGGAGTTTATTCAGGAATGAAGCACGAATCGCTGGTCTGAGAAGGTCCGAGAATTCAAGATCAGTGCTCCTTGACAACTCATTCTCCTCACTTGTAGTATGTTTTAGCCGATTCCCTAGGGAAATTTACGGTCCCCATGGATCCCTCAGCTTACATACCACCCAACAAGAGCCTTGTTCTGGACGGAGTGACCAAGCGTTACGGATCCGTTCCCGCTGTTGACCAAGTGAGTTTCATGGCAGAGGACCGCGAGTTCCTCGCAATCGTCGGTCCGACTGGATGTGGCAAAACGACCCTGCTTCGGCTCATCGCTGGTCTGGAAAAACTTGACGCGGGCCATATCTTTATCCACGGTCGATGTGTGGACAAGGAGAAGCCCTCTGATCGACGGGTTCGCATGGTCTTTCAAGACAATGCCCTTTGGCCTCACATGAAGGTCTTTGACAAAGAGGTCTTTAGCAACCTGAGCTTCTCCATGAAGATTCGAAGACAGCCGCCTCAGAAGATCGAAGAAAAAGCCAACGCGATTGCAGGCCGACTCGGTATTGAGAAAAAGTTGTATCCCAGAAAGCCGGACCAGCTATCTGCAGGCCAGCAACAGATGGTTGGCATTGGAAGGGCCATGACTATCGAGCCTACAATACTTCTCCTCGATGAACCCCTGTCCAACGTGGATCCCCAGCATCGTCTGGCCCTTCGAAAGGAGCTGAAGGACTACCATATCCAGATCGGAGCCACAACGCTCCATGTCACCCACAATTTGGTTGAGGCATTCTCTTTGGCAGACAGGCTCGCCATTATGCAAGAGGGGAAAATCATCCAGATCGATGCCCCATCGAAAATCCGGAGAAGCCCTGCCAACCAGTTTGTGAGTGACTTTCTCAGGTGTTTCAACATGTGATATCAGAGGTGAGGCGTAAGTCAACGTAATCATGATTCCTTCGATCGATAAGCTACCCCCTGAGACGGCGAAAAACCTCTTAGGGATATTTTTTGACCTTGACGATACTTTCACGACCCGTGGCAAAATCCCCTCTGTCGCTTATCAGGCGTTGTGGGCCCTCAAGGAATCGGATCTCAGGGTTGTTCCTATTACGGGGCGACCAGCGGGATGGTGTGATCACATTGCCCGGATGTGGCCTGTGGATGGCGTTGTTGGAGAAAACGGGGCCCTCTATTTCTGGTATGACGAACCAGAAGGAAAACTCAAGAAGCGTTTCCTCGATCCTGAACCCGTTCGTGCTGAAAAACGGAACCGTCTGGAGGCCATTCGGGATGAGATACTTGCCTCGGTTCCGGGCACGGCGATTGCGAGTGATCAACGCTATCGGGAGAGTGATCTGGCCATCGACTATTGCGAGGATGTGAAACCTCTCGATCGAGGTGCCGTCGACCGAATTTGCCGGATCTTCAAAAAACACGGGGCGACCTGTAAGGTAGCCTCCATCCATGTCAACGGATGGTTCGGAAATTACGACAAACTCGCTATGACGAAAATCTTCGTTCAGGAGCAATGGCGAGTGGATCTGGATGCCGATAAGACGAGGTTTCTCTTCTGCGGTGACTCGCCCAACGATGAGCCCATGTTCCGGTACTTTCCCTATGCAGTCGGAGTGAGAAACGTCCTTCCTTTCGCTGACCAGATGAAGCACTTACCAACCTTTGTAGCAAATCGGGAGGGAGGAGAAGGGTTCGCCGAGATTGCCAAGATTATACTTGAGCAGAAGGACAAAATCGTCAAAGAAACGATTGACAAATAAGAGGGCGAAAAGTATAACGGGATGAACCTGTTTAAATGCCCAAGCAATGGGGGTTGTCCTTCAGCCTGCCGGAACGACGTGATTTCAAGCGCTAGAATATCCAGACTGATTAACTCACCAGATAAGGGGCGCTAGCGACTCGTAATTGTATTTACCGTACCTTGGAAGGTCCCAAGAAAGGGGTGTGGAATCACGAAAAGGCCCGTGGATTGTTGGGTTTGAAGACGTTCAGATAGCCTCTTTTGTCATTCCAAGTATTATCACAATCAGTCAGCCAGTTTACGAAATGGGGCCCTGGTGTCCAGGTCCTGTTACACCATAGCAGATATAAGGAAAGAACCTTTCAAGCCAGTTCATAGGATTCTCGAGGCAAGGCTTTTTCAAGGGATTCTACTATAGCAGTCCCAACTGAGAAGAAAGAACTCGATAAAACATAAGGTTATGTCTGCCTTTAGGGCCGCCTTGGATAGGATTAAGATCGCATGTGATGTGACAGGCTGGGAGTTGGTATCATGGCGACGGTGTCATTCCATTACGTGACAAAACGTTTTGGAAATTTCGTGGCCGTCAAGGATTTCGATCTCGGCATCGGGGACAAAGAATTCGTTGTTCTCGTTGGGCCCTCAGGGTGTGGAAAATCTACCAGCTTGCGAATGTTGGCGGGCCTGGAGAAGATTACCGAAGGGACAATTGAAATTGACGGCCGTGTCGTGAACAATGTCCACCCAAAGGATCGAGACATTGCCATGGTCTTTCAGAACTATGCACTTTATCCTCATATGACAGTCTATAAAAACATGGCTTTTGGGCTTCAACTGAGACGGTTTCCAAAATCCGAAGTCGACAAACGGGTCCACGACGCCGCCGAAATTCTGGAAATTTCAGAACTCTTGAAACGCAAGCCTCGGGAGTTGTCTGGTGGCCAGCGGCAGCGGGTTGCCGTAGGGCGTGCCATTGTTCGAAAACCGTCCGTCTTTCTTTTCGATGAACCTCTCAGTAACCTCGATGCCAAGCTCAGGGTTCAGATGCGGGGAGAAATCCTGAAACTCCACCATCGCCTTCAGTCAACCATCATCTATGTCACTCACGATCAGATCGAAGCGATGACTATGGGAAGTAAGATTGTGATCATGAATGCCGGTGAGATTATGCAAGTGGGAGAACCAATCAAAGTGTACGATTCTCCTGATAATATGTTCGTTGCCGGATTCATTGGGAGCCCCGCAATGAATTTCTTGGAGGTGAAGCTCATCAGCAAGGACCGCGCTCTCTGGGTAGATGGAGGAGAGTTCTGCCTTCCTATCCCGGATTCAAAGGGTCAGAAATACGCTCAGCACAAAGGGAAGACCTGTTATTTCGGTATCCGTCCCGAGCACATGTACGACCGGGAGTTCATCAAGGATTACGACCCTCGAAATGTCATAAAAGCTAGGGTAGATTTGATCGAACCGGTAGGCTCTTTCGTTATCCTTCAAATCGTTGTGGGGAAAGCAACTATCGTAGCTCAGGTAGACTCCCATACTCGGGCCGTTCTTGGCGAGGAGATGGATCTCGTCGCTGATATGGAGAAAATGCATCTGTTCTCCACAGATCCTCCACACCTGTCGCTAAGTATCTCCTGAGGAAAGGAGGTGACTGAAGAATCTTTTCTTCATCGATTGGAAGTACACAATAAAAAAAGGAGGAAGTACTATGAAACGAAAGATTTTTTGGGTCGGTGCCTTGATGGTTCTTTTTCTCTTTTCCTCCACCGCCTCGGCGAAAGTGAAGCTCAAGTTTTTCTACCCCGTCGGTGTAGCAGGTCCCTTGGTCAAGGTCATCAATGGCATGGTTGAAAAGTTTGAGAGCGAGAACCCAGACATCGATGTGGAGCCAGTCTATGCCGGTAACTACAACCAGACGATGCAGAAGGTTCAGACCGCCGTGTTGGGGGGAAATCCACCAGATGTCGCCGTCGTCGAGATCTCCGAGTTGTTCTCTCTCCTTCAGATGGATGCCCTCATTCCCCTGGACAGTTATGTTGAACGGGAAGGGGGGAAAGGATTTTTGGCTGACTTCTACCCAGGCTTCCTCGGAAACGCATACGGCAGGGACGGTAAAATCTACGGTTTCCCCTTCCAGCGCAGTACACCCATTCTTTACTGGAACAGGGACATGTTTCGAGCAGCAGGTGACAAATTGAAGGCAGCTGGATTAGATCCTAGCCGTCCGCCAGATAACTGGGACGAACTCGTAGAGTACTCAAAGATCTTGACAATACGAGAGGGCAATCAGACCAAACAATATGGGCTCATCATCCCGGGCGGGTGGAATGATTGGATCTTTGAGGCTTTTTCCCGGCAAAACGGTTCGCAGCTTCTCAAAGAGGACGGCCTGACAGTGACCTTTAACTCGCCTGAGAACCTCGAAGCCCTGAAGCTCTGGGTTAAACTCATGCAGGAGCTCCAGACCTGTCCAGTCCTTCGCCCCTGGAACATCACCCCGGATGATTTCATCGGCGGCGTGACAGCTATGATGTACTACTCAACGGGAGGGATGGCCAAGATTCGGAAGACCGCCAAATTTGATTGGGGGGCAGCCTTCCAGCCCAAGAGAAAACAGTACGGCACCCCCGTCGGTGGAGGGGACTTTCACATTTTCAAGGGCATTCCAAAAGAAAACCAGGATGCCGCCTGGACGTTTGCAAAGTTTATGACCCGTCCTGATATGGCGGCCCACTGGAGCATCGAATCCGGGTATGTGGCAGTCAACAAGAAGTCCTACGACCTGCCAGAAATGAAGGCGTTTCTGGAAAAATTCCCTCAAATGACCGTGGCAAGAGATCAACTGAAATACGCCTATCCAAAAATGATGGCTGTCAACTACCAGTTGATCAGAAACGCCATGACCACAAATCTGGATGCAGCACTCGAGGGCACAAAGCCCCCGGAACAGGCCCTGGAGGATGCACATAAGCTGATGGAAGAAGCTATCAAAGGATCATGAAGACAAAAAATAGTTGGGATCCCTCCTTAGAGAGGGATCCCAACTACGACAAGAACTCATGAGAGAAAAACTGGAGTCATATCGTGCATACCTATTTCTGATACCGGGTCTCTTCTTTCTTTTTCTATTCACCTATCTCCCCATCATTTGGTCTACTTGGCTGAGCTTCAACGAGTGGAATCTCCTCTCTCCTAAACCAGTATTTTCCGGGTTGGAAAATTTTGTCAAACTCTGGCAGCATGACGTTTTTTGGCTGGTCATGAAGAATTCGTTCTTTTTTGTCACGGTCAGCATTTTCCCAACCATGTTTCTGGCCCTGGTATTTGCCATTCTCATTGATGAGCGCATGAAAGGGCGGGTTTACTATATATACAGCCTCTTTTACCCCACCCTGATCCCCATGGCTGCTGCCGCGATGCTTTGGGTCTACATCTACTCGCCGAACCTGGGGATCTTGAACATTTTTTTGGCCAAATTGGGACTGCCCAAGCTTGGATGGCTAGGAAGCTCCCAAACATCGCTCTGGGCTTTGATCATCATGACTTTCTGGAAAAACCTTGGCTTTTTTACACTCATATATTTGGCAGGCCTTCAGAATGTAAACCGGGAACTCTATGAAGCCGCTTACATTGACGGAGCGGGTTGGTGGCGACGCCATTTTAGCATCACCTTCCCTTTGGTTGGCCCAACGTCCCTGTTTGTCCTGGTTGTCGCGATCATTTTGACCTTCCGGGTCTTTGATCAAATCCACCTCATGACCGAGGGGGGTCCAGGGAACAGTTCCAACGTCATCGTCTACTATATCTTTGAAAACGGTTTCAAGTTCTTTGACTGGGGCAGGGCCAGTACCCTAACTACAATTCTGGTATTGATACTGCTCAGCTTAACGCTGATCATTTTCGGAATTTTTGGAAAGCGGATTACCTATACGGCAGATTGAACCCGAGGGAATTCATGGAAGAGAAGAAATACGAAGTGGTTGTGAAAGTATTCATTCTGCAAATTGCCGCAATCATCATGATCCTGCCGTTTATCTGGCTGATTTCCACAGCCCTTAAGAGCCCCGGGGAGGTTTTCACCGAAAGCATATCCCTGATCCCAGAAAAGTTCATGTGGACCAATTTCGTGGACATCATGGACCAGGCTCCTTTCTGGCTTTACATGCTAAACACCATCATCGTCTGCGTCGGCATCCTGGTTATCCAGCTCCTCCTCGTCATTCCGGCGGCTTACGCTTTTGCGCGCCTCGATTTCCCCGGCAAGGACGTGATGTTCCTCCTCTTCGTCATTCAAATCATGCTTCCTCTTGAATCGATCATCATCCCCAACTATCTGATCACCAAGAAGCTCGGATTGCTCAACACCCGGACGGGTTTGATCCTGCCCTTCGTGGCCAGCGGCTTCGGCACATTTATGCTTCGCCAGACCTTTAAGCAGGTGCCGAAGTCACTGGAGGACGCAGCTCTGATGGACGGCGCTGGCCATCTCCGATTTATCTGGCATGTTCTTATCCCTCTCTCTCGCCCCACCATCGTAACCTTCTCCATGATCAGTATCGCCACCCACTGGAACGACTATTTCTGGCCCCTCATCATCACTGACGTTGACCGTGTGAGGACCCTCACCATCGGGCTGGGGATGTTTGTCCAGCAGGAGAGCGGCTCAGACTGGAGCCTCTTGATGGCCGCGACTCTTTTTGTCTGTGCACCCATCATTGCTTTCTTTTTGGCGACCCAGAAGACCTTTATTAAGAATTTTCTGACCTCGGGAATCAAAGGATAGAAAAAGAAGTCCTGCCTCGGAATGACCCAAGAGATCTTCGTGTGGCTAGGCAATAGGTTCGATTACGCTCGTTCTTGAGACAGGGACGAAGAATTGGGTCGTCGTAAACCAAACGGCGGCACTCCTCACATCTGATGATAGGAGCAACTGAAGGTCTTATCCGGTGGGCTTTTCGACTTTCCTATTCGAGATCTTCCATTTCCTCTTTCTTGCCACGGGTCATAAGATCGATGACAGCCTGGCGGCAATCTTTTCCCTTGAAGAGGACCTTGTAAACTTCTTCGAATATCGGGACCTCCACGCCTAGTTTCTGAGCCAATTCACGCGAAGAGGTCGTTGTCCATACGCCTTCGGCCACTTTCTCCGTCGATTCCAGGACTTCTCGGAGTGACAATCCTTGTCCGATCTTCTCGCCCAAGGCACGGTTCCTACTGTGCCGAGAAAAGGAGGTCGTCATGAGGTCGCCAATTCCCGAGAGGCCTGAGAAAGTCAGGCGCTTCGCTCCAGCCGCCACACCGAGCCGAGACATCTCAACCAGACCTCGTGTCAAGAGGGCGCTTTTTGAATTATCACCATAGCCAAGACCGTCCGACATGCCCGCGGCCAGGGCGATCACGTTCTTGAGCGCTCCGCCAAGTTCGACCCCAACGACGTCGTCCTGCGTGTACACCCGGAAGGAGGTTGTCATGAAAGTGTCTTGGAGCAAACGCGAGAGTTGAGGATCATGGGAGGCAATGACAACCGCGGTTGGGATGTTGCGAGCTACTTCTTCAGCATGGGAGGGGCCGCTGAGTGCAGCCAGGGGTGCCCCCTCGAGGAACTCTTCCAGTACCTCAGTACAGCGCTTAAGGGTTTTCTGCTCAATCCCCTTCGCAACCGAGACGACCGGAACGCCTCTCGGGTAGTGGGGAACAAATCTCTGGAAGACGTCACGAATGAACTGAGCAGGGACGGCGCAGATCAACAAATCGGCTTTCTCGGCGGCCTCTGTAAAATTTGCTGTGTAGCCTATGTCGCGGGGTATCTCGACCCCAGGCAAGAATTTGAAATTCTCCCTCCTTTCCCGCTGTTCCTCAATGTAATCAGGGAAGTTGCCCCATATCACGATGTTGAAACCCTTTGCACGGAGCAGCAGAGCCAGCGCGGTCCCCCAAGCGCCGTCACCGATGATGGCTATTCTCTTCATCATTTCTCTCCCAAGCCCGTCTGGTGTTCAAGGTTTGCCCTTGCACCTACACCGGAGATCGGAGCGAATTCAACTTGGGATGCCCTCTAAAGGATTTGATATGAACGGGTTACTGAGAGGGGAACTGAGGACTATTCAATGACCTCCCCGGTTTCCTTGTCGAATAGATGGAGGTTATTCATGTCCACACTGAGATCAATGGGTTTGTGAACAGAGGCCTTTGTGTGGGGGTCGACCTTTGCTGTCAGGTGATGGTCGCCCACGGTGACGATCAAAATGACCTCAGATCCCACGGGTTCGACAACATCGACTATAGCTTCCAATTTCTCTCTTCCAGGAACATCGGTGACAAAGGAACGGTCATTGATATGCTCGGGTCGGATCCCAAAAATGACTTTATCGTCGAGCCTGGGACGATACCTTTTTGACAACTTCTCAGGGATAGCCAACCGAAAACTTCCCCCGTCGACGTAGAGCCTTTTATTATCCTCCACCACGTTGGTTTCGAGGAAGTTCATCGAAGGACTTCCAATGAATCCCGCCACAAATTCATTCTTGGGATTTTCATACACGTTTAGCGGGGTTCCTACCTGCATGACGAATCCGTCGTCCATCACCACGATTCGGTCAGCCAGGGTCATGGCCTCGACTTGGTCGTGTGTGACGTAGATAATGGTCGTCTCCAATCGCTCGTGAAGTCTGGCCAGTTCCCCCCGCATCTGAACCCGGAGTTTGGCGTCCAGGTTGCTCAGGGGCTCATCGAAGAGAAAGACGTGAGGCTTCCGGACGATGGCCCGACCCATGGCTACTCTTTGTCTCTGGCCTCCAGACAACTCCCTCGGTTTTCTCGACAGAAGCTCCTGAATTCCCAGGATCTTAGCCCCTTCTTTTACACGCCGGTCGATCTCCGACTTTGGAAAGTTTCGGAGTTGGAGGCCAAAGGCCATGTTCTTATACACGTTCATATGCGGGTAAAGGGCGTAATTCTGAAAGACCATGGCGATGTCCCGGTCTTTGGGAGGGACATCGTTGACCTTCCGCTCCCCTATGTAAATCTCTCCTTCCGTCACTTCCTCCAATCCCGCCACCATCCGAAGTGTCGTGGTTTTTCCGCAACCCGATGGACCAACGAGGACGAGGAATTCCTTGTCCTTTACGGTCAAGTCCACCTGTTTGACCACGGCATTCGATCCAAATCGCTTGGTGATATTGGAGAGCCGAACTTCTGCCATTCATTGTCCTCCTGTCCTGCTAATCTTATCATTTCTTGACACAGGGGAAAACCCCTGGATTTTGTTGTCCTTCTGATGAGAACCCCTTTGTCCTTGAACGACTTTGCAGTAGAAGTGGGGTACCCTTATTTCTCCTCCTGCATGCTGAATCCTTTGACCAGGCTGCTTTGCATGACAAACAGGATAATTAAAGGAGGAAGCATGGCGATGATCGTTCCTGCCATGATGATGTTCCAATCCGCCGCCTGCGCCTGACCCGCCAAAAGCATTTTGAGACCGATCTGAACCACCCGCATCTCATCACGATTGGTTACCACCAAAGGCCAGAGATACTGATTCCACATATATAGAAACTCAATAAGAAAGAGAGCAGAAACATTTGTCCTGGACAGGGGAATGAGAATCCGCATCAAAAAACCCATGGGGGTAATACCATCAACGCGGGCGGCATCGCAAAGAGAGGCGGGTACTGTAAGAAAAAGCTGCCGGAAGAGAAGAACCCCTGTTGCACTGGCAAAGAAAGGAACCGTGAGGGCATAGTAGGTATCCACCCAGTTAAAACTCCTCATCAACTCAAAGGTTGGAACAATGCGGATCGGCAGGGGAAGCATATGGGTGATCAAGATGATCACAAAGAAAAGACCTTTTCCCTTGAAATCGCCAAAGTAAGTGAAAGCAAAAGCTGCCATAAGGGACAGAACGATTTTCCCGACAGCCACAGCCACCGAGATCAAGGTGCTGTTGAATAGAAGACGCCCCATCTTGACCGTTTCCCATGCGGCCACATAGTTCTGAATCGTGTCGTTACCCGGCGTAAACTTTGGAGGATAAACAAAGACATCCTGGAAAGTCTGGGTACTCACAATAAAGGCATAAAAGACCGGAAAGGCAATGATCACAAAGGAGACGATCAGAATAAGATGTATGAAAAAGTGAAAATATCGTTTCCGGTTCATCTTCGTCCTACTGATAAAAGACCCAGCGCTTCGCAAATCTGAACTGGAGCAGGGTTAATCCGGCCACAAAGGCAAAGAGAACGATCGACTGGGCCGAGGCGTACCCAGTCTTCAAGCTGATGAATCCATCGTAGTAGAGCTTATAGACGAGCACTTCTGTGGCCCGTGCCGGTCCTCCCTCAGTCATGACATCAATCAGGCCAAAGACTTGGAAGAACCCATAAAGGGTGTTCATGATCAGAAGGAAGAGGGTCATTGGCGAGAGAAGGGGAAAGGTAATATTCCAAAAGCGTTTCAAAGGACCAGCCCCGTCGATCTCAGCAGCCTCAATGAGCTCCCGGGGAATCGTCTGCAGGCCAGCGAGAAAAAAGATCACGTTATAGCCCACCATCTTCCACGTGGCGGCCAAGGTGATCACCACAACGGCAAAAGGACCGTTGGTTCGCCAATTGGGCATCGCCCCTGAAGCAAGAGAGATAAAATAGGAAAAAGCTCCTGTGGAGGGGTCAAAGACAAGGGCCCAGATGGTACCGGCCACGGCTGGAGACAGGGCATAAGGCCAAATCAGGCCGGTCCGATAGAGTCCAATCCCGGCGACTTTCTGATTCGCCGCCAACGCTAAAGCGAGACAAACAACGAGTCCGACAACAACAACAGCCCCGGTAAAAACCACAGTGACGATGAAACTGTTCAGATAATCTGGGGTTAATAGGTTCGTGAAATTGTCAATCGCCACATAAATGAGACGATCTCCGAATGGCGAAACCCTGAAGAAACTCAAATACAGAGATTGAAGGGAGGGGATGATCAAAAACACAATGACGATGACGATAGACGGAGAGAGAAGGAGATAGGGCAATAATCGACTGGGAAATTTGCTCTGCATCGTTTACCAGAAAAGGTTGGGGGGCGCATCCTTCGCCCCCCAGGTCCTCTTCCAAAGGTCAGGGTTATTGATAGAGCTCGCCATATTCCTTGAGGAGTTTGTTCGCCTCGGCTGCGTACTCCTCCATCGCCGCCTTAGGCGTCAGCTGTCCCTGGACCGATTTCTCGAGGGCTGTTTTGAAGGCCTGCCGAATGGCAACAAAAGGACCCAACCGGACGCCCTGGGACTCTGGTACTTTAATCCCCGTGAGAATCTGCAGAAATGCCGTTACGTGGTTGGGGTTTTCTGAAAACCATCCCTGGTCCATGAGTAGTTTGACCGCGGTGTTCGTCGATGGGAAATAGCCCGTGTCCCTGTGCCATTGGGCCGAGACTTCGGGACGAACCAGGTATTTGTAGAACTCCCAAATGGCGTCGTACTCTTTCTGAGAATGGCCCTTCATCGTCCAAAGGGTAGCCCCTCCAATGACCGAATTTCCCTTTTGGTATCCCTCCAGTCTGGGGAGAAAGCTTGTGCCAACCTCGAACTTGGCTGCTTTGCTAATGGAACCCACCGAAGACGTGGACTGGTAAAGCATGGCAATTTTCCCGGCCAGAAATGCTTTATTGGCAGAATACTCAGGGCCTCCGTAAATAAAGACCCCCTTTTCGGCCCACTTGGTCCACTCACTGACGACCTTTACCCCAAATTCCTGGTTTCCTAAAACCGTTGTGGCCCTTGCTGACCTTCCGTTTTCGTTGTTTGCGTAGAATTGTTTGTGGAGGGTGTGCATCTGCTCGAATTGCCAGTCCGGCCAACCAAATGAGACGGCGTTCGGAGCGACACCGCTCTTCACGATCTTTCCACCAATTTCCTCCATCTCCGCAAAGGTGCTTGGCGGCTTGTTGGGATCCAATCCGGCCTGTTTGAATAGGTCTTTATTGTAGTAGAGAATCGAGGTGGAGGAATTGAAGGGCATGGAATAAAGCTTGCCGCCGACCGCGTAGTAGTCTTTGATCGGGACAATGATGTCTCCCCAATCGATCTCTCCTGCTTTGGCAATTTCGAAAACAGGGACGATCGCCCCACTGTCGAGCATCGTCTGCGTACCGACCTCGTATACCTGAACGATGTGCGGAGGAGAACCACCCCTGGCCGCTGCGATGGCTTTTGCTAGCACCTCCTTGTACTTCCCACTAAACTGGGGTTCAACCTGAATATCCGGGTGTTCGGCGTTGAAACCCTCAACGATTCGATTGACTGCAGGCATTCTCTTGGCACTCATGGCGTGCCAGAAGCTGATCTTTGTGACCGCCTCCGAAACCGTCGGAGTCATACCCACAACGAGACCAGTGACCAATAGCCCAACGAGGAGACACATCAGACAACGACTCTTTTTCATCTTTTTCCCTCCTTTGTTGTTATGGTTGGATTAACGTTTCACCTCCTTCCCTCTTATCTTTGTAGCTATTGCGAATCAGTTTTCAGCAGATTGTGGGCCCATACTAATCGAGATGGGAGAAATTTGCAAGCCATTTTTCTGATCTGACTACCTGGATTCTTTCTCAAAGGAATTAATGAATATAGCTGATTATCAAGATGAAGACCGAACCACATCCCAAGCCTTATACCGCTAACCGACTTCCGCTCGTCCTCTCATAGTCATGCTAAGCAGGCCCAAGAGGGCCGTGCCGGCCATGAGAATCACACTGATGGCGTTGATCTCCGGGGTGATGAAGAAGCGCAGTCTGGAATAGAGGAAAATCGGGAGGGTGGGCTTGGGGCCGATGAGAAAGAGGGTCGTGGCAAAGTTCTCAAACGAAAGAAGGAAGGCAAGGATCCCCGCGCTCAAAAGGGCCGGGAAAAGATACGGCACCGTTACGCTGAATATGGCCCCCCACCGGCTCGAGCCCAGGTCCATCGCAGCTTCCTCTAACTCGATGGGAAATTTCCGCAGTCGTGCGCTTATCACAAGAGTGGCAATGGTGCCGATAAAACTGAACTGGCCCAATATGACAAGCAGAGAACCCGGGCGCAAGGCCCTAACAATCGGCCGGGCAAGATCCGGCCCAAACGTAGCCTTAAGACCTCCAATGATTCCGTTGAAAAAGACCAGGATAGAGATGCCGAGAATCACACCCGGAATAACCAGGGGCGCAATGATGGCGAAATAGAGGGCCTGCTTTCCCCAGAAGTTCTCTCGAACGAAGAGAAACGAACTGGTAGTACCGGCAAGGAGGCTTAAAAGTGTAACCATACCTGCCACCCTAAAGCTCGCCCCTATGGCTCGAATCATCCTGGCGTCGTTGAGAACCCCCACTTGGTCTTCACTTGAGCTATAAAACCAGCCAAACGTTGCCCCTCGCCACGGAAACGAGGGAACTTCGTCGCTATTGAAGGCGAGGATCCCATTTATGATCAATGGCACAAAGAGAAAGAGGAGAAAGGCTATGAAATAAATGATGTATATAGTCTTGAGGGAAGTGGAACTTCCAGGTTTTTTGCTCACCTCACAACCTCCGTGAGTTTCTGACCGGTGAACTTCAGGCCGAGCCACACAAAAAGGCCACTCAGAAGCAGTAGGAGAAAGCCAAAAGCCGATCCTTGGTTCCAATTCCAGGAAACAATGAATTGATTATAAATGGTCTCAGTGAAATAGAGACTGTTTTTCCCACCCATAAGTGTCGGTGTTAGGTAGTTTCCAAGGGTCAGCATGAAAACAATGATACACCCGGCAGTGACTCCCGGCAGACTGTGAGGCCAGACGACCTCCCAGAGAATGGTCCACCGGCTCGCACCCAGGTCCTGGGCTGCCTCGATGAGAGTATCGTCCAGCCCATCCAAAACCCCGTAAATGGGAAGAAGCATATAGAGCATCGAGGCATAGGAAAGTCCCACAAAAATGGCGTAATCGTTGTAAAGCATCTCAATCGGCTTGGAGAAGACCCCAAGGCTCACCATTATCCAATTGATCACGCCGGTTTCTCTCAACATGATCATCCAACTGTAAGTCCGGACCAGTTCGCTGATCCAAAAAGGGAGGACCACGAGAAGAATCAAGCCCAGCTTCCATCTCCCCTTGGCCATCTTGGCAAGAAAGAAGGCCGCGGGGTAACAGATGGACAGGGTGAAAAAGGTCGTGACAATGGCATAGATGGCGGTCCGTACAAATATTCGCCAATAGAGCGGTTCCGAGAAAAACCGAATATAGTTTCCCAGATAAAACCCCTCTTCTGGATGCCGGTTCTTTATGAAGGAGATCACGAAGAGCTGGACATGGGGGCCAACAAGGAGGACGAAAATCCAGACCAACAGGGGAATCAGGCAGACAACCCTGAACCAGGGAAAAGGCTTAAAAGATTTTTTCGAGTTGTTTTGAATCCCTCCCATTTGGCCTACTCCTGGCCCACGCTCATCGTGATATCGCCAAGTTCCTCGGTGGAAAAACAGAAGGTATCATCAGGAGACCAGGCCACTTGGACACGGTCTTCTACGGAAAAGGCCTTAACATGGGAGGCTTGGGGAACAACCACCTTGATCTGATACCCTTCAGCAAGCTCAACAATATAGTTGCTCACGGCCCCTTCAAAGATTCCTTCTCTCACCAATCCTGGAAAGGCCTGGTAGCCTTCAGGAATTGGATCGGCCTCGGACCCGATCAGAACATTCTGAGGTCGCACAAAGATGAGGGCATCGCTTTCCCCCTCGAGCCCGGGTTGGGAAACTCCTTCAACCTCCAGAGGGCCAACACCAACGTTCACCCGTTTGTTGTGCCTCGACAATACCCGTCCCTGAAGCCGGTTCGAATCACCAACAAAGGCGGCCACAAAGGACGTGGCTGGAGAATTGTAAAGCCCTTCAGGTGCCCCTATCTGAACAATCCGTCCCCGCAGCATGACAGCGATCTGATCGCTCATGGTCATGGCTTCCCCCTGGTCGTGGGTGATGTAGATAAAGGTGGTCCCAACCCGATGCTGGAGCTTTTTCAACTCCAGTTTCATGTGTTCCCGGAGCTTCAGATCCAGGGCTCCCAAGGGCTCATCCAGTAGCAACACCGTCGGCTCCAGAACCAGGCACCGCGCAATGGCCACACGCTGTTTCTGGCCCCCTGATAGCTGGTGAATCGCCTTGTTTTCAAACCCGGGAAGCCCCACTCGCTCCAGCATCTTCTGCACCCGTTCCCGAATCTCGCCTCTCGGCACATTACGACGCCTGAGACCGAATGCGACATTCTCGAAGACCGATTTCAATGGGAAAAGGGCAAGATTCTGAAAAACCAAGTTGGTTCTCCGACGGTTGGGAGGAATCTCGTTCACTCTTTCTCCGCCGATGTAGACGTCGCCGTAGGTCGGGGTTTCAAAGCCAGATATCATCCGGAGAATGGTGGTTTTACCGCATCCACTAGGCCCGAGGAGCGAAAAGAAGGACCCTCTCGGAACAGAAAAGGAAACCTTGTCCACGGCGGTGAAATCGCCAAACTTCTTTGTCAGATTTTCTACCTGCACATCTATTTCACTGGTCGCCATTGATCACTACTCTAATCATAGGAATTCAAACAAAAAATCTGGTCACCGAGGCCTTGACCTCAGTGACCAGATCCCAAACAATTGTAATTTACCTTGCCGCCTTCAACTTTTCCTCGGCTTCAGCCCTGATTGTATTCACGTAATCAGGAATAGCCGGATACCAGTTGATGTTGTCGATAGCCTCAGGTGGAAAGCTCTCTTCGATGAGCTTTTTCTGATCCGCAGGGAGGTAACCGGTCGCGCCTTTTACGGCCGACAGAAAACCCCCCTGTTCGATGAGGTGGCCGGCCCTTTCGGGAGTCATGACGAAGTTAATCCATTTGTATGCACCTTCAATGTTTTCCGCCCCGGCCGAAATGCAGGATGTATCGATCCAGCCGAGGGCCCCTTCTTCAGGTGCGAAGAACTTGATATGGGGGTATTTCTTGCCCAAAAACCAGCCTGTGCCATCCCAACCCTGGGAGATCCAGGTCTCTTCTTTGGCCATCAGGTCGATATTTTCTTGCCGGGTCGTCCAGTAGGTCTTGATGCACTTCTTCTTGGAGATCAGAAAATCCGTGATATTGTCCATCATGTTCTTGAAGAGGAATTCGCTTTTGAAATTCCTGAAAACATCCCAACCGAGACCATATCCGGCTCCCGCAAAAGTCGGCCAACGGAACCGAGTCGTTGCTCGCCCACACCACTTCTCATCGTAGATGTCCATGTAGGAATACGAGTCCTTCTTGATCTTGTTCGTGTTAACGATGACCCCTGACGTACCCCAGGTATAGGGAATGGAGTACACCTTCCCGTCTATGGTGGTCATTTCGATGACAGCCTTTGCGAGTGAGGGGATGATATTATCCATGGTCTTTATCTTCGATAAATCAAGGGGTTGGTAGATGCCGAAGTTTCTCTGGGCCTCAGGCGTATTGTCAACTGAGGGCTGAGCGACATCGTATCCTTCCCCACCGGTGGCCCGCAACTTGCTGATCAGCTCGTCGTTGTTGGCGATGTAAGTCACCTCCACCTTGATTCCCGTCTCTTTCTCAAAATCAGCAATCATCTTGTCAGTGACATAGCCTTCCCAAGTGATAAGCGAAAGGGTTTCCGCCGCAAAGGCAGGTACGGCGATACCAAGCAAACCCACAAGTACAAAGCAAACTAGAATACCTCTCGACCTTTTCTTCATGAGTTTCCCTCCTTGATCTTATGTAGTAACTGTTGCTTCGCCGTTGGCTACAATGATTTGCCCCATTCTTAGCGAAAATTCCTCTCACCTCCTTTCACTGGTTTCTCATTGTTTTGAAGATAGCCGACCTTCGCTCGCGGAACGAAGCAACTGGACCCGCCAAGCTCAGAGCGCTTGATTCATTTCAATCTTAGAACGGCTATCCAGATGTTACAAATTGAATGAAAGGAAAAAAACGATAAGCTAGCCATCACCCCTGCGGTTTTTTTAGCATGACCAGCACGAAAAGTCGAGGAAAAAGTCACAAAACCGCTTATCCCATGCGCCATT
>JABAOC010018764.1_pt1 | contig 43686 bp, 30 predicted proteins | sample 7062161 | NCBI WGS metagenome assembly JABAOC01 (sample SAMN14538625, study PRJNA623070) | marine sediment metagenome | biome: marine biome [ENVO:00000428]; feature: marine pelagic biome [ENVO:01000023]; material: deep marine sediment [ENVO:00002113] | place: India: Gulf of Khambhat ... | reverse complement strand
ACATTGATGCAATAAGCAAATATCTTACTTTTCAATTATATAGGCATCACCACCTTATTACTTTATCATCTCTTTTTAATCAGAGTAAGAAGGTGGAGGAAGCGGATAGCTCCTGCTTGCGAAAGGCTTCTGCATAGGTGTCGTTAATTAACCGCTCATTGTTGCCTTATCTGCTTTTATTGTGATTTCGGGTGCAACAGATGGCATAGAGCCGACATTACGGACGGTCTTAAGAACCGCAAAGCAGAATAATGCAATTGTCGCACAGCTAACCAGCTACTCGCTGCACACTAACACAGAGAGCCTGAAGCTTGCGTTATGTTTACTTCACCGACAATCGTATTGAATTAAATAATCTCTCTTATCAACAACTTAAACGATGTTGCTCTAAAAGTACTAACTGATATATTTTAGTTTTGAAATGGATAGGATTTGGGCGGTCGAGAATTCATCCTTCCAGCCCAAACGTTTCCATCATGGTGCAATAGGCAGGTGGAGTGTTTTAGTAGTCTGGTTGAGGGGACACTCAGTGAAAAATAAAAAACAACTTGACTTTTTCATTAAAAGAGTTATATTACTGTATGTTGTATACAACATGCAAAATTAACCTCAAATTTAGCATAAAATATATTCCTCAGCACAACACATCTGAAAGGGTAAATTCATGGCAACCGATCCATTCAACAAAATTGAGCGAGAACAACCCTTAAGTCATAAGGTGGAACAACAAATTCGAGAGGCAATTGTACAAAAAATATTTTTACCTGGTGATCGGTTGCCTGGTGAAGTGGAACTGGCAGAAAAATTTGGTGTTTCCCGCACTGCTATTCGTGAAGCCCTGCGGATGCTATCTGGGCGGGGATTAGTTGAGATTCGCCAGGGAAGTGGCGTTTATGTGTCAGAAATTTGTATGTCCAATGTTGTCGATCCATTTTTCCAGCTTCTTGATATGAAATGCGGGGAGGATAGCCTGTTGCATTTAGTTCGTGTTCGACTGTTTATGGAGCCTGAAATAGCCAAATTAGCAGCGATTCATCGCAGTGAAGATGATCTACGATTTTGGTCGGAAAATTTTAAAATTATGAAGATGCATGCTGACAAACCTGAAGAGATGGTAGAATATGATATAAAGTTCCATCGTCGCATTGCAGCTGCTGCCAATAATCCTATTATCCCGATTATAATGGAACCGATTTACCAGCTTCTTGATAAATTTATTTCATCTACTTACAAACAGTCTCACGCACCAGATCTTGCTCTCCAGAATCATGAAAAGCTCGTTGAATGCTTCAACAAAAAGGATTCTGAAGGTGCTTATAACACAATGAAAAAACATATAATGGAAGCGGAACAACATGTTTTACAGTATTATGAAAGTATTGGATTTAAAAAGCAACAGGATTAGTTTTAAATATAAAAACGAAATTCCAAAAAGCAAATAACAAATTCCAAATAAATTCCAATAAAATATTCAAATCCCAAACATTAATTTATAACCCGGAGTGAGGAAATTAATGAAACAGTTTAAGTATGCCTGTTTATCACTTTTGATTATTTCTACTTTAATTTCAGATGGGTTTGCAGGTGATGTAAATGAATTAGTGTCTCGTGATATCTATTTTACATCTGTTCCAAAAGGCTGCTCAGCCCCAAAAATAGATGGGAATTTAGATGATGCTTGCTGGCAAGAGGGAACTAAAATTACGGAATTCCTGTTAACTGCTGGTAAACATGGTAAACCCGCCGAAAATCAAACCGCCTGTTATCTTCTTTATGATGATACTCACCTGTATGTGGCTTTTAAGTGTAAAGAACCAGGTATTTCAAGTATCAAAACGACATCTAAGATGTGGGACGATCTGGATATTCTTTTTGATGATCGGGTGGAGGTCTTTTTAGACATAAATCATGATCACCGAAGTTATTTTGAGCTGGCTGTAAATCCTTCTGGCGTTCAGTTTGATCAGAAGGGATTTAATCGGTTTCATGGTTCGAAAACATGCGATATGTATCCAGAATGGAACTGTTTCTGGCGAGCAAAAACTAGTATTGGTCATGGTGAGTGGGTGGCAGAAATTGCAATAGATGTTACATCATTTGGCATTGAGCGAATCGAAGAAGGAATGACCTGGGGGCTGAATCTCGCCCGAGTTCGACAACCCGATGTAAACAAGGGCGATGAGTTTTTTAAACGGAAGCCAGGTGGTTCAGCAGAATACAGCGCCTGGGCGCCTGTTAAAGATTATATTCGGGAGACGATTTCCAACTTTCACGCTCCAATTGAGTTTGGGGATATGGTGTTTGGACATCCTGATTTCAGAATTAAAAAGTTGAGTTTCAGGAGTGCATCATATGCTTTTGGGCCTGTTGGTTATCCTTCATTAATTGGCAAAAATCCATTAGAGATATTCGGTGATACTTTAAATAAAACAAAAAAAGAATTAATTCTCAAACTGATAGTTGAGCCACCTTCAGTGGAAAAATGGGAATTCTCACACAAAATTACATTAAGTTCTGAACAACCGATTAGGACTTTTTACTATATTCCAGAAGATCATGAAAATAAAGTTGTTATTCAATTAATTGATCCCAAAACAAAAAAACAACTCTATCGAACATCTTACATTGAAGTCACATCACCTTTTATCGAATTTAATCTTGAGCCGCTTTATTCACGCAGTCCTCTGAAAATTGAACCTGTTAGTTTTCGTTTATTAACAGATGATGAAACTCGAAAAGAATCCATGTTAGCATTGAAATTTTGTGACAGGAAAACTGATCAAGAAATCGATACATCATTAATAAAAAATCTCGCAGCCACAGCAGATTTTATGCCTGTTTTTGACATTGATAAGTTACGTGATCTGGCTGGTGGTAATTATTATATTGATTGTAAATTTATAGCTAAAGATGATCAAAAACTTAAAGCATATTTTCGACAGAATCTCACCAAATTTGAGAAGAAATTACCCAAAAAATTTCAAGCGATTGAAGGCGAATATAGTTATGGTGGTTTGACTGATCATGCGATTCGGATTCGTTACCCGTTTCCAACAGAGTTTGTATTCTGGCGCAAAGCTTCCTACATTCCCTGGTGGGACCTTGATCAGGCTGCCATGACCAATGAGTTTGTTGAATGCTGGGGCGCAGGCAATCAGGGATGTTGTGAACCGATGCAGGATAGGGAATGTCGTTTTTCTCGAGTTGAATTGGTCGAAAGTTCGCCAGCCAGAGCGGTAGTGCATTGGCGTTATGCCCTGTCCGATCCTCATTATCGGATTTATCAGAACGAATGGGTTGACGAATATTACACGCTTTATCCAGATGGGATTGGAGTTCGGCAGGTTAACCTCTGGCCCAATAGCTCAACCAGACATGAAATGTTTGAAGCCTTGTTAGCAAAACCTCCCGCAGTCCAAACTGAACAGCTTTTTGAAGAAAAATTTGCAACACTGGCTACACTTGAGGGAGAAGGTTTCTCAAACAAATATTTTTTCAAAAATAAAAAGTTTTACAAAGAATTTTTACAGAAATCGAATGATTTTATTGTACAAATCCATTTTAAAGATCGTATGCATCCATTTACCGTTTTTTCATTAAGAGAAAATTTCATGCCAGGTGTAACTCGGGATCATATTACCATCTGTAGTCGCATTATAAGTAGAGCAGATAGACGAGGGCACTGGCCTGCATCCCGCTACCAGGTTGATGGTTATAATACCGTTGGTTTAGACGTGCCGCATCACGGAAATATCGGTAATGTTCAGGCGGAGGTGAATCCTGAGAATCAGCCGACAACATGGACATTCTTAATCGGTGTTGCGGAAAGAGGCAGCGATAAACCAATCGTGCATGGGAAATCATGGCTATATCCCGCTGACATTGAAATATTGGATAATAATTTTGCTTATGATGGATTTGATTTTTCCCAGCGGGCTTATCTAATAACATCAAAAAAAACAAGTTCGAACTGTAAAATAACAATAAAAACGCCGCATTCGATTATCAATCCGGTCTTTATTTTTGAAAATTCAGGTGGGACAATCAAACAAGTAAAAATTGATAACAAGATATTGAGCGGCCAGTTCGTCAAAGTTGCTACAAGTCGTGATGGCAGATTAGTTCTTTTCTTGAAAACAAAAATGAAGGACAATCAAACTGTTGCTTTAAATTTTAGATAATGAAAGGATAATGAAATGGATATTCGGTTTGATGGAAAAATTGCTTTAATAACAGGTGCGAGTTCTGGTATAGGTAGAGCTACTGCAATAGAATTTGCAAAAAGTGGTGCTATAGTAGTAGTGAATTATAATACAGGTGCTGATTCAGCAGAAGAAGTGGTTGATTTAATAAGATCGAATGGAGGTAACGCAGTTGCGGTTCAAAGCGATGTAACGCAATCCCAGGATGTAAATAAACTTGTAGCAACGACTTTGAAAACATTTAACAATCGAATCGATATTCTCATTAACAATGCTGGTACACTGGTAGAGCGAAAATTAATTCAAGACACATCTGAACAACTCTGGGATAAAATTATCGATATTAATTTAAAAAGTGTCTACCTGTGTTGTCATGCAATTATTCCAATCATGAAACAGCAAGGTAATGGGCGGATCATTAATGTGACTTCAATAGCAGCACGAAATGGAGGTGGACTTGGTGCAGGACATTATAGTGCAGCAAAAGCAGGGGTGTTAACCCTGACGAAAAATCTGGCAAAGGAATTGGCTCAAACTGGTATTACTGTCAATGCTGTTTCACCAGGTACAATTACAACCAGGTACCATGATATTTTTACCAGTCCTGAAAATAGGAAAAAGAATATCCAAACCATCCCACTGGGTCGCGAGGGCAAACCAGAAGAAGTGGCTTACTCAATTCTTTTTCTGGCCTCCAAATATGCAGATTATATACACGGAGAAACGTTAGAGATCAATGGCGGACAGCTTATGGATTAATAATATTTATTTTTGACCGCGAATTGCGCAAATTATTCGAATTAAAATATTTCGATTCATGTTAATTAACTATCTAAAAAATACTGTTTCTTATCTACTGATTCTTTCTCTTGTTCTTCTTGGTTGTTCCAGTAGTAGAAAAGTAACCATACTTAAATTAGCCCATGTTTTAGATACGACACACCCTGTCCATAAGGGAATGGAATTTTTAGCCCACAAACTCGATGAATACTCTCATGGACAGATGCGAATGGATATCTATCCCAGTGGTCAACTGGGCAGCGAAAGAGAATATATTGAATCCCTTCAAATCGGTTCCCTTGATATGACAAAAGTGAGTTCAGCAGTGTTGGAAAATTTCGTCCCATCAATGGCTGTTTTTAGCCTGCCGTATGTTTTTCAATCAATAAAACATCGCTGGAAAGTGTATCAAGGGTCGATCGGGAAAAGGCTACTACTGGAGGGAGAACCTTTTTGGCTTCATGGGCTGTGTTTTTATGAATCTGGAAGTCGAAATTTTTATTTACGGGATAAAGCTGTATATACACCTGAAGATCTAAAAGGCTTAAAAATTCGGGTGATGCGGAGCTATTGGTCGATTCAAACAATCAATACGCTTGGCGGTTCTGCTACGCCAATCGCGTTTGGGGAACTGTATACTGCGCTACAACAGGGCGTTGTTGATGCTGCTGAAAATAATATCCCCACACTTTTTCAATCCCGACATTATGAAGCCTGTAAATATGTTGTGCTTGATGAACACTCGTCACCATCCGATGTATTGTTAATTAGCACTCATAGCTGGAATAAATTGACTGAGCAACAAAAAGATTGGTTAGAAAAAGCAGTAACTGCTTCTGTTGATTATCAACGTAGTTTGTGGGATGAGGCTCGAGAGAAGGCACTTAATGAAATGGAGGCGGAAGGAATTACGATAATAAAACCTGATAAGAGTTTATTTAGACAACAAGTCCAATCCTTATTTGAAGAATTGAAGAATAATAAAGATCCGCTTTATGATTTAGTTCTGGAAATTCAGGCGATTGGTTTGGATTCTGTTGTTGAAAAATAATCGATTACGGAGTTCGTTATCTATGAAAATCACTGTCAAATGGGTCGATTTGTTCCTCTTGTGGCTATTGATTATTCTCATAGTAGTGATGGTTCTTGATGTCAGTTGGCAGGTCTTTACACGCTTTATTCTCAACGATCCCAGTTCATTTACCGAGGAGTTAGCGACTTTTCTGATGATATGGATCGGTTTGCTGGGCGGCGTATATGCCCTGCGCCATAAGGCACATCTTGGGATTGATATACTCACTATCCGAATGGCTCCTGATAAACAATATGCATGGGAATTTTTTATTTATGCAATGGTTATTGTTGTTTCAGCGCTTGTTTTTATCTGGGGCGGAATTCGACTTGTAAATATTACGTTGTATTTAAATCAAATATCAGCGGCATTGCGGATGAAAATGGGATATGTTTACACCGTCTTGCCCATAACTGGCGTGTTATTAATTTTCTATTCTATTTATTTTATGATCGAAGCTTATGAAGGTTTAAAAACACATCGTTTCGAAGTTGCCAATCCTGTTCCAAAGGGTATCGATTAATGACACATACGATTTTAGTTCTCGTTCTGATATTTGTGATACTACTTTTTTCAAATGTGCCAATCGCTTTTTGTATTGCCCTGGCTACTGTTGTAACCATGATGTTCAGTATGGCTGCAGAACCTGCGGTGACCCAGGTTGCGCAAAAGATAGCCACTGGACTTGATAGTTTCGCCCTGTTAGCGATTCCATTTTTCATCCTTTCTGGTCAATTAATGGGCAGGGGTGGAATTGCCCGACGCCTGATCAATCTGGCTAAGGCTTTTGTAGGTATTTTGCCTGGGGGATTGGCTTATGTTAATATTTTCGCTTGTATGTTATTTGGCGCTATTTCAGGATCGGCGGTAGCTGCGACCTCTGCTATTGGGAGCTTTATGATTCCTGAGATGAATAGGGCGGGCTATAATAAAAATTTTAATGCGGCAGTTAATACTACCTCTGCCACAACAGGGCTTCTTATTCCGCCCAGCAATATCTTAATTGTCTACTCATTAGCCAGTGGCACTGTTTCCGTTGCAGCGCTATTCATTGCAGGATATTTTCCAGGAATTTTAACGGGTTTGTTGCTGATGGTTGTAGCTGCTACTATTGCTTTAATTAAAGACTATCGCGGTGGAGAACGAATTGGATTTTTAGAAATGGCGAAAAGATTTGCCGATTCGTTTTTAAGCTTGCTTTTAGTTATAATTGTTATCGGTGGCATCATTGCTGGTTTTTTTACTGCTACCGAAGCAGCAGCTATTGCAGTTTTATACTCTTTTTTCTTATCGGTTGTGGTTTATCGAGAAGTAAAAATTAAAGACCTACCTGGAATATTACGACAAACCATAATCACAAACGCGGTGGTGATGCTTTTAATTGGAACATCAATGGCGCTCTCATGGGTACTTGCTTATGAGAATATCCCCCAAAATATCAGTGCTGCGCTTATTGCTTTGACCGAAAGTAAAATTATCATACTTCTCATTATTAATGTTATTTTATTAGCTGTGGGCACTTTCATGGATGCTACGCCAGCGGTACTCATTTTTACGCCAATTTTTCTGCCTGTTGTCATAAAATTAGGTATTGATCCCTTGCATTTTGGGATTCTCATGATTTTAAATTTATGTATCGGTATTTGTACTCCACCAGTGGGTGCCGTATTATTTATTGGGTGCGCCGTTGCAGATACAAAAATTACCCAGATTATTAAATGGCTGTTGCCGTTTTTTATCGCTATGATTATTTCATTGATGTTGGTCACTTATATACCACAGATTACTTTGTTTTTGCCACGGGTGCTGGGATTTTAAAAGAGAATTGGCATAATAATTAAAGGAGCTCTTTTATGAGAAAAGCAATTTTACTCTTATTATCTCTTTTGTTTTCAATTTTAGTTTTTCATAATGGAAATACACAACCCATCGATTTTCCAGAAGTTCGTGCTAACGAAAAAGATCCCTTTCCAAAACCTGTCGATGGAAACGTTACTGAAATCAATCCACCTGGATTTGTATGGCTGCCCATGAAAAATGTAGAAAGTTATCGGTTGCAAATTATTAATACGACAACTGGCGATGTAGTTTTAGAAGTTGATAATATCAAAGACAATGTTTTAGCGCCTCGAAAGGTACTCCCGACAGGTGAATTCAATTGGACGGTGGAGGCTTTCGATAAAAATGGAAAAATTATAGCAAAACGAAAACCATATCGATTCACAATTCCTGAAGGACTTGTTGAACAGCCTTACCCAGATATTGAAAAACTTGTATCATCAATTCCAGACAGACATCCAAGATTTATTTTTATGCATGATAAATTACCACAATTCAAAACAACACTTTCGATAACTCGAAACGATGCCTGGCAGCGATTAAAAACCACAGCGGATTCGTGTCTTGATTTGCCCGCTCCCGAACTACCAACTTATGACCGTTTTGATAAAGAAAAAGAATACACAATGCGCCGTTTACATTATCAAGATTATTATCGAAAATTGAGAGTAAAAATTGATAAGGCATTGCAAGCGCTCAGTCTTGCCTGGCTGATAACAAATGAGCAGAAATATGCCACCGCTGCAAAAAGAATTCTATTAGAAATATCAACCTGGGATCCTGCTGGTATTTCTTCAGTGCAGCACAGCGGTTTTGATGAGGTGGGATTAAGTTTAGCCAGATGTACCCATCGTGCGTATGATTGGCTTTACGATGCATTGACTGAAGAAGAACGCGCTATTGTTCGAGCAAACTGTGTGGAGAGAGCACGTGAGACCTTTGAACGAGTAGCAATCAATCGTCCCTTTCACAAAAGACCTGGGTCGAGCCACGATGGTCGCCTGATTGCTTATCTTGGTGAACAGGCTATAGTTCTTGCGGGGGAAGCCCCAGTTAAGGAAGGTGAGCGCTGGATTGATTATTCGTTGACTGCTTTTATGACTGTTTTCCCACACTGGGGAGGATGTGATGGTGGATGGGCAGAAGGCATGGACTACGGTCCCCGTTATAATATGATTTATACACCCTGGGTAGAAGCATTAAGAGCAGTATCGGACATAGATTTATGGCAGAGACCTTTTTTCACTAAAGTAAGGAACTTCTTCATTTCCTGTACTCGACCTAATGCGGAACGAAAACCTTTTGGCGACGGTACCGAGATCGGATTGTTAACTCCCAGTCGACATACCGTAGGATTGGCAGCATTTTTAAACCTTCATGCTGAACGATTTAATGATCCAGTTTGCCAGTGGTGGGCTGCTCAATTGCCGCTGCCCACAACTTATGAATTTTATCCAGTTGTTCCGCTGATTCCAGCGAAGAAACAGGAAATCCCTTTGCCCGATAAGAAAGCAACGGCTTCCTATTTTAGCGGAGTCGGTTGGTGCGCCATGCACAGTGACTTCTCAGACCTCGAAAATGATGTTTTTCTATTGTTTAAAAGCAGTCCTTTTGCCAGTGTTAGTCACAGCCATGCTGATCAGAACGCTTTTCACATTTCAGTTGGAGGTCGAGCCTTGGCTATTGCTTCGGGATACTACGGTCCGGTTTATGGTATGCCGCATCATGCGGATTGGACACGGGCGACAAAAGCCAATAATGCCATCCTCGTTAATGGAAAAGGTCAGGTAATACGGGATTTCACTGCAAAAGGGGAAATCACAGCGTTTAAAAATGCCAATGTTATGACCTATGTTTGCGGCGATGCAGTCGTCTCATATAAAGGTCTGTTAACACGCTGTGATCGGCACATTCTATTTGTGCGTCCCAATCTATTTATCATGCTGGATGATCTTGAAGCCCCACAAGAATCGACTTTTCAATGGCTTATCCATGCGCTTGAAAAAATTGAAGTTGATGAAAAGGCTCAGCGATTAATCAGCAGGCGGAAAGGTGCCTGGCTGGATATTCGGTTGTTCAATTCAAATGATTCACCATTGAACTTTTCATTAACCGATCAATTCGATACTCCTTATTATGAAGGGATTCCCCAAATCTATACGGATAAGATGACTGATTATTGGCACGAAACATATAAAAAAGAAATTATCAATCAATGGCACTTTACTGCCAGTACAATTGAACCGAGAAAGCAATCCCGCATTGTCGCTATTATGCTGGCTGGTTCAGAAGAAAAACATCCGCCTATTGAATGGCTCACAGGTGGAGGTTGGAAAGGGGCACGAATCAAAACAACGCAAGGCATTGCCGAGGTTTGGGGGCAGCTTAGTACTGGAGCTACCGTACCAGGGACCCTTAGCAATTTAAGTCCTCAAATTAGTAAAGATGCTCTCGTAATTGGTCTGTGGACTCCGAATGATGGAAGTCCCAAAGAAATCTTATTTGGGATACAAGGGACTGGGAAAAAATGATTTGATATTGAACGATCAACGGTATTAGGTATATTGTAGTTGTTTAGTCAACTGAAGTAAGTATTGAAAACCGTTAGAACGGTTTTAAAATTTATATTTTTGAATAAACACCACTTAAAAATAAATGTCAAAATAATTACGATCAAAATAATTTGAAGAGCTTTAATTTTTTAATTATTTTGTCCTAAATTATTGTGTCATATTAGCAGGCTGATATGATCATTTTCCCAATTTTATTCTGTAAGTTGCTTTATAAAGGCTCTAATGTTTCGGGAGGATTATCGAAATGAAAAAGTTTATAACATGGGTGCAATGGATCTCCACTCTTATCATTTTGTTTATACACACATTTATTTTATATGCTGGTGAGACGGGAAAAATAGCTGGCTCTGTCATTGATAAACAGACAGGAGAGCCGCTTGCGGGGGCGAATGTCATTGTTACTTCGGTCTGGCTGGGGGATCGAGAGATCGCAATGGACAAACCGATGGGTGCCGCTACCGATTTGGAGGGACAATATTTCATTCTCAATGTTCGACCTGGATATTACAGCGTCAAAACGTCTTACATCGGTTATAACCAGGAGATGCGAACCAAAGTCCAGGTCAAGATCGACCGAACAACCAGTGTGGATTTTCAGATGACGCCTCAGGCAATTGAAGGTGAGGAAGTCGTCGTCACCGCTTATCGACCTGAAAAGGTAGAGAAGGATCTGACCGCCACAAAATTGACTTATGACATTAACGAAGTGATGAGCATTGCTGGTGTGGAGGATATTACTGATATTCTTGAACTACAGGCAGATGTAATTGACGATCATTTTAGAGGAGGCAGAATCGGCGAATCCATGTATCTCATTGGCGGCGCTGCCATCGTCAATCCGCTGAACAATGAACGAGCTTTTCGACCGATTGTAACAGGATTAGAGCAGGTTGAGGTTTATACCAGTGGTTTCAGCGCTGAATATGGCAATGCCCAGTCAGGTGTCGTCAACATGGTTACAAAGGAGGGAAAAAATAGCTGGAATTCGAGAATTGAATTTGCTTCGACGATACCTTATTATAAAAGCTGGGAAGGCAGTGTCTATTCACCTTTAAATTTAGATTTCTATAATCTTTTGTTTGATACCGAAGAATGGCTGGAAGAAAATCCACTATTGCCTGGTAGACCATTATGGGATCGAGGATACGGTGTCACGAAATACTTACCCCAACGAATTGTTTGGCCACCCAATCCTTTGAATCATCAAGACTCATTAAAAATTGCTGAGTTGGGAAGAATTTTGTGGCTGCAATCGGTTCGGGATGTTGGTCTCGAATATGATAACTCGATGGATTATCGTTTTGATTTCACCACTGGTGGACCGATTGCAAAAGATATTCAGATGTTCCTGGCAATAAGGCAAAATCTTACCAATCCAATTGTACCCACTCCCGTCCCTGATCTGGAGCGTCAGATGATGGGAAATATCACCTATCAACCTTCTTTGAACGATAAATTCAAATTAACCTTTATGTATGATTATGTATTTGAAAACTATTTCAGCAGTAATTGGGAAAGATGGTTGTTTGATCGAACATTAAGCGTCACGAAGATAACGCAGAATTCATTTCAATATGGTCTGGAATGGAAACATGTTTTTTCTCCAGCAAGTTTTGCAGATATCAATTTTAAAATTCTGGATGTTTTGGAACGGGATCGCATTGATCTGCTTGAAGCGGGGCAATTCCTGGATGATTATGGCAATAATAGAAATTGGGTGGACTACACGGGTCCATCAAATCATCGTGTTGGCAGGGTAAATGATGATCGTGGTGATCAACAAACAAAGACATACTTTTTCAGCGGGAGTATAACCAGTCAAATTAACAAATTTAATCTGCTGAAAAGTGGCATTCAACTTTATTATTATGACCTGAATGTGGATTATGAATATAATGCGACGAATGCTCAAAACATTCAAAAGCTGGTTTTCCATTCCTATCCGTTTGAAGGCGCTCTTTACTTTCAGGATAAGATGGAATTTGAAGGATTGATCGCTAATGTTGGCTTGCGTTTTGATTTTTATGATCTCAACACCAACTATTTTCTTGATAAATTTTACCCCCTAAGAGATCCAAAATTGGTAAAAGAAACAGGATTGTATACCAGGCTCCAGCCTCGTATCGGAATTTCTTTCCCTGTTTCTGAATATTCTGTGTTTCATTTGAATTACGGCACGTTTACGCAGCGACCAAACTTTAACCAGTTATTCTATAATGAAATCAATGATGACGGCGGCATTATTACACTTTACACGCTCGGCAATCCCCAGTTGAAACCAGAAAACACGAAAGCTTATGACGTCGGTATTGTCCGAAGCTTTGCTGGTGGCTTTCAACTGGATGTCAGTGCCTACTATAAAGATGTTAAAAATCTTATAGAATCAGCATTCTATAAAACCGAGGGCGGGGAATCTTATCGAACCTATATCAACCGAGATTATGCTGACATCAAGGGATTTCATGTGAATTTAGAGAGAACCACTGGCTCCCTGCGTGGATATATCCGCTATAATTACGAGGCAGCAAAAGGGAAAAACAGCAATCCAGATAATTTGGCTGTTCCAGTAACATTCTTCAATTATACCCCTTCCGAAGAAGAATTAGCTGATCTGAAGGAGCAGCGATTCCCTGAAGATGTTTTTCTCGATTATGATCGCACTCATAAAATGGTGTTGAACCTGAGATATATTACTTCTCCCAGTGCAGGTTTTCAAATTGCTGGCTTTCGACCACTGGCAAATTTATCCATTAGCAATACATTCAGGTATTACACGGGAAGACCGTATACGTTGCCACCATCTCTTGATCCATTTGGTCAGGCGTTGAAATTTAACGAGCGCACGCCCGATGAAAAAGATTGGCGTATTAGAATTGAAAAGCGATTTAATTTTGGACAGCGAAATGTAACGGGATACGTGGAAGTTTTCAACATTCTCACTGAACAAACCTGGCATTATAGCCGAACTTTCAATCATGGCAGAAATACGGTGCGCTGGCATACGGATTACGATAATATTTTGACCGATGACGAATATACGCCTTATATTACCAGCCAAGAAGTCTATCTATTGACCAATGAACCACGGCATTATCGGATTGGAATGATCGTTAACTTCTAACAGAATGTAGAGGGATAGTCTGCATAAAATTCAAAAAAACAAAATACAAAACTCAAATAAATAACAATAACAATGGGTAAAATTCCAAAAAACAAAAACCAAAATACAAATAAATAATAATGAAAAAAATTCAAATACCAAACAATTATACAAGTAAATAATTAACACTACTTAGTCACAATTAAGTTGGGATGGGATTATTTTCTCATTCGAGGTAAATTTTGGAGTAATTTGACTCCAAATTCTATAAAAATTGAAGTCTGAATAAGTAGAATTAAGTATCAGGTCATTATTATTGACCTTTGAGATTTGGATTTTGTTTGACTTTTGGGGCTTGTGTTTTGGGATTTATTTGAATTTTGTTTTTTGTAATTTGAGTTTTTTTAAACGAGAGGTATGTATGAAAAATATAATTTTAATAGTCATAGTGCTGATTCTTAGTACACCTGTTTTGATCGCACAAGAATTGGAATTCAGAATCCACAATCGAGGGATGTTGCACGAAACCGTTTACAATTCAGGTGATATAGGTAGACCCTGGACGACGGGACAGGAGGGCAATAAGACCAATAATCCACTGATGGAATGGCCCTCTCGCTCATCGACAGTGATCCAGGGGACGAGATACAGCGGACAGCACAATCTATTAGGCGGCGGCATGTACATGGCAGCGAATTTAGATGGCAGGCCAGGAATGGAAAACAGAATTTATGCACTATGTGGTGCAGTCGGCACGGGCGGCGGTTCTGAGACGATTGTAGGGCGTTGGAGTTTCCCACATTACATCCAAAAAACTGAGAATTTCCCGCTCCTGGCAGATGGTAATTTGAATCCTGATTATGATCCTGATGAAGCTGAAGAAATCATCGAAGCTTCATGGGCAACACCCCTCGGAGTTACTGTGACCCGTATTTCCCGTGCCTGGAGTTACCCCGATTACGATGACCTGATCATTTATGAATATGTACTGGAATATACGGGTGATACCGATGGAAATCCTGCCACGATTGAACAGACGACAACCCTGAAAGATTTTATGGTGCTGTTTATTTATGGCTTCGCTCCTTCCATGTATGGCTACCAGAGACATTACCAGGAATGGAAATATGAAAGCGGAATTTATCGAGGCGACCAAAATAATTCTTGGGATGCTGATTACTGGCTGTCCTTCAACATGAACCTACGAACCAATATCACCGATGAAACGATTTTCGCCAAACGAGAGCCGAACCGAGACCTGTTTCTTGAATTCGCCAGAACAGGCAAAAATGGCGGCGGCTTATGCAGTCCCCAAGCGCCAGGATTTTGTATGCTATATTACGATACCAACCATTTAGCTTTTGTTGATACAATTGAAAGTGAAATGAATGAGTCAGAAGTCGTAAGTGTATTGAGGACATCTTATGGTGAATACTATGAATTGGATGATAATAATCATATTAAGCAGCCCTGGTCCAATAAAGTGAGTACGGGCAATACTCGCAGCAGCAAAATGACGGTACAATCGATTAATCCTGATAAACGCTGGAGCGGCGTATACAGTCCTGGGAGTACCACCTGGCCCAATCCACCCAGTGAGCGATGGATCGGCAGAGCCGCTTATAATTATCGCCAGAGTGTTGATGCGGGTCAGAAACATATTGTTTTCGGTCCTTATACATTAAAACATGGCGACAGGCTCGAATATTCGCTGGCAGAGGTCGTTGGGTATGGTGCAAAACCAGGAAAAATTATTGAAGGTGGGCAAACGTTACAGCAATGGGCAGCAACGCCGTCATGGAATCGAAAGGTTACTTTTGGGAATGAAGTTGTAACCGAACATTACCTGGATAAATTTGGCTATCCAGACTATGTGAATTCCGATGTGGTTACTGTAACGGATGTGGCTGAAAAGGCGTTTCAGGCATACCTTGGAGCCGACTCCATTGCCGTCCCTGTCTGGCCAGAAGATAATCCAAAAGATGGGGATTATCGAATCCCTGTCCCTGTGCCTGCACCTGTGATTACGGTTGAAAATACCAATGATGGCAGGGTACGAATTACCTGGAATCGGGCAGTTGAAGATTTTACGCATCCTCGGTTAATGGGGACACTGCAAAAATTCAATATTTACCGAAGCGATGCTGGCATGGGACCCTGGGCGCTGCTGGATTCGCTTGAAGTCGGTCAGGTGAATGATGAAAATCTTTATGAATATCTTGATGCAGATCCTGTTTTTAAACTGGGGGAAAGACGGTATTATTCGATCGTTTCGGTTGATGATAAAGGGAATCATAGTGGGCGCACCAACATCACCAGGCATGAGAAAAACGTGGCGTCGGTGGAAAAAATGCAGGAGGTATTTGTGGTGCCCAATCCTTTCAAAATTGAGTCTGGTTTTGGCGGAAAAGTCGGTGCTGAAGATAAGATCGGATTTTATGGTCTGCCTGAAAAATGCACTATTCGGATTTACTCTTATGCAGGACAACTGATCGAAACGATCGAACATGATGAACCAGTTTACACCACTGCTTGGTTTCAGGTGACCAGAAACGAACAGGAGATTGCGTCAGGGATTTATCTCTATGTCATCACCACGCCTGATGGGGATAAGGCGAGTGGGAAGTTTATAATCGTCAAATAAAATTAAAATAAATACTATCATTCGAGGTTTGATTATGAATATCAAAACCAGGAATTTAATTTTTTCATTAATCTTCATTTTCATCTTTGTTAAAATTGGCTTTTCATTTGAAAAAGTCGGCACGACTTCATTTCAGTTTTTAAAAGTCATGACCAGCGCCCGATCCTGTGGCATGGGAGAAGCTTTTTCAGCCGTTGCCAATCATTCTGATGCCGTATTCTTCAATCCTGCGGCGCTGACTCGAGTGAGGCAATTTGATCTTTCCCTCGATTACCTTGATTATTTCCTGGATATTTCACATTTTGGCTTTTCAGCAGCTTATTCGATTCGCAATCTGGGCACGTTCGGATTTCAGGGCATCATGACGAATATGGACGAAATCAAGGTCACAACGGTTGAAGCCCTCGATTTTGATGATGGCATTTATCTCGGCTATACAGGCAAAACAATTACGCCCGCATCACAGGTATTTGGCTTATCATTCGCTCGTGAGCTCACAGATAAATTTTCTTTTGGCGTCACCGCAAAATATGCACGGGAAGATTTGGGTGTTAAAAGTACAGGCAATTTCATGTTCGATGCAGGTCTGATATACAGCACAGGATTCAAATCGCTGATGATTGCTGCAGTTGTCAGGCATTTTGGGCCCGAAGTCAGATTTTATGATAAAGTCAGATTACCAAGATACGACGCAGCAACCAATTCCACATATTACCAGCGATACACTGGCAAAAGCTATCCATTGCCGCAAACATTCAACATCGGCATTTCCTCTTACCTGGTTTCTTCAAATGAAAGCTCATTGCTTCGTTCAAAAAACCAGACATTACTACTCGCTTTCGACATGGTTCAACCTAGGGACTACGATCAGCAGTACCATATCGGTGTCGAATATGGATTCAACAATATTATTTTTTTGCGAGCTGGATATAAAATGAATTATGATGAAGAGAGCTTTTCGTTTGGATTTGGATTGGCTTTCAATAAGTATCGAATCGATTATGCATTCAGTGATTTCGGAGATTACCTGGATTCGCTGCATCGATTTTCTTTTGGATTTGCGATTGATTAGAATGTGAAATGAAAAAAGTGAAAGGTGAAGAGTGAAGCGTGAAAAGTCAAATGTAATGATGTTTGATGTTAGTGAATTTTGTCTCACGTTTGACGTCTCACTTATTTTCAAAAGGAGCTCTATCAAAATGTACAAAAAGTTAATCATAATAATGATAATATTATTTTTCCTTCCCAACTTCATAACAGCCCAACATCGGGGGGATAATTTAGCTTTCCAGGGTTTGCCGCAGAACAACAGCATCGGTGTTAAAGCCATTGCCATAGGAAGTGCATTTACATCACGATCAGGGGATATAAATTCTTTGTTCTATAATCCTGCGGGACTGGCTGAAATTGAAGATTTGCAGGTTTCTATTGGAGCAAATCGCTATTCCAAGATGTGGCGGGAAAACCAGGTTTATCGCCCCAATCGAATGTTCTGGACTATGGCGTTTTATTTAGAAGGATTATATACTCCCGACCCAAAGAATAATGGCAAATGGGATTATGAATTGGCTCAGGACTCCGCCTATATCGTTACCCCACCCGATCTGGGCCTGGAACCGTTCAGCGAAGAAGCGGCAGACTGGCAAAGAAAGGTCAATGATTTTGGATTGAATAATATCGCAGCAGCATATCCAGTTTCCATTTCGGGTCATAAATTTGTTATTTCTGCTGCCTATTCCAGAAACGTCTTTTTGGATTTTGACAGAAACGACACCTACCTTGATCCTCATATCGGCTATGACGCGTATGGCGTGGTCGAACGGGTCGTTACCGATACGGTTCGATTCTCCTGGTCGAGATTCACCAGAAAAAGGGATGGTCATGTTCAAAATTTCACGGCGGGATTAGCATACAACGTCAACGAACATATAAAAGTAGGTCTCTCATTAAATTTTTTGAATGGAAAAACAACTGATTTTCAATCACTCAATAGAGTGGGTTATTTCGACATCGCCAAAGATAACCGATTTCGATTTTCTTATGATACGCTTGATGTCGCGATCAGTGGTGATTCAAAATTCAAAGCAACAAATTTTAACCTGGGAGCCGTAGTAAAATTGGAACGTCTCAGCCTGGGTTTCAATGTTAGATCGCCCTATAATTTAGACCGAGATTGGAGCTATGATATTTCTACAACTGACACCAGTGATTCGCTACCCTCAAGTGAGAGTGGCACGCATATTTTTGAAATTCCAGCATCATTTTCCGTCGGCGCAAGCATTACTCCTGTGGATCAATTTACTTTTTCGCTGGATTATCAGTTTACGAATTATAGCGAGGCCCAAGCAAAGCTAATTCTCAGTGATTCGACAGTTAAAAATTTTCCTGATCAAAGCGAAATCAGGTGTGGCGTTGAATACCGACCATTTAATTTTCTTTCCCTGTTAGCTGGTTATCGATACACGACCGAGATGTTTGTCCCAGATGGCGCAGCTATTAAAGATCGGGGGCCAGCCGTAACCAGTTATACATTAGGAGCAAGCATAAAACTATTTCATACGGGCAGGCTTGATATTGCATACGATATGCGTCGATTGAAGTATTATGATTCCTATTTCAGCAATACAAATTATGCTTTTGAATCTTTTAATAATTTTCTTTTCGGATATACAATTAATTTTTAGTTGTGTCATTTAGTGGAGTAGTAGATTAATGGAGTGATGGATTACTGGATTATAGGATTGATGGATTATTTGGAGTGCGGAGTATTCTTTCCAGAACTCCAGCACTCCAATGCTCCAACACTCCATTACTCTACGACATTAACTTGATTTGCCGAAAAGAGGTGACAAATTTAAATAATAGAAGTACTTGAACAAATTTTTGATTAACAAAATTGAGGAGGAGCGATGAAATTTGTTAAAATTTTTCTGTTGGTTATGCTGATGATGTTTTGCATGAACAGCATGGCGAGATCGAGCCACATTGAAGTCGATACCCAATATGATTTCAAATTAGCGCTCGATTATGTTTTTACTGCCAAAGTTGATACCATCATTTTGATCACAGGTGGCGGTATCTATACCACGACAGATACGGTGACCATGCAGATCAAAAAGCCGTTGGTGATTATAGCAAAGCCTGGATTGGAAGAAAAACCGATTTTCAGGCACAGCGATTTGGATTCCAGCGTGCTGGAGATTTTCCGTATTCATGATGACATCACCTTTGATGGGATCATTTTTGATGGGTATAATGCCATCCGCCCCATGAAGTATGCGGTACGAGTGGGACACGGACCTGATGACCAGATCCCAAGGGTTTATGCCAGGGAAGGCTTGAATGTCAACATCAAGAACTGTGAGTTCAGAAATATTTTTCCAATAAATTGGGAGAATATGTCGGGAGGAAGTGCTTTTTATTTTCTCAGACCCGCATCAGGTGAGCCGATCATTAAAGCGGAAACAGTTCGCATTGAAAATTGCCTTTTTAGAAACCTCGGCGATGAAGCCATTCGACTGGCTGAAACCGAAAAATACAAAGTCACCAGGGTCGTTGATTCTTTGATCGTGAGGAATTGCACGTTTAAAAATATCTTCGCCGAATGCATCAGGTTTTATGCGGATACTGATACGTCTACTGAAGATGCGTATGTCTTATGTGAGCATTTGACAATCGATAGCAGCGCCACTCGTGTGGCATATATCAAAAATAATCAGAACACCATTTTCAGAGATATAATTGTCACCAACAGCCATCTACCAAAACAATATCGATTAGATAGAGCAAGCTATGTGGCTCAGGTCCAGCAGCGGGGATCCTTTATCAGCCATATCGATACCTTCAATATTATATTTAATGCGCCCTATTCCAGTCGGATCAGTGCGACGAAGGGTGGCTCAGTCGATGAGTCCACAGTTTATGGCTTTGATCCACTTTATGAAGATCCTCACAGGGACAATTATACGCTATTGCCCGCATCTCCAGCTTATGGTATCGCTCATGATGATGAAGCCCTTGGCGATCTGAAGTGGGCAACAAATACGTCGACACGGCTTCCATTTGTGTTGACAATTGTTGGCAATGGCAGTGTGACGGCTGATCCCCCGCTGGTTGCACCGAACTATGAAGCAGGTACCAATGTCACATTAACGGCAGTTCCTGATTCTGGCTGGAAATTTGTGGAATGGAGCGGAGATTTAGCTGGCTCAGCCAATCCCATCACTGTTACAGTTGATGCTGCAAAAAGTATTACCGCAACGTTTCAGCAGGTAACGGGTGTGGCTGACAACGCTGATTTGCCGACAGAATACAGGCTGGATCAAAATTATCCCAACCCATTCAATCCTTTAACAACGATATCTTTTTCTCTCAAACATTCAGGTAAGGCATCTATGGAACTATTTAATGTTTTGGGTCAGAAGGTAGCAACAATATTTAATCACCAATTTAAAGCAGGCAATCATAAAATTACTTTCAATGCGATTAACTTGCCTGCAGGTATCTATTTGTATCAAATCAAATCTGGAAATTATCAATCCATCAGGAAAATGATCCTGATGAAGTAAAAATTCACTTTAAACAGGGAGATCGATATGAAAGTCAAAATTATTAATTCAATCATCATGACACTTGCTTTGATTGTTTCAAGCTTTTGTCTATCTTTTACTCAAACTGTTCATCAGGTTTCAGCAGGTACTGATGTATTAAAACCGGTCATTGATGCGGCAACACCTGGTGATATTATCGAGTTGATAAGCGATGGTGGTGTCTATTTATCAAATGATCAGATTGTAATTGATAAAGACCTTACAATTCGCGGAAATGCTGATCTCGCCGCAAAACCAATTTTAAAATATATCGGTACCTCTACTGGTGCTTATATGTTTAAGGTGGTCGATTCGCCGAAAATGGAGGTGAGAAATCTTGAATTTGATGGAGACGGCACGGCTGAAGGCGGAGCTGCATTGGCAAAATACGCATTACGACTGGATAATGCAGATACATTAGGCACCATGCAAGTATTGGTCGATGATTGCGTAATGCATGATTTTAATGAGAAAATTATTAAACCTTATGCCGACTGTGGGATAGACTCCCTACTTATCAGGAATTCAATATTCTATAATGGAGCAAAAGAAGGAATCGTCGTATATACCGGTTCATCAGGTGATCCCGCAGTTCGCTTAAAGTATGCCGAATTTGTAAATTGTACATTTTATGGATTTGCAAGAGAGGCAATTAAAGGTGACACCAATCCGGATATTGTACTTCGAGTGGATCATTGTACCATTTATGATTGCGGTGGTTCATCAAAAGGTATGTTTTACGTCGATGATCTATTAGATGTTGAGGTGAAAAACAGCATTTTTATTAAGAACGGATATTCAAGCAACTTTGTCCGCTTAGAATCCGATGCAAATTCTTTTCATCACAATGTCGTGTTCGATGTTGCAAGCTGGGATGTGGATAATTCCTCAACAGTTTCCGATACCCTTCATGCTGATCCTTTGTTTGCCGATCCAGCTAATGGTGATTTTACTCTGGGCGAGGGTTCACCGGCAATTGGATTCGCAGATGATGGCAACGCGGCTGGTGATTTAAGATGGGACCCAACTCTGGGCAAGCCTAAGGTACATAAAGTTGAAGCCGGAATTGATGTCCTAAAACCGGTTATTGAGATTGCAGCATCTGGTGATATTATAGAATTGGTGACCAGTGGAGGATTATATCTTTCTAATGATCAATTAGTGCTTGATAAGGATCTTGTTTTCCGCGCCAGAGAAGGACTGGCAGAAAAGCCAATCTTAAAATATATCGGTACCTCTACTGGAGCTTATATGTTTAAGGTCGTCGGTTCATCCCGAATTGAAGTGAGAAGCATTGAATTTGACGGGGACGGCACGGCTGAAGGCGGAGCTGCATTGGCGAAATACGCGCTACGACTGGATAATGCTGATACTTCTGGTACTATGCAAGTTTTGGTTGATGATTGCGTTATGCATGATTTTAACGAGAAAATCATTAAGCCTTATCCCGATTGTGGGATTGATTCTTTGCTCGTCAGGAATTCCATATTCTACAATGGGGCGAAAGAAGGCATCACTTTATATAGCGGTTCATCAGGTGATCCCGCGGTTCGCTTGAAATATGCCGAGATTTCAAATTGTACCTTTTCTGGATTTGTGCGGGAAGCAATTAAAGGCGACACCAATCCAAATACGGTGCTCCGTGTCGATCATTGCACTATTTATGATTGCGGTGGGTCATCAAAAGGTATGCTGTACGTCGATGATCTGCTGGACGTTGAAGTCAAGAACAGCATCTTCGTAAAGAATGCATATTCCAGCAACTTTGTCCGTCTGGAATCCGATGCAAATTCCTTTCATCACAATGTTGTGTTCGATGTTGCCAGCTTCGATGTGGACAACTCTTCAACAGTTTCTGATACGCTTCATGCTGATCCCATGTTTGCCGATGCTGCGAACATGGATTTTACATTGGCTGAATCTTCTCCTGCCAGAACTGCTGGCGAAAGTGGAACACCGGCTGGTGATTTAAGATGGGCAATTGATCCAAACGCATTTTTATTGACCGTTATCACTACAGGAAATGGTATCGTTACGCTCGATCCGCCAGGAGGCGTTTACGATCCCGGTACCGTGGTTACCTTAACTGCAATCCCGGATGCTGGCTGGAAATTTGTCGGTTGGGAAGGCGTGCTGGTATTCCCGCCAGATAATCCCGTTGCGACAATTACCATGGACTCGGACAAGACTGTCAAAGCACATTTTGAAAGTACTGTTCCAAAAGTCACTTTGACGGTCGATACGCTCGGTTTGGGCCATGTGGAGCTAAATCCTGAGCCAGTCGATGGCGTCTATGAGCAGGGAACATCTGTCACCATGACCGCGATTCCACAGACCAACTGGCAATTTGTCGAATGGCTTGGTGATGTCACAGGAACGGTTAATCCCGTCACGTTTACTGTCGATTCAAATATGCAGGTGACCGCTTCTTTTGCCAGTGTTTTCACCCAGTTCACTTTAAATATTGAGACGAGCGGACTGGGAAGCGTTACCCAGAATCCTGAACCGATCCTGGGAACTTACGACACCAGCACCGTGGTCACTTTAACTGCCAATCCCTCACAGGGTTGGAAATTTGAAGGCTGGAGTGGCGATTTAACCAGCACTCAGAATCCTGATTCCATTACCATGGACTCGGACAAAAGCATTATGGCGACATTTACAGAAATTGCGTTTACTCGGCGGGCACTTGAGATTGATACGACCTGGGATTTGAGAGACGCTGTGGAATTCGCCAATAATAATAGTTACATAGATAGCTTGATCCTGATTACCAGCGGAGGACTGTATACCTCTTGTTATACCGAAGACGTTGCTGTTACTGCTCCGCTTACAGTCGTGGCTGCTCCTGGTCTTGCCGAAAAACCGATCATCACCAATAGCGATCCAGAGGCGTCGAATCTCGATGTATTCAGGGTATTTGATGATTTCACTATTAATGGTGTCGTATTGGATGGTGGGAACGAGAAATCTCATGGGATGAAATATGGCATTCGGTTGAGGCATTATTCGGATGGGGATTCGATGAAAAATGGCACCAACATCACTATCCTGGATTGTGATTTCAAAGATTTCTTTGAAGACAAGGATCCAAATAAGGATGGGCATGGCTTACGGTTTGATAGGGATTTTGTGGCTGGCGTCGTCCGCATTGAAAACTCGTCCTTTACCAATTTTGGCTATGAAGCGATTCGAATTTCGGATACAGAAAAATACCAGACTGACAGGGCACTTGATTCACTCATCATCAGGAACTGTACTTTCACCAATATTGATGCAGAGTGTGTGCGTTACTATTCTGATGCAGATGGTGCAACACCGGACGCTCCTGTGATCATCGAGCATATCACAATCAATAATTCTGCGACACGTGTTTTTTACCTGAAAAATAGCGGCGGCGCAGTTGTGAGGGATGTCATTGTTGCCAATAGCAGATTGTCGGGACATGGTAGGGATGACTTTATTATGGATGCCCAGGGAAATGGTGATTTTCGAAGTATTACCTCCCATATCGATACGTTTAATGTGCTGAATGTGCCGATCAAGCACACTGATGCTGATATCGATGAAACAACAATCTGGGGCATCGATCCGAAATTTGAGGACGCGACGAATATGAACTACACACTGCTTCCCCAATCCCATCTCTACGGTTTGGCACACGACGGCGAGGCACTGGGCGATCTTCGCTGGGCAACCAATGATCCGACCCATGTCCTGTTGACCCTTTTAATCGAAGGTCAGGGAGAAGTGGTGCTCGATCCCATGCCTGTTGGTAAAACTTATGATCCCAATACCGTGGTTACGCTAACTGCAGTTCCCGATTCAGGCTGGTTCTTCGCAGGCTGGAGCGGTGATCTAACAGGTGAAACTAATCCTGAAACCATCACCATGGATCAAGCTAAAGATGTCACTGCAACATTCAAGCTGAGAACTGGTGTGGACGATGAATCAGCCATACCAAAGGAATACAGCTTAAGTCAGAACTATCCCAATCCATTTAATCCATCAACCACCATTAAATTTGCGTTGAAACAACCAGGGAAAACGACATTGAAAGTATACGATATACTGGGGAGAGAAGTCGCAATTTTGATTGATAAGAAATTGGAAGCGGGTCGGTATTCGATTAAATTTCAATTGCCTGAGTTGGCTTCAGGTGTGTATTTCTACAGAATTGTATCAGGTGATTTTGTTTCGATTAAGAAGATGATCATGGTGAAGTAGAAGTTCATATAATTCTTACAAACCAGGTTTCTCGCAGAAATCTGGTTTGTATATTTTTTGTAAGTGAGATAAATGGATTCCACTTTGAAAGTGGAGTCCATTTATCCTATTTCCAATCAAAATAATATAATCCATGATGCGTGAGATAAAGTTTAAATTCTTTTCCATTTCATTATTTTTAATTTTATTATCATTAACCTGCATTAGCTTTGCGACCACATATTACGTCTCAACCCCATCAGAGATCAGTTCCACCATGACCATCGCCCAACTAGGCGATACACTGATCATGGCAAATGGCGTCTGGACGGATGATCGAATTGTGTTCAAAGGAGATGGCGCTAACGGTAATCCAATTGTGCTCCGTGCAGAAACACCAGGCTATGTAATTTTGAATGGCACTTCTACTTTACGGATTTCTGGCTCCTATTTAGTTGTCGATGGACTGCGATTTGTTGGCGGCTATAGTACATCTGGCGCGGTCATTGAATTTCGCTCGGGCGCCCCTGCTTATTATTCTCGACTCACCAATTGTACCATTGTAGATTACAATCCACCAAATAGAAGTACTGATTACAAATGGGTATCGTTATATGGCGCACACAATCGAGTGGATCACTGTTATTTTGAAGGAAAAAATCATGCGGGAACAACGCTGGTCGTCTGGTTTCCCTATCACCCACATTATCATTTGATCGATCATAACTATTTTGGCTATCGTCCGCCACTTGGAGAAAATGGCGGCGAAACAATTCGAGTCGGCACCAGCGATTGGTGCATGTGTGTATCAAATTCCATTGTGGAATATAACTGTTTTGAACGCTGCAACGGTGAAATCGAAATTATCTCCAATAAGAGTTGTGAAAACATCTATCGGTACAACACCTTTTTTGAATGCGAAGGGGCGCTCACTTTGCGCCACGGAAATCGATGTACTGTAGAGGGAAATTTTTTCTTCGGAAGTCGAAAAGATAAAACAGGTGGCGTGCGGGTTATCGGCGAAGATCATAAGGTATTTAATAACTATTTTCAGGATTTATTGGGAACAGATAAACGAGCTGCAATTTCTATCATGAGTGGAGTTGTTAACTCGCCATTGAATAAATATTTTCAAGTCAAAAATGCCCAAGTACTTTTTAATACTTTCGTTAATTGCAACCAATCGCTAAATATTGGTGAAGGATATGGCGAATGGAGTGAGGGACATCAACTAACATTGCCACCAGAAAATTGCCTGATTGCGAACAATATGGTATTGTCCAATTCCAGAATCATTAAGCAGGAAGTTGAACCAATCAACTTGACCTGGGAAGGCAATATCATGCAGGGATCGTCCCTGGGAATTCCGCTGCCACTAGGTATTACCCTGGCTGACCCGAAATTATATCTTGCTGAGGACAGTCTCTGGCGACCCGATAGCGCAAGCCCAGTTATTGGAGCAGCAGCAGGAAGTTATCCTTTTATCTTTGACGATATGGATGGTCAAACACGAGGATTAAACAAAGATGTTGGTGCCGATCAGATTTCTCAGCAGCCAATTTTACGCCGCCCGTTGACAGCGAACGATGTGATACCTCAATGGATGAAGAATCCTGTTCCCGTTGTCCTTAGAATTCTTAGTACAGGCTCGGGCAAAGTCAATCTCAATCCGCCAGGAGGTGTTTATGAAATTGGAACGCTTGTTAATTTAACGGCAGTGCCCGACTCAGGCTGGAAATTTGTGCGATGGGAAGGTGATGTAAACAGCACCAACAATCCACTGAACATTCCAATTACGACCGATATAACCATCCGAGCCGTTTTTGCAGAGGACGTTCCTACCCGTTACAAACTATCCGTATTTGTGTTTTCATCTGGTGGGCGTGTGGAGCTTGATCCACCAGGAGGCAGCTATTTTGATAGTACTGTTGTAATATTAACGGCAATACCAGATTCCGGATGGGAATTTTTGAGATGGGAAGGAGATTTAACTGGTAGTAACAATCCTGATAGTATTATTATGAATTCAAATAAAATGGTTAATACAATTTTTAAACAATCGACTGGCATTGAGCAATTTACTGAAACTTCTGTTGAATATCAATTAAAGCAAAATTTTCCCAATCCTTTTAATTCAACAACTAATATTTCATTTTCCATAAGTCAGTCAGATGTAACGTCATTAGTTATCTACGATATTTTAGGTTGTGAAGTAAAAATTTTGGTCGATGGATTTTTGAATACAGGCTCTTATAATATTCAGTTTGATGCTTTTCACTTAGAATCCGGCTTGTATTTTTATAAGATTAATAGCGGTCGTTTCAGTGCGATTAGAAAAATGATCATTACAAAATAGGATGTATAAAATGAGATTTGTCTCAATTATTATTTTAAATATAATTATTTTGTTCGTAATAAACAATTCAATTTTAGCAATCACATATAACGTATCCTCAGCAACAGAGATAGAACGAGTATTAAAGCGTGTCCAGGCTGGTGATTCGTTGGTCATGCAGAATGGAACATGGAAAGATCAGAAGATAATTTTTGAATGCAACGGTAAAGTCGGAAAACCAATCACCCTGTGTGCTGAAATACCGGGAAAAGTGATTTTGTCAGGAAAATCTCAACTCAGAATTTCCGGTACATATCTCAAAGTTGATGGTCTCTTTTTTAAAGATGGATACAGCCCATGTGGGGATGTTATTGAATTTCGTGATGACTCAGATGAAGTGAGCGACTACTGTCGCTTGACTAACTGTGTAATTTTGAGTTATAATCCGAGCAACAAAGATACGGAGTATAAATGGGTTTCAATTTATGGTACCCACAATCGAGTTGACCATTGTTATTTCAAGGGGAAGGAGAATATTGGTACGATGCTGGTCGTGTGGGTTGCTGATAAACCTAACTTTAATTTAATTGACCATAACTATTTTGGCCACCGTTCCTATTTACAAGGTAAAAATAATGGGGAGACCATTCGTATAGGTTCAAGTGAAAATTCGTACAATCGTTCCAAAACTATCGTTGAGTTTAACCTTTTTGAAGAATGCAATGGTGAAATTGAAATTATTTCCAATAAATCTTGTGAAAATATATTTCGTCATAATACCTTCAATAAGTGCAAAGGCAGTTTAACGCTGAGGCATGGTAATCGTTGTGTTGTAAAAAGTAACTACTTTTTTGGACATTTAATACAGAATACACGTGGCGTACGGGTTATTGGCGAAGACCACAAAATAATTAACAACTATTTTTGTGAATTACGCGGTAGTAAGAGATGGGCTGCGCTTTCACTTTTAAATGGAATTCCTGATTCACCACCGGATGGATTCTTTCAAGTTAAACATGCTATCATTGCTTTTAATACATTTGTTAACAATCGTCATACATTGAACATTGGCGCAGGTGCGAATGATGAGCGCACATTACCCCCCCTTGATTGTACTTTTGCTAATAATATTATTGTTAGTGATCATGATCCACTCATACGATTAGATGCAGTACCACAAAATATGAAATGGCTTGGAAACATCGTGTTTGGTGCATCCTTGGGTTTTAAGCAAATAGAAGGTATTTCAATAGTAGATCCGAAACTACATTTATATCGAGATCGCAATGGACTGTGGCGCCCAGATAAATCCAGTCCTGTTACAAAAGCAGCTAAAGGAGATTTTTCTTTCATTAAGGAAGACATTGAGGGACAAACACGCCAGAAAGGTAAAAAGGATGTTGGTTGTGATCAAATTTCCAATGCACCAGTATTATATCGTCCTTTGAACATAAAGGATGTAGCACCAAATTGGATACTTGAACTGGATGAATAGAATGATGAATTAAATAGTTTTTGAATAAAGAGTAAAACCAAAAATAAGGAAATTCATTAAATTGATAAAATCTTATCCCATACTTTTGGTAACTTTATTTTTACTGAGCTATGTCCAAAAAATCTACTCCTGGGAGTCAAAAATCGTTTTTTACGGAATCAATGGAAAACTGTTATATATTAAAGATGAAGAGGGTAACCGCATTCCCGATTTCAGTCATGCAGGTTATAAAGGTGGTGGTGTTCCAATACCCGACATTACAGTTGTCAAAACGATTTCTCCGATTGAAGGCGATAACACAATGCATATTCAAAACGCATTATTCGAGATCGGTCTCACGCCAAAAGGCAGTGATGGATTTCGTGGCGCATTGCTTTTGACCGCTGGCAAGTATGAAATTCAAGGGACAATTAATTTAGGTTTCGATGGTGTCGTGCTCAGGGGAGTCGGCGATGGAGATGATCCAGCTACCAATACAATTTTATGGGCGACGGGAAATTCACCGAATCAGCGAACGGTGTTAATTGGAGGCGGGGACGCTTCAACAAAATGGAGAGATGAAGTTCCAAACACGAGGACAGATATTATCAGCGATTCGGTCATGGTTGGCTCCAATACAATTGAAGTGACAGATGCTTCCAAATATTCGATAGGTGATAATATTATCATCTACCACCCCTGTACCGCCGAGTGGCTTGCCGCTATCGATTCAGGTGGAACATTTTGGTACCTGCCAGGCGCCGAGCCAGGCGTCGATGTTCCCTGGTGTGTTGGCAGCCAGCCCATTGTTTTTAATCGTTTCATTACGGACATCCAGGGAAATATCATCACAATTGACGTCCCCGTTTTTAATCATCTGATCAGAAGTCTTTCTCAATCTTATGTTTACAAATATTCCAGAAGTGGCTTACGCACCCAGATTGGTATTGAAAATTTGCGGATCGATATTGAAACACCAGGGGGCATTGACGAAGCCCATGCCTGGAACGCCATTGACCTGTTTCAAGTCGAGGATGCATGGGTGCGGAATTGTACCATGCTTCATTTTGGTCATTCAGGTGTTCGCACCAATACGGCGACTCGCATCACAGTTGAGAATTGTAAGGCGCTTGATCCCGTATCAGCGATCGAGGGACGGAGACGATACAATTTTAATATATACACTGCATCTCAGCAAATTCTTTTTAAAAATTGCCATGCTTCAAATGGTCGCCATCATTATGTTTCTAATGGCACCAGTTGGACATCTGGATGTGTATTTTTAGATTGCACATCAGAAGGAGCGTATACCAGCAGTGAAGGTCATCGGCGCTGGAGTATGGGATTGTTATTTGATAATTTGGTGGAATTGGATGGACCTCGCCCCGGATATAATCCAAGATTGCTGGGACTTTATAATCGGGGATATTATGGAACCAGTCATGGCTGGGCAACTGTTCATTCTGTTGCCTGGAATTGTGATGCGGCTGAGGGAGATTTGATCGTTCAAAAACCACCAACAGCTCAAAACTATGCCATTGGTTGTTCCGGTGGAAGAGTTACTGGTAATAAACCACCAGCCCCTTTTAATGAATTAGAAGGTTATATTGAGGGTACTGGAGAAATGGGACTTTATCCTCGATCACTTTATGAAGCACAGCTTGAAGAAAGGTTGACCACATCTCTTAAGGATGATAACAATTTGACAAATAGAAAAAAACAACAAAAAGCATTTGCATTATATCAAAATTACCCAAATCCCTTTAACACTAAGACAATGATTCAATACCAAGTACAAACAAAATCTAATGTGACTTTAACGATATACAACATTTTAGGCCAAAAAGTACGATCACTTGTTAATGAATATCAAGCCGCTGGTGATTATATGATCCAATGGGATGGAAAAAATGAACAGGACAATAAAATGCCAAGTGGTATTTTTATCTATCAAATCATCTGTAATGGAATTAAAATTCAGAAGAAAATGTTACTAGCAAAATAAGGAATTAATAACGTGGAGAAAACATTCGGTCGCATTCAGGAAAAACACCAGATTGAGAACCTGAGTCGTGGTCTACCTATGGTAGAAAAGCTTGATCAGCAGGCATTGGAGCAAGAAATAAAAGCACTGGTAGAAATCAATCAACGACCTTCCATACTTTCTCGATGCAAAGGGTATTGGAAATTGTCTGGTCCTGGATGGATGCAGAGTGCGGTCCCTTTAGGAGCAGGTTCTGCAGCTTCTGCTATTTTTGCTGGTTCAGTGTTTGGGTATAAATTATTGATGAAGCAAAAGTCAGTTTAACAGTTGGACCATTTTCAGTAATGACCAAACCATTTATACCGCCTAGTGGTGATAAACACGATTACATGAGTTTATCTCCTTATTGGTGGCCTAATCCTGAAACCGAAAATAGATTACCTTATATCCGTCGTGATGGCCAAACAAATCCTGAACGTGATCAATATGATAAGCGCCCACTGCGACAATTAGATTTGAATGTGTCAACGCTGGCTTTAACATATTTTTTAACAAACAACGAAGATTATGCTGAACGGGTTGCAAGATTGCTGCGAATTTGGTTTATAAATAAATCAACACGGATGAATCCGCATTTAAAATATGCCCAACATATCCCTGGAATTACTGAGGGGAGAGGCGTTGGTATTATAGATACGCGATCTTTTATGCGGATCGCCGATGCAGTCGGATTGATTTCAAACTCGAAATATTGGACCGCACAGGATCAAAATGAGTTACAGGAGTGGTTTAATCAATATTTAAAATGGTTGTTAGAAAGTAATCATGGTCAAAAAGAAGCAGCAAGTAAGAACAATCACGGCACCTGGTATGATGTCCAGGCTGTTTATTTCGCGTTATATGCTGGTGAGGAAGAGGTAGCCAAAGAGGTTTTACGTAAATTCAAATTTATACGTATAACAAATCAAATTGAACCTGATGGCAGACAACCACAAGAATTGGAACGGACACGAGCTTTTTCTTATAGCACATTTAATCTGGAAGCGATGTTTTCTGCGGCAAAGTTAGGCGATATTGTTGGTATGGATATCTGGAATTTTGAAACAGAAGATGGTCGGGGTATTCGAAAAGCTTTTGAATTTCTCATCCCTTATGCCATACAGAAAAAAAATGGCAATATAAACAGATTACAAGTTGGCAGGATTGTTATCATGATATGTTTGTACTGTTACGTACAGCATCTATCTATTTCAATGAATCCAGATATGAACACTTAATCGCCCAACTCCCAGATGTAGATACTGATACTGACAGAATTAATTTACTTTACCCTTCAATATGGTGATCACTAAAAATAAGGTTTATCCAACATGAAAACAAAACAATCTAATATTTCACGCCGTGACTTTTTGAAAATATCAACAGCAGGATCGGTTGGCCTCGCTTCTGTTGATATTTTCTTGTCGTGCACTAAAAATCATAAGAATGAAACTATACCTATGCGTACTTTAGGTAAGACTGGTTTGGAAGTTTCAATACTTTCATTTGGTGGCGGTTCCCAATTTCTTAAAAATGAAGACGGAGACTGGGAACCAATTTTGGAGAAGGCTGTTGAGTCAGGTATTAATTTCTTTGATACAAGTTCAGGTTACCAATGGGGTGCTTCAATAAGTAGTGAAGAACGATTTGGGAAAATTCTTCCAGAGTATCGAGATAAGATCATCATTTCAACAAAATTTGAATCACGAAAACCTGATAAAGCAAAAAAAGAAATTGAACGTAGTCTCAACCGTCTAAAAACAGATTATATTGAAATTCTGATGATTCACAGCATTGAGCCTTCGGAGAACATTGTTGCATTGGAACAAGGTGTTTATAAAATGATGACAGACTTGAAAAACGAAGGAGTTGTGCGTTTTATTGGATTTTCTTGCATGAATAGTTCACAAAAATCAAACGAGTTCATTGAGAAACTAGACCTCGATGTTGCGCTATTGGCAATAAATCCAACAAAATATGGTGATTTTGTAGACGTTGCACTACCAGCAGCGAACCAAAAACAGGTTGGTGTAATTGCAATGAAAGTAATGAGAAACATCGTTGGAAGAGATGCAACACCTCGTGAATTGTTACAATATGCTTGGACTCAACCAGGAGTTGCCTCGTCATTGATTGGTCATTTTGGTATGGATACTTTACATGAAAATATACGCCTGGCGAAGGAATTTGCAACAACAAAAAAAGCTGAAATTAATAGACAAGCTCTCGAAACAAGACTGGCACATTTAGCAGGACCTCATGCATTGTGTTGGGCTAGATCCGAGTATCATGATGGAATGATGGTTTAATCCTTTTGCAAAGTAAGGAGAATAATTATGAGTTTATTTTTTTTAAATATCGAAGCCAGTAAATCTAGTTTAAGGATCATATCAATTTTACTGGCAATTATTTTATTTTCTGTGGCATGTAGTAAATCAAAAAAAACCGAAGGTAGAAAAAATCTACAAAACCTATCACTACTAATAACAAAAGATTTCGAAGATGGTAAGACTGATGAATGGCTCAGTTTTCCAAAAGAAAACTGGAAAATTATTCAAGATGGTGGTTCCAAAGTTTTCGCTTTAATCGCACCAGGACCTGAAAGAGAAATTAGAGCTCCTCAAGCTTATTCGCTCCTTAAGAATTTGGATGTAGAAGATTTTGTTTTTACTGGAAAAATTAAATCAACTCAAGATACTCTCATTCATGGCAGAGATATGGATGTCATTTTTCATTATCAGGATCCATCACATTTCTACTATGTTCACTTTTGTAAAGAATCAGCATCAAAACACAATATTATCGGTCTTGTAAATGGAAAAGATAAAGTAAAGATCAATCATGAACCTGCTGGAGAGTCCATTGCAAGACTCAGTGACAAATCCTTTCATAATTTCAAAGTTACTTACGATTCAAGCAATGGTGAAATCAAAGCCTACATCGATGATATGAACGTTCCAATTCTAACAGCCACGGATTCTACTTTAACTCACGGTTTGGTAGGAGTAGGTTCTTTTGATGATATTGGCTGTTTTGATGATGTTCAATTACGAGGGATTAAATTTTCAAAAAAATAAAAGCTAAAGTTGAGTTGTTGTAGAAAACAAGAATCCTACTCTATTGTTCGTAGGTGATTACTTTTTCCTTTATGAAAATAAAAAAGAAGTGGAAGAAAGTGGATTTTGAGCAAAATGCACGAATAAATTCGCTTAATGAATTTAAATAAATTTATATGAAAAGTCAACAATTTTTTATTTAAAAGATAAATAAAAGTCTTGTAACTTTTCTTTGCTTGATTATTTCAGAATTTTTAGTTAAATATATTTTATTAGAAATCCCGAAGTGTATGATAGGCACAACGACGATACGGAAGTGGGAGGTTTGTTTGAATTAGAAATTGTTGACTTATGAAGAAAGTTAACATATTATATTGTTTTTTTTGTCTTAATTATAGTCATAATCATTAAACTTTTCTTTTCTAATCGAAGACAGGAACCTCAAGTTACTATCTTTGAATTTGAAAATGGGAAGTTGGAGAAAGCGTTGATGTACCAACAGGTAAATAACTTTAAGGTTTCCCAATCGAGATTTTGGATTATAAAGATCAAATAATAGAAGGCCAAAGGCGTGTTTCAGGCTATTGCTGTTGGCATTTAGAATCTGATCCTTATATTGGGAGAAAAGCAGCCGTTGTTCCGGTATTGCTCTATCGCCTGCACTACAAAACCAAGCGAATTGAAATCGCCGGACAGACGATTACCAGGCGAAGCGATGGCTATTTTCAGATGATAGCTCCTTCCTTGGATGGGGAATATTCTATCGTAGTCAGGATTGAGAAGGCTGAAAACTACCCTAAAAGATTCAAAAAGCACCCGCCAAAGGAAGATAAGAAAAAGGAAGAGGAGTCTGCTGCGATATAAAGCTTCGATTTATTTTAAAATTTTGAGGGCTGATTTGTGTGTTTCAGTATAGAAAACGTCACTTTAAAACAAGACGTTTATAATTTATCTGAATAAACTCCAGTAGTCCAATTTAATATATAATATTGTTTTGTTCTATAACTTCCTGTTAACCATCCTTTCTTATATATAATACCAATCAAATCTCCTGACCTAAAATCATTACCTTGATGAGTGCTAAAATAATTTATTGATCTTTCCCCACCTTCAACATTATTTAATCTAATTGTCACAGTAGGCGCCACATGACCGCCCAATCCCCGGGCAGCTCGAACCTGTCCGATAACAGCTAAGAATTTTTTATTACATTTCTCGCATGTATATTCATCTTCGGATTTGTCTACTTCATTAATTAATTCATCATATTTGCAGTATGGGCAAATCAATTTTACAGTTAACTTTTTTGAAATAGACTTTTTTGCCTTCCTCGCTTGTTTTAGCACATTATTTACAGATTATAATACTGTTTTTTTTATATGTCCCTTCAATAACTTTGCATTCTTATTTTTTGGATTCAACTTCAAAGCCTTATCAATCAGTTTTATGCATTCTTGGTAATTATTCTTATATCCTGTTGCCAGTTCGATGATTTCATCAATATTATCAGAATTAAGTTCAGGATAATTAATCTCAAGATTTGTGTAATTTGACAAATAATTTGCTTTAAATAATAATGCAAATTCGACATTTGGATTTATATCCAATATCTTATCGATTAATTTGATTGCTGATAAAAAATCACCATCACTTGCAAATTCCGAGGCAGGAATAGCATATTTGTCATATAATTTTTTATCCTCATCATTTAAATCAAAAATAAATTCAACTTTAAAATTTTCCTTCATAAATTTATTATATTTATAAAGATTTTATAAAATAATCGACTTTTGTATAGAACTTGTCAACCTTCCAACTGCACCGTTGCTAATTTTCCATCTCATCATCTCGCTATCAATAATAGGGTGGAGTTTTTGTTAGTTTGGTTATATGATTCTTGACAATCACTCAATTTTTTCTTGTTTTATTACAATATTTACACTATATTTAATCCTGCCAAGTTATCTTCTTTACTGTGATTGTTAGTCAATAATCCTGATATAATAACCAGCTGCACATATCAGACAATCGTAGACGGTTCTACATATGATTTTTAACAAGCAGAAATTAATGTCAGATTTTATGTGCAAATTTTTTGTCCCTTTATTCTATGTAATCGATATATTAACAGAGAATTATCTAAAGTTAAAAATATTTTTTGAGCCGTATAAACTCTAGGTTATGTAGGAATAATAAAGTCAATGAATAATATCACAAATAAAAAATTGAAGGGAATAAATGAGTGGGCAGATTTCATAGGATTCTCATTGCTATTTGATAATCCAGGAGATAGCCTAAGAATAATGGATTGCGGTTTACTAAAAGTTAATTGTATACTTCATGATCATAAGTTGAAATTATATAAAATACTAAATGATCTTTTAAATCAGACTATTCCTAATATGCCACCAAATGATTATTTATTTTGTCCTTTACCTTTTTCTTCATATCATATGACAGTATTGGATTTAATTAATTATGATAATTTAAATAGACTAAATGAAAGATATATCCCTATATTTAAAAATTATCTAAATGGATTTTGTAATTCATTTCATAATGATCATGAATTTCACTCAATTATTTATGAATCAATACTATTTACAGATGTAAACTGGGATATTAATTTTAAATTTAATAAGTTAACAAAATGGAGTAATAAAGTCCTTGTAGCTCGATTAATACCAACTGATAGAAATTCAAAAGATCAACTGAAAATATTGGAAATAGAACGTAAGAAAATTATTGATAAATTTAAAAGCAAATACGGAAATTTTTTTAGTACACACATCTCTGATTTTAAACCACATATTTCGTTAGGATACTTTGCTAATAAAGAATATGGTGCGTTAATTACCGAAGAAATTATTGAATCCTGGAGTCAAGAATTTAAAAATCACCTTCAAGATAACACTATTAATTTTCAAAGCATAAGACTCTATGGATTTACTAATATGGCCACCTATTTTAGAAAGAGTGGATAATTTTATTTCATTCGTTTATAGATAATTCTATAGTATTATAAATATTAGAATCATAAAAGTAGGATAGATATTAAATATGGAATCTCCAAAGGATTATTTTGATTTTAAGCTTCAAATGATACCAAAAACTTATGAACTATATATTAAACGATTAGATGTTTTTGAAGATTGGTTTCATAAAACTAAATATGGATGCATTACACTAATAGTAATATTATTAGGTTTTAAATACATTTATGCAAAGACTGAAACATCTTTAAACTTTATTGGAATTGCAGTCACTCTTGGGCTTTGGATATTTGAAGCAACTTTAAGAACAACAGCTTTTAGAATAATTGCTAAAATGGATTTATTAACTGAAATTTTGAATAATAATAAATTAATGGAAAATGCTTTTAAAACAAGAAAGCTTGAAGCATTAAGATTTTTAGATTTTGATCTTAGAAGAAAAATTTTGAAGGAAATTATAGAATCAGCATTTCCTGAAATGAAAGATGAATTAAAATTGAATTTATACAAACAGAAGACAAAAATTACAACAATTTGGAGTTCTTTTAAATTGAAAAATGTTCTTGTATTTTATTGTTGTTTAATTCTGTTTCAAATAATAGCATGTATATGTTTTTAATCTTTTACACATAATAAAGCTTTTTATATATTTAAATATCATTATGTTAACTGCATAACAAAGTGCTCGTACTGATCCGCCTCAGCACGGTGATTTTCCGAACGCTCTGTAGTTTAATTAAGTTCTTTACTTTTTTATAGTTTGGTGGAAATCCATCGTCGAGCAGCACAGCACTATCGTTAGCTGGTAAATAAAATTAGGAGGATATTGGTTATGAAAATTCATTACAAAATAATCCATATCATCATTTGTGTTCTGGTATTTTCAGGAACATCTCATTCCCAAGGAAAATCTACAACAGATAAAGATTCGCTGCCCACACTTTCTGGCAAATATCTAGGAGACAGAAGTCTCCCGGATTAATTCCCGAGATTTTTGCGCCAGGTATTATTTCCACCGATGCATTTGAATGTTCTGGTTCATTTTCACCAGACGGAAAAAAGTTTGTTTTCACTAGAAGACCGGAATTAAGCAAGCCAGGTAACCGATTAATATACATGGAAGAAAAGGATGGGATTTGGACAAAACCGCAGTTAGCACCATTTGCCGAAAATTGTATAGAATTTGAACCTTTCATATCTCCTGATGGTAAAATGGTATTCTTTAATTCAGAGAGACCCCCCCCAATAACAGGGGAAAGAATGGTAAATGACGAAAAGATTTGGTATTCGCAAAGGACAAAATCTGGCTGGGGAAAGGCGAAATTTCTCGAGGGCATAATCAATACTGGATGGATAATGAATCCATCAGTCACACTGGATGGAACAATATATATTTGCGGCGAAGTTGAAGGGAAAAGTGGGATTTTAAAATCAAAACCTGTAAACGGAAAATACCAAAACATTGAATCCCTGTTTAAGGGTGCACATCCATATATATCTCCCGATGAGAGCTATATCATTTTTGATAAGCAAGGGAAAACGTGGGAAGAAACTGAACTTTATATCTCATTCAAAATCGAAAATGAGAATTGGACTGACCTAAGAAACTGAGTCCTGAAATAAATGCTACAAAAACAGAGTCATATGCTTTTGTATCAGCAGATGGAAAATATTTATTCTTCAACCGTGGTGGTGATATTTATTGGGTTGATGCAAAAATACTTGAATCCTATAAAGAAGAATAAGGAATCTCATCAGCTAACAAAAAGTTCATCGTACCGAGCTAAATCAGGATCGTTGGGATAAGAGTAAAAGCTCATTGAAATTCGAGATTGTTACCCAGTGGGTGACTTCAACGTAAGTGTTCTATGGTGGGATTTAGACCCAATTCGACCATCACAACGATTTGAAATAAAGATTTTGTAGGAATTGACCTGATCGTTACGGTGGGATTGAGACAAATGATTGCTTTAACCTTAGAGTGCGCCGTGAAACGACAAGAAAGATCGTCCTAAAAGTTGTTTTGATTTAAAACTCCTTTGCCATTATATTACAATGGGTGGTGTCTGTTTCTAATCAATTTGGTTATTTGAATTAGATGATTCCTCAATTTTTGCTTGCTTTGTTACAAAATTTGCATTATATATATTCTTGCCGAATTAGCTTCTTTGCTCTGTATGCTGGTAAAATAAGAAATGATGGCAGATTACGAGTGGATTTCTTTTTATTCCTTTATTCTATGCAAGCGATGTATTAACAGATACTCATCTAAAGTCAAAAGTATTTTTTCAGCTCTTGTAGTATATCTTTTTAATGTTAAATTATAGAGGATAAAAGAATGAAAACACTTGGAATACACACAGATTATTTTAAGTTCGAAGCGAAGGAGAAGGCTATTGCTAATGCTGAAAGAACAGACCAAAAGAAAGGATCTTTTGAAGAGTGTTTAGTTATTTTTGGATCTGTTGAGAAAGAGGATGAAAAAAATCCATTAGCAGTGGCACAAGCATTAATTGAGGACACAAAGAAGAGAGCTGAGCAACTCGGTGTAGGTAGGATCGTAATTTATCCTTATGTCCATCTAAGTTCTGATCCAGGCAATCCGAGAACAGCTTTGAAAGTGCTGAAGACAGTTGAGCAGGGACTGTCTAAAGATTATGAAGTAATACGATCACCTTTCGGTTGGTATAAGTCATTTGAAATCCATTGCCTTGGTCATCCTCTTAGCGAATGGAGTGGCCAGTTTGGCCCTGGCGGAATTGTAAAGCCCTTAGAAGATCTCGAAGCAGAAAGCAAGGCACTCACTTCAGAAAAAAGTTTAAAATCACATTGGGCTATACTCACTCCAGAAGGAAAGTTGTATAAAATAGACAAATTTGATTTTACTGGGAGGGATAAATTACGAGCTTTTTCTTTTTACGAAAGAGAGAAGGTGAGAGAAGCCATTGATGATCCTGCACATGTAAAACTAATGAGAGAGCTTGAATTAGTTGACTACGAGCCGGCTTCAGATTCTGGCAATATGAGATACTATCCCAAAGGCAAATTAATCAAGAAGTTGCTGGAAAGATACGTATCTGACAGAACCATTACCTATGGAGGAGTAGAGGTTGAAACTCCTATTATGTACAACAGAGAACACCCTACACTCGCAGAGTACCTAGATCGGTTCCCTGCAAGACAATATACAATTGAGTCTGACAAGAAAGCTTTTTTCCTAAGGTTTGCTGCATGTTTTGGCCAGTTCTTAATGGCCCATGACGCTAATATAAGTTATAAGAACTTGCCATTAAGGCTATACGAACTAACAAGATATAGCTTTAGAAGAGAACAGTCTGGAGAAGTTGCAGGCTTAAGAAGATTAAGAGCATTTACTATGCCCGATGTACATGCGATGTGTGAAAATCTTGAACAAGCTATGGAAGAATATAAGATCAGATTTGATTTATGCCTGGAAGTACAAGAAAAGATAGGGCTGAGTAGAGAGGATCTTGAAATGGCAGTAAGAGTTACAAATGGCTTCTATAAGGAGAATAAGAATTTTGTTGAGCACTTAGTGCAAACATTCGGTAAGCCTATACTCCTGGAGATGTGGGATGAAAGAAAGTTCTACTTTATTCTCAAATATGAGCTCAATTTTGTGGACAGCCAAAAAAAGGCTTCTGCTTTGAGCACCGATCAAATAGATGTAGAGAATGGAAAAAGATATAATATACAATTTATCGGAAGAGACGGTGGACGCCATCATCCATTGATTCTGCACTGTTCTCCATCAGGTGCGATTGAGCGAGCGATATATTCACTGCTAGAGAAAGCACATGAAGAGCAACAGGCAGGAAAAATTCCAGATTTTCCGCTCTGGCTATCACCGACACAAGTGAGATTTATCCCTGTTTCAGATCAGTATAATAATCTTGCAGAAAAAATGGCTAAAAATAGTCTTAATCAAAGTGTAAGAGCAGATGTTGATGATAGAAATCTTACTGTCGGGAAAAAAATTGCACTTGCAGAGAAGGAATGGGTGCATTACATAATTGTTATAGGGAAAAAAGAACAGGATGGTGAAAATCTTACTGTGAGGTCTAGGTCAAGTGGAAAACAGATAAAAATGCCATATGAAAAGTTGATAAGACAAATTAAAAAAACAACTGCAGGAATGCCATATGAGCCATTGGCGCTGCCCAACAAATTAAGTGAACGACCTATTTTTGTCGGATAAGACAAAATGGAATCATTTGTAAAAGTTAAACATCTTACAAAATATTATAGTAAGCTTCATGTTTTGGACAAAATAAATTTTAACGTAAGGAAAAAAGAATTTATTTCTGTAATTAGTCCCAGCGGTTGTGGTAAAACGACCTTGCTTAAAATTCTGAGTGGCTTAATCCAGCCTACAAATGGAGTAGTTCAAATTGGAAATAGTTCTGTAAAAATAGCTTTAGAAAGAAGGGATATTGGCCTTGTTTTTCAAAATCCTATCTTACTTCCATGGAGGAATGCCTTAAGAAATGTTGAACTCCCTTTAGAAATTCTAGGCCATAAAAATTCGAAAAAACTACCCAGGAAATTATTAAAAGTAGTTAATCTTGAAGGCTTTGAAAATTCTTATCCGAGAGAGTTGAGTGGCGGAATGCAACAAAGGGTAGCAATAGCAAGAGCATTAACTTTTGAACCTCTAATTTTGTTAATGGATGAGCACTTTGGATCATTAGACGAAATTACAAGAAATCGTATGAACTTGGAATTATTAAGAATCTGGAAGGATAAAAAAATTGCGCTCAAAAACTGACATTATTTCGCCTTTTCGTTAGATAATAAAATTACATTTTACACATAACGCGATTATGTTGTATCAACCTTTTTTTACAGTTTGCACAAATTTAGTTGAGAATTTCAAAACCATAAACTAATCAAGATGCCACAATTCTAATTTTTTAAATATTATTCGATATGTGTTCATCCCAATCAAATATTCAAATTTTTGATATAATCTTATTTGTCCAATATGTCTTTTATTGCCATATCCAATGCAACATCTCTATTTTCTATAATATCTTTGATCGTAGTTTTAACTTCAATGTCGGTAGAGATGCCAATTCCAATAAATTATTTACCATTTGGAAAAAAATCTTCCTTAGTACAAATTAAAGCCAAACCATCCCCAGGTAAATTAAACATAAGTGTACTGCCGCTGCTCCCCGCAGTTTTGCTACCAATAAGTTTACCTCGCTTCATAGTGAGAAATCCAACACAAAAATCTTCTGCACTGTCACTAGCTATTATGAATAGATTAAGAAGATCATCCGGAGGAAATATTATAAAAGTATGAAAATAAATTAAGATCATATTTAAAATTAATTGAAAATTATTACAATATCTGAACTATGAAGCAAAATCCCAACTAATTGGGTCTGTAACGTTTTTTACTGAAACTCCCTAACAGCTCCTTACAACAGCATCACCCTTCCTCCCCATGGTCAATAACAAACTCCAAATAATCCATCAACTCCTCCAATGTCATATCCTTCGGGACTATCCTCATCGGCTCATTTATACCCAAATCTCTTATCATAATCCTTGTGGTTCATGACCTCGAGGATGACTGCGACAATCCTGACCTGCTCGCCTATTATCGTGTAAATCATTCTCCAGAAATTGTCCAGCCTTAGTCTCCACAGGTTTGTTATTCCATATTTTTGAGTGTAATACTTTGGCCATAGCTTCTTTTGTATCTTCTGACCAGCTTCATGGTTTTCTATCAGCTTTGCGATGCCCTTGTCTATGAGCTTAATCAGCTGTTCGGCTTCGCCTTCCCCGTTTTCCGCTCTCTTTTGAAGCCCTGCAAACTCCTCAGAAAACTCATGCGATAACTGGATTTCGGTCATTTCTTCACCTTTTCGTACGGTACGGACTTTTCGAGAAGATTCCTTGCCTTCGGGTTGTCGGCGAATATCCAGACAATCTCGCCCTTCCTGTCAATAATTATCTTGTTGCTTTTTTCAAGGTATTCGAGGATTATATCGAGTGTCTGCCACATTACCATCTTTGGGAGCGCCCTCCATAGCTGGCTCTTGGTTGGGTAATAGTCAAGGCTCTTTATGGTATCCTCCACCATCAAGACCGTGTCCAGTCTCGGCATGTGGATAGTCCTTGCTTTCATAGTATCACTTCATGGCAATTTTTAAGCTTCAATTTTATATAAATTTATATATATGAACTTATATATAAAAAGTAATCGGGTGAAAATAGGTCAATTTTTTAAGTTTTCTTCTCTTTTTCTCTTAGCTCCCTTATCAAATCGGAGAGAAATTCATCTCTTGCCCTCTCCATCTTATCCCTTTCTGTCATGCGGCACATTATTACTCTACTTCTGCCGAATGCTTTTTTCTCTTCAGTCATCAATAATTCCTCATTCATGCAACCACCTTATTTTTTTTCTTCGCGCTGGCGAAAATGTCGCCAGTCCTAAGAATCTCCTCGATGTCTTCCTCTGTCAGCTTTTCCAGTCCGAAAATTCCCTTTTCCATATCTATCACCCGCTTAGCAAAATCCCCTCTTGCAGGCGCTCTGCCTCTCTTTCGATGTCAGCTTGCGTGATGTCGATATATTCGAGGAATCTTAGAAGGAACTCGTCGAGAAGCTCCTCTCTTTGTGTTATATCAAGATTCGCAATCTCGGATATGAGGCGTTCCCTTGCCTCTTCAGTGTAATCATAGCAGGTTGCCATGAAGTTTCCGTATGTGTAGATTTCCCCCGGGCCGTCGCTTACAAAATCGTAGCCTGTGGCTTCATAAATCCTG
>JABAOC010011282.1_pt1 | contig 44368 bp, 33 predicted proteins | sample 7062161 | NCBI WGS metagenome assembly JABAOC01 (sample SAMN14538625, study PRJNA623070) | marine sediment metagenome | biome: marine biome [ENVO:00000428]; feature: marine pelagic biome [ENVO:01000023]; material: deep marine sediment [ENVO:00002113] | place: India: Gulf of Khambhat ... | reverse complement strand
AGGAAAAAACAAAAATCCTCATCTCGGAACGATGAAGGAAATTTGTGAAGTCTTAGATTGCAGTATTGATTATCTTTGTGATCGCGAGCCTTCTCGTTATATCGACAAAATCACCAAAAGAATTATCAATCTCCATCAAAAAGGAGATTTCGATCCTATTATAGCGAATAGGATTCTTGATGTTTATGAAAACAGTAATGAAGAAATAAATAGATTAAAACGCGATTGTATTCGAAAAATTTTAACCATGGATGAACAAACCATAACAATCTATCATAAGTTGTTTTTTAGTTGAATTAAGAAAGTCTTTCATAGGTACAATTTTTTTACCCTTTATTTTCTATAATCTATGTATTAATAAATAATTATATAAATTCAAAAATATTTTTTCAGCCGTATAAACTAGGTTCGGCTAACAATAAAAGGAGATTAAATGATACCTAGCTTGATAATGGGATTTAGAGAAGGGCTCGAAGCCTTCCTTCTTATTGCAATCATTCTTAAGTATATTTCCAAAACAGATTACTTCTATTTAAAGAGCAAGGTCATCCAAGGAAGCATTGCTGGTGTAATTATTTCTTTGATACTGGGTATGCTCTTGTATTTGATCTCAGCTGCTTTGGGCGGTGTTGAATCATTGACAAAAGTGTGGGAAAGTTTAGCCAGTTTGATAGCGCTTGCTCTTGTAACTACATTCATCTTCTGGATGATACGTCATGGGCATGATATGGCAAAGCATGTTGAAGGTCAGGTGGAACAGAATCTCTCTCCTTATGGAGTATTTTTGATCTCACTTGTCATAGTTGCACGCGAGGGAACAGAGATTGCCATATTCTCTTTTGCCGGCAAATATCCCTTTAGCATTGTACTGTTAGGTGTCCTAGCCTCCTTAATATTGACTGTCCTAATATTCTATTCCCTGGTAAAAGTGAATATTGCTGTTCTTTTTAAGATCACACTTGCCTACCTCATTCTTCAGGCAGGCTATCTTCTTGGATATACAGTGCATGAAGGTTTTTCAGCCTTGAAGGGATATGGAATGATTCATGGAGAGAACATCATCTTTACAAAAGCCTTTGATGTTTCAAAAACGATATTCAGTCACAGTGATGGTATTATAGGGGTTCCTCTTTATGTTGCATTTGGCTGGTACTCAAAACCAGAATGGCTCCAGTTCATTATCCAGTATCTGTATACTATTTTCGTGTTCTTCTTCTGGTTTCTCGATACAAGAAAACGAAGCATAGCCGAACAAATCACTTAAGCTGATTGCCTATACTGCGGCCGATGGCTGTCTTTATTCCTATCGTAAGCTTAACAAGCTTTCAGCGCTGGTTCGGTGGCAACAGCTTAGTTCCATGTTAGAAGGAAAAAATGAAATGAAAAAATTTATTTTATTGCTTCTCTTTGTATTGAGCACTTATCATTAGGTTTAAAAACTATAACTTACTATGGAAAATCAAAATAATCATCTTCTAACAAGTGCTGAAGATAAAACTTCTCTCAAAGATCAGCTTAATGAATGTCTCGAATTTTCAAAAAAGCAATTGATAAAAAAAATTTTTACTCCATAAATTTTTTTACTTGACAAATTAAAATATTAGTTGTACTTTATCCTTGTACAACTGAGATTGAGGTAAAAAATGATAATACATACAACATACTCTAAAGCACGCGCTAACCTTGCTAAACTATGCAATCAGGTTGCCGAAAATCGAGAAATTGTTCTAATTAATCGTAGAAATGCAGAAAATGTTGCCTTAATTGCATTTTCAGAATTGTCAAGTCTATTAGAAACAGCCCATCTATTGCGCTCTCCCAAAAATGCACAACGGTTACTGACAGCTTTAAACCGAGCACTTTCTCGATCAGAACTTCCTCAGGATATCGAAGATTTTAAACAAGAGATCGGACTCGGTGAAGAAAAATAAACATAAGCAACAAAAATCTTTGAGGGAAGCAGTGTTTCATCCTGAATTTAGAGAAGATTTAAAATATTGGGTAAAAACGGATCGTAAAATTGCATTAAGAGTCTTTGAGTTGATAGAGGCAATTATGCGTGATCCGTTTCAGGGTATCGGAAAACCAGAACCTTTAAAACATCTGGCATCTAATACCTGGTCCAGAAGACTTACCCAGGAACATAGATTGGTTTACCTTGTAAGCGATGATCGAATTGATTTTCTTCAGGCACGGTATCATTATTAATTCTATAAATCGAAATTAAAAATATGCCCCATATAGAAAAAATCAAACGTAAAAACGGAATCGCTCACCATGTCATCTGGCGAGAAGGAGGAAAATATCAACAAAAATATTTCCCCGCAGCCATTCCCTACGAATATGTCCAGGTCTTCGTAAAAAAACTTGAACTAAGATTAGCTGCATACAAAGTCGGACTTCCCGATATTATCCCGTTACCAGATCAAAAATTAACCCTGGAAAAATTACTCCAGATTTATACCGAAAAGAGAAAAATTGAAGTTCCCACCTGGCGACAAGAAATATCATTAAAACTTCTAATTGACTTTTTATCAGCTTCTTATCCAATCAATAGAATTGATCATAAACAAATTAATAACTTCCACGATTGGCTTCTCGAAAAACGCCAGAATGGCAAACAACTAACTCATGAACTTGAACAACGTCTCCGCCGTGGCGTCAATAACGAATTGCGGTTGCTGAGGACAGTTTTCAAATGGGCTTTCAAAGAAGAATATATCAACCAGGACATCTTTCAAAAAGTAACCTTCCTCAAAGCCGATGAGGTATCAATTGAAATTTTCACCGAATCAGAACTCGATCAATTCTACAAAGCTCTAACAAACGATCATCAACGACTTGCATTCAAATTAATTCTCTATACCGGAATGCGCCGTTCCGAGGCAATTCGACTTGAGTGGAACGATATTGACTTTGAAAATGACATCGTAACCATAAAACGAGCAAAAAGCGGCAAGAAACGATTAGTACCCTTAGATCCAGAATTGAAAAAATATCTCTCAAAATTCAGAATCAACAATGGCCGCGTCTTGATGGAATATAGTCACAAAGATTCCATCAGCGTAAGTTTCAAACGTGCCATCAAACGCGCTGGATTGAAAAAACGCAACCCGGTTCATATTTTAAGACATCAATTTGGTTTCTCCATCATCTCTGCCAATCCCACTGATAGCCAGGAAAGACTCGCCCAGGAACTCCTCGGACATTCCGACCGTAAAATGACAAGACATTATACCAAACTAGCCATCGAGAACTTAAAAAAACAACTATCAAAAATTGATTTCATGAATCACAATAATAATGAATAATGTGGAATATTTGTGGAATATTTGGCGGGTAAATAGGGTATCTAAACAAAAAAGCTAACACATTAAGCAATAGCTTTTCTACTGTAAATCATTAAGTTATCATACTAAAGGTGGAAAGATTCAATCCCTCGATCTTTGAACAAAACATTCAAAAGCCAGCAGCTTTCATGGAGCAATACGGGGACATCATTCTTGTCGAGGGCGCGTGTGACGAAATAGCAGAAGCTACTCAACCCGTAAGCAACGACCTAACCACGCCTGATATGGCTGAGAAATTCCATCGGGAAACCGGAGTGGACATTATTGTGGTAAATCTGGGGGCAGAGCATCGAACAACTGCAGCCACTCTGCAATATCACAGCGAGTTGGCGCGTGAGATTACCAAGCGCATTGGACCTCGTCTTTGTATGCGCGGAACATCGTCTATTCCTAAACAACAAATAGCCCATCTCTTTGACGACGGTATACGAAAGGCGAATATCTGGACAGCCCTCGAGCGCGATAGTTCCCCTGCACTCTTTCAAGAAATGCTTGAGAATGCAGCGAAAATTGTAGGTCCTGAAAAAACGAAAGAGTTGATTATTAAAGAACTGCTCGGGAACAAAGCTGATTGTAGCAGCGCACCTTCTGTTAATTATTACACCACCACTTATCGGCAGGAGATTGTTTTTCAGCGCATGAAAGATATCATTACTGGATATCTCAGTACATGTTACGTTTGATTTTTATAGAGACCCCTTGTAATATACAACAAGCGATTGAAAGAAATTAAGTGAGACAATCAGATTGGAACAAATAAAAAACCTTTTTACATTTAAGGGAATTGAGCATGAATTACATGGGAGTTGATATAGGCACTAGCGGCTGCAAAGCTATGGTATTTGACGAAAACGGACAGCAGCTTGCCATGGCTAACCGTGAATACGATGTGATATTTTCCGATGACGGCGGCGCTGAGTTGAATTCTGATGAGGTGATCGAAAAGTGTTTCGAGGTCATTAAGGAATGCACGATGCATGTTGAGTCTGCTTCTGTAAAAGGCTTGGGCATTTCCAGTCAGGGTGAAGCTTTCACTGCCATCGGCCCCGAGAACGAAACCCTGTGCCATGCGATGATTTCCTCGGATATGAGGTCTCAACCTTATGTGAATAGTTGGCCGCGAGAATTCGGCGAAGATAAGCTCTACCAGATCACGGGACACACCGCCCATCCTATGTTCACAGTATTTAAACTTCTTTGGCTAAAAGATAATCGGCCTGATGTATGGAGCAAAGCCCAATTTTTTCTATGTTTTGAAGATCTTCTACAGTTTCGGCTTGGACTTGAACCAGCTATCAGTTGGTCGCTTGCAGGCCGCACCATGATTTTTGATGTGCGAAAACACATATGGAATCCCGATATTCTCTATGCGATAGGAATATCACAAAAGCAACTCGCAAAACCGGTGCCCTCAGGAACTGTCGTGGGAAAGCTTGGTGCATTTGTCGCTCGGAATATCGGCCTATCAGATGACACATTCGTTGTAGCCGGCGGTCATGACCAACCATGCGGTGCTCTGGGGGCAGGAGTTACAGAACCAGGCATGGCAATGTATGCAACGGGTAGCGTAGAATGCATCACGCCAGTCGTTGCTGAGCCAATCTTTACCGAGGAGTTGCATAGGAACAACCTCTGTACCTACGACCATGTAGTTAAGGACATGTATGCAACTGTCGCTTTTAGCCTGACCGGTGGTAATATCCTGAAATGGTTTAAGGATGAATTTAGTGCCCAGGAAGTTGCTGAAGCCGAACGAACCGGGGTGAATGCCTATGAACTTCTGCTCAAAATTGCCGGGAATAAACCCTCAAGCTTGCTTGTGCTTCCCTATTTTACACCTTCTGGTACTCCATACTTTGACACCAAGACGAAAGGAGCTATCTTCGGATTGCGACTGTCAACACGTCGAGGAGAAATCATTCGAGCGCTTCTTGAAGGCGTGACATTTGAAATGCGCCTTAACCTTGAAATTCTCGACATGTCAGGTTATAAAATTAATGAATTGCGTGTCATTGGAGGTGGTTCAAAATCAAGTACTTGGACCCAACTCAAAGCTGACGTGATGGGCAAAAAAATCATTACGCTGAATGTAAAAGAAGCCGGGTGCCTTGGTGTAGCCATACTTGCTCGTTCTACGGACACAGGAGAATCAGTCCACGAATTGGCCGCCAAGTGGGTTCAACCTATATCAATCGTTTATCCGCAGGCTGAAAACCAAAAGTGGTATGACGAGAAATTTAAACTTTATCGAAAACTTTATGATACTGTTAAGGAGATACCCCTATAGCCCTAGCACGAATTAGTGTATAACTGAAAATGACCGAGATTCGCAAAGTAAGCATTTTGCTTGTGACTTAAGATAAAAACTTATCTAAGGTTGAGCATGCGAACTGCAAGTTTGTGGTGCGGATTCGGACAGACACGAATTAACCAATCGAAAATAGGAGGTAATATAAAATGAAAAACGATAGTAAATCAATTAGGTCAATCTCAATATTTATTGCTTTACTTTTTTTTGTTTATTCATGTGGAACTCACCAAAAAGCGGCTGTGCAAATCAAAGGTAAAAATATACAAATTGACTTCAATCAAAAACTCCATAGCCGAGTCATAGCTAAAATCGATAACAAAGCGATTGATATCGGGGATTTTACCGCATCAGAATTTGTTACGGTGTCAGGCAGTGATGTAACGGATTTTTTGCTGAAGGAACAAAAAGTAGAAAAGATTGGCAATGAAATTGGAACTGGTCAACAATATACTATTGCTGGGCAGGACTCATCGTTAAACAAAGAAATTGTGATTACTTTTTATGACGAATTTCCTACTATGGCTATTTTTCAGGTGAAATACACAAATATTGGCAATTCGGAATTATCTATAGATAAATGGACAAATCATCACTATTCGCTTACGGCAAAATTATATGGTGCTGATAAACCACCTTTCTGGTCCTATCAAAGCGGCTCTTATGAGAATCGTCCTGATTGGGTACTTCCATTAAAAGCAGGTTTTCATCAGCAAAATTATATGGGAATGAATGCCACAGATTATGGTGGTGGTACACCCGTTAGCGATGTGTGGCGTCAAGATGTCGGTATTGGAGTGGGACATGTAGAGTTGGTACCCAAATTAATCTCTTTGCCTGTGAGTATGACCAATGATAAAGAGGCATTTTTGGGTGTTGCAATGAAAGTTAATAAAAAATTAAAGCCTGGTGAAAATTTCGTGACGCTTCGGACTTTTGTGGCAGTGCATCAAGGTGATTATTTTCAAACATTATCTGAATATCGCCGATTTATGATCAAACAGGATATTGAATTCAAAGAAACACCACAAACTGCTTACGAACCCATTTGGTGTGCCTGGGGCTATCGAAGAGATTTTACTATGGATCAGATTTACGGTACTCTGCCTATGGTGAAAAAACTGGGTTATGAATGGGTTGTTTTGGACGATGGCTGGCAGACCGCCGAAGGCGATTGGTATTTGTTAAAAAGCAAATTCCCAAAAGGTAATCCAGATATGAAAGAGTTTGTAGATAAAATTCATACTGAAGGTTTGAAAGCCAAACTATGGTGGGCGCCGCTGGCAGTCGATCCCGGTACGGATCTGATTAAAGACCATCCTGATTATTTATTGCTGAACCAGGACAGTTCCCGGCAAGACATTAGTTGGTGGGATGCCTATTACCTTTGTCCGGCCTATCCGCCGGTTCAACAATACACTAAAGATTTAGTGATTGAAATTATGAAAAAATGGGGCTATGATGGGCTGAAAATCGATGGGCAGCATCTGAATGCAGCGCCTCCATGCTACAATCCAGCGCATCATCACGCTTATCCTGAAGAATCAGTTGAAAAAGTGCCTGAATTTTTTAAAATCATTTATGAAACAGCGCTGAATATCAAGCCAGATGCTGTTGTGGAAATCTGTCCCTGTGGCACCGGCTATTCGTTTTTTACCATGCCATACATGAACCAGTCCGTGGCATCTGATCCGGAAAGCTCGTGGCAGATTCGTTTGAAGGGAAAAACATTCAAGGCATTGATGGGGCAGTCGGCTGCCTACTATGGCGACCATGTGGAACTGAGTGATGGTGGACAGGATTTTGCATCGACAGTTGGCATCGGCGGTGTGATTGGAACAAAATTCACCTGGCCCGTGGGAGCCAGAAAAGATCACAAATATGAATTAAGTCCTGAAAAAGAGCTAAGCTGGGATAAATGGATCAAAATTTATCGAGAGAAAATGCTGCCCACAGGAACTTATTTGGGAACGCTTTACGACATCGGTTTTGATCGACCTGAAACCCATGCAATTCAAAAGGATTCAAAAATGTATTATGCGTTTTATGCGGATCAGTGGCAGGGTGAAGTTGAACTGCGGGGCATGGAACAGAAAGCGTATCATGTTGTCGATTATGTGAATGGAAAAGACTATGGAACGGTTCAGGGACCGGTGGCGAAATTGGAGGTGGAGTTTGAGAAATATTTGTTGCTTGAAGCCAAGTAGGACAAGATGGCATCTTGTCCTACAATGTCCACCTGAGTGAACCTATCAGGTTAAGATGTGCAAGCATCATCTATGACGCTATTGAACGGCACTTTAGTGTCCTTCCGACTCTTAGCCTTGTCGTTCACGCCAAGGCGATTGTTATAATCAAGCTTTATTGTTTCCTAATGGATGAATGAACTTAACGGATAAAACTAAAAAATTGAAAGCAATTGAGGTGGTCGCTAAAAAAGTCCATGAAAAAGGCAATTATAGCTTCGCTTATATTGCTGGGCTGGAATGTATCACATCCAACGACGATAAGGTAGAACCTAAATTCTTCAAAGATCATCCCAACTGGGTGAGGCGGAAAATTATGGGTGAACCGGATATTTTCGGCGGTGGAATCGCTTTCTGGATTGATGAAGAAGACGAAGATGTTTGGATCAGTCCTTATGCTGAAGAATGACGCAAAATCTACATGGAACGAGTTCATCAGATTGCTGGCACGGGTATCGACGGTGTTTATGTGGACATTCCTTATTGGATGGATGACCCAATTCGAAGGTTGGGGAGATACCCGGGCAAGTTTTGATGATTATACGGTTGCCGCTTTTCAACAAAAAATAAGATTGAATGTCAAAACCGATCTCAAATTGTGCAATTTTAATGATCCCAATTTCTGCCAATGGATTGATTTCCGAATCGAAACATCCACCAATTTCATTAAAGAAATCGATGAAAACGTCAAGTCTGTCAATCCGAGCTGCATGACAATTGTTGAAATCTATCCAGGTATTGGTGAAGATGCGGTCAGAGTGGGCGCTGATGTCTATGACATGTATCAGGTGGTTGATGTCATTTGAATACAGCGCTGGGGATTAAACGGCGCCGCCAGAAATCAACTCAATTGGTTCGCCTACATGGTGGGGATGTATTCATTCAGAGCCTTTGCTGGAAATAAAGCCTCGTAAATGCTGAGTTATTCATGGGATAAAGAACAATATATTAATCCCGAACAAGCCATGAAAAACATGGCGCTGTCACAGGTGATAGCAAGAACGAACTGCTGGGATGCCCAGGGACATATGATGTCTGGCTCCAATGATTATGAAATCAACAAAGTGATCTTCGAATGGATTGGCGATCATGAAAAGACATTTTATTTGCTTCGAAAACCAATCAATCCCACTGGCGTCTATTTTTCGGATATGACCCGTAATTATTTTCCTGACGCATTTATGGCTTCTCATAAAGGATTCATGTATCTATCGAAAATCCTGATCAAAAAACAATAAGCAATAAATTTATTTATTACCCTCTAATGCCTCATCTACCATCGCCAGATAATTCACAGGCGGAATATACGAAGGAATCGAATTTCCCGAACCGACGGCATATCTCCCTCTGCTGCCACAGATTCCAATTAAGGTTCTTGTCTTTTGCCTCACCTGCTCCGGCGTGTTTTTAGCAAGGATATTGATATCCAGTCCACCTAAGATAGCGATGCGATATCCATATTTTTCTTGAAACTGATTAACAGGAATAATCGCATCCTCGTAAGAGTGTTTTCCATCAATACCAACATCGGAGATCAAATCTGCCATGATGGCTTCGAGATTTCCGCATGAATGGAGAAAATAGGGGCGATTATATTCATGCACCAAAGCTGCAAATCGCTTATGCCAGGGTAAAATATGCTTTCTTAAATCTTCTGGAGAGATCAATGTCCCCGTGCGAAAGCCCATATCATCGCCCTGAAAAATGGCAATTACATTTTCCAGATCGAGCAGATGCTCATAAAATTTAATGATCAACTCTCCTAGTCTATCCGTTATCGCTTTCACCAGATCGGGCTGGTCAAAAAGAGCAAGACAGAGTTTTTCATAAGACATAAGTTGGGAGAGATGTTCGAAAATTCCTGCACCATGGCACGTCAGAAATTTCATCCCTTCGGGTAGATTGGCATTGATGTATTCAAACAGAAAGAAATCCATTTCTTCGACTTTGGGCCACGGGTAGCGCTCGAAATCGTCCCATGACCTGATCATTCCTTCATGCAAATCCACCCAGATTCTGTCTTTATTAGGATCGGCTCCTACATCTTTGGCAACAAAGTTTTTCTTAGGCAATGGCAACGACGCTTCGAACCTAACAAAATCATAGCCCATCCGATACCAGAATTCGATAAAATTGTCCAGGTAAGCCTGCTGCGATGCCCGATCTTTATCTATATCAACCCATTCTCGAACTAATAAATCAGTTACTATTGATTTCATTACGACATCGTCAACGATATACTCTACCAGAGGGGTTCGCTTACTTTGTGAACGAGCCATCAAAATATCGATGAATTCGTTTCCATCAGGCATCGGTTTTTTCAGGGGGAGATTTTTTAACATAATAATAAATCCTTTATTCATTATCATGAAGTAAAAAAAGAAGCAGTCATTCTAAATGACAGTACGAAGTGAAGCATTTCATTTCTTTCAAAAATTTAGTATCGTTTAACAATGAGATTCCTCTTCGCTTCGTTCCTTCTAATGAACCTTTATTAACTTAGGCAGTTTAAAGGAGTCTGATAACTCATTTTTCGGTTGGTAATGAGAAATCATCAAAATCATAATCACCTGTATAGCCACATTCCCCCATTCTTGGCGAATTTACAACTGGAAGAGCCATTTCTTCGCCACATTCATGATCGGAGAGGCATTGTTCACAAAAAAAACCTTCACACTCGCAGCAATAATCAGTGGCTGGCTGACCGCATTCATCACATTCGAAAATATAGGGATTATTTCGCGCTAATATTCTCACCGGTTCACTCAATACACCTTATAGAATTTTTGATCAATATAGATAATTAACGATAAAAAAATTATTTATTACTTTAGTCATTCAATGGTTATCCTTCAATTTTTTTCAAAGTGACATCCTCGGTCATATTGAACGGAATCGAAACATGATCTAATTCTTCAATTATTTTTTTGAAAATCATCAGATGTTCAACTTGATACTATGCGTGAATTATTTCCAGCCACTTCTCCGCCTCTTCTTTCATCCTTTCCGGCTCATCGATAGTTTTGGTGACGGCTGATCCACAAAATATTCCATCTGGATCAATTTGAACAATTTCTTTTAAATTTTTAAGCGAGATACCGCCAGTGTAAACGATATTCAACCCTTTAAACGGACCTTTCCAGGCTTGAGCCAATCCTACATTGGAACCGGTTTCTGTCGACGCAGGAAAAAGTTTATAAACCCACTGATAAGGATATTTTTTTTTTAATTCGCTTAGATCGTAACCATATAAATTGGCCTTCTGTACAAGCTGTTTGCCACAATCACTCAAGCCACCGGGAACACACATGACATCATTTCTCACACAGACTTCAACCACTTCAGGAATGTAATCTGCTGAAACGATTCCCGCAACGCCCGCCTGGATCGCCATTTCTGCCTGCCTTGCCATCATTACAGTTCCTGCAAGAATCAACCCATTTGGATGGTTCTTCAGAACAGCCTTGATTCCATCGGCAGCGGCGTCTGATCGAAAAGCAATTTCTAACACAACACCCAGTGGATTTAAAGTCTCATAGGCAATCATGCATTGTTCTACACTTTTCGGAGTAAGTAAGCCAATAAGTTTTTTTTCTCGAAGCAGATCAAATAATTTTTGTGATTTGTTCATGATTTATCTCCAGGTTAAATTAGAAGTTGAAATTTTCGGATATGCAATCGATTGATCTCTTGTTAAAAAAAGTATTCCAGTCTACTGGATGTGAAACTCAGACATGAAAAGTGAGACGTTTAATGCCACATTTTTTTCGTCCCTTTTCTGCCACCTCATTGTTTACATATACAGGTCGATGCCCTAAGTAATAAGATTGTATTTTTCTGGTGTAATAATGTTCATCACCTCTTTTCCTTTAACAAAACTCCTAAATTTTCAACTGCAAGATTTCCAAAATCAACTTGCCTATCAGGCGTCGGTCTGACCCGATGCGGCATTAGCGTAAAATCTTCAAGCCTCCGCAATTCAGAATTTCGACTTAGCGGTTCCTCCTCAAATACATCCAAAGCGGCTTCGATACGAACTGTTTTAAGTTCTGCAATCAAGGCTTTCGTGTCGATGATAGCATCACGCGACGTGTTGGCAATAATTCCACTATCCTCAAGCTTTGAAAAAATATCTTTAACCCAAGTTAACGGATAAGGTGTCTACTTTGAAATTTATAGCACAAACCGGCATTTTTTAATCTCAAAATTTGATCAAATCTATCATTAAAATATTACAAAAATTAATAATTTTCAATAATCGTAAAATAAGTAAGTTATTAGCATTAATAAGAGAATCAAAACAATTTTGAGTGATTTTTGGACATACTAATCCCTTACTTTTAATTGATTATTAAAAAATTCGCCTTAAGCGAAAACTGGCTCTTGCAGCCTGGCGAACCATTTTATAAATTCGTCAACGCGCCCAAAACCTTTACCAAAATAGATAATAACATATCGCCCCGTTTTGATAAGTTGAGCCACGACTTTAACAAATAAATATCGAAAACGCTTCCATTGAAGTTGAAGTTCTGGCTCAATAATATACACAAGCCAGCACTTTAAGTTCCATGATAACAGAGAAATCAGAAAATATGCATAATTATCATAAAAATGTTTGGTGGGGATGTGAACTGTGCCTAAGCCACGCTTAAAATCTTTAATAAAATTTTCTTGATGTCCACGACTATCAATAAGACGAATAATCGCTTCTATTGATTTATCGTCTTTATCAATATTGGTCACATAACCGTGATAAAAATATTCTTCTGTGATTTCAAATAATTCAGATTGTGTAGCAAGATACTGTTTTTGGATCAACTGACGTTTAGAGATAAAGCGAAACTCTTTTTGCCAGGCAGCCACCGTATGTTTGAATTCAGCGACTTCAAGTGTGCCTCTGATTTTTAAAGAGTTACCTTGCTTATTGAGCAAGTCTTTTAACGCTTGAAGCCGGTAATTAAATGTATGAGAGTCCCGATGGTTAACCGCTTCATCAGACGCTTCAGTATCTTGTTCTGGCTCGTTCCAAGTTAAGTCCGTCAATGGTAATTTTTGCTTAATTGGATTATTTAATTTGCTGATTAATTTATTGAAATATAATAAATTAGAATGAAATTTCAAAGAACTTTTTGATCTTATCTGTTAATTTAGGATATTTTAAAAAAAATTAAAAAAACACTTGACTTTTTAAAAATCTTTACTTACTTTATTACAGTAAGAAATAAAGTGTGTAGAGGTGTTCATTGATGTTTTAATATTATCTTGATAAAACATTTATTTAAATTATTTAGTTGTACTGAGTCCTACCGAATTGCACCTGAATTCTTAATTTTAATTATAAAATTTTAAAATTAAGAGAAACAACATAATGAAAAAATCCTCTGATTTTGTTGGAAATGCTAAATACATTAATAGACTCAATAAAATAAAAATTCTGAATCTAATAAGAGAGGGTAAAGCCACATCTCGTGCTGAAGCCGCCAAGAAAAGCGGTCTTAGCGCTCCTACTGTGACTCGCCTTGTCGACAATTTGATCCATGAAGAAAAACTTATTACTGAAGTCGGTGTTGGTACTTCGAGTGGAGGACGTCGTCCAAAACTATTGAAGTTTTCTGGTCTCAATGATTTCGTTATTGGCATTGATTTGGGAACAACGAATATTTATGGTATACTTACCAATTTAAATGCTGAAATCATAACCGAAATAAAACAGCCCACTCATGTCGATCAGGGATTTAACCGCATAATGGAGCGAACAGCTAATATTATTGATGAACTTCGGAAGCATCCAAAGGTTAATGGTAGACGGATTTTTGGGGTGGGAATGGCAGTTGCCGGATTGATTAATCGAAAAAAAGATATTGTCGAATTTTCTCCGGATTTTCATTGGCATAATGTTGATATCAAAGGAAAGTTGGGTCCAAATTGCGATCTTCCCATTATATTCGATAATGTAACCCGAGTGATGGCACTTGGTGAGTTGTGGTATGGTGTTGGCAAACAGTTAAAAACTTTTATTTGTGTGAATGTCGGATACGGTATTGGTGCCGGGATTATTATTAACGGAAAACCATTGTACGGTAAGACCGGAATGGCAGGTGAATTTGGTCATATTACATTAGAAAAAGATAGTCAGATCCAATGCGCTTGCGGCAATTATGGCTGTCTGGAAGCGCTTGCTTCGGGGCATGCAATCGCTTTAACAGCACGAACAAAGCTCGAAGCAGGTGAGCAAAGCGCATTGTTGGATTGGTGTGATGGAGATTGCTCAAAAGTTACCGCTGAGATGGTCGCTAATGTTGCTAAAAATGGAGAATCTTTTGCCTGGAATATTTTTAACACTGCTGCTGAATATTTGGGAATTGGCATAGCTGGATTAATAAATTTATTTTCTCCGCAAGTCATAATAATAGGTGGAGGAGTTGCTCAGGCAGGGGATCTTCTTTTTGATACAGTTAGAAAGACGGTAGCTGCTAGATCCTTAAATAAAATTTCAAGAGATGTCTTAATTCAACCTGCAACATTCGGAATTAAAGCAGCGGCGATGGGAGCAATTGCAATGATCCTTGATTACGTTCTTAATCTTAAGCCCATAAAGTAGATATACATCAAATTTCTTTTCGTGGTAATACGAAGAGAGGTTTACCGATAAGAGAGCATAATTCCGAACGATTAAATTATTTATTAGCGAAATCATAAATGAGCATACTTTAAAAACCACAAATTTCGCGAATTATAAAAATTACATGAATTTCAATCTTAATAAAATTAATTAGATTAAATTAGCGAAATAGTGGTTAAAACCTATTTAGAATAGACTCATAAATCATAGCTAATAAAATGAAAATTAATTTTAAAATCCAACCTTCTACCATAAATCAATTTCATATTGAAGAATTATCAATACTTATAATTTTAAATTAAATGGTCTTTTATCATGCCATTGTGCTATGTAAAAGACCTTTTTTATTTTGCAAAATTTAACATATTTAGAAAATATACCTTAAGACATTATGACAGTTATGTTAAGGAGGTGATAGCTAATATTTTAAGTCGAATTGATTGATACATAACTCTATAAAATTTTATACATCAACTTTAAAGGAGGTGATAATTCTGATTCAATTTATTTCCTGCCTAAAAATTGTTAATTTAATGGGAGGACTGTAATTACGTAACTTCAAATTTTCTCAATATTCTTTCAATCGTAATTGAAATGAAAGGAGCACAAGATGAAAAAAATTAACACAAGTATTCTAAGTATACTTGGAGCGTTTTTAATCATCCTTTTTTGTTTACTAAGCTGTGAAAAGGATGATTGGCAGGATCATTTAACTGATCCTGGATTGGGAGGCGAAACAGAAAATGGGGGAGACCCATGGATCGGTAGCTGGAACTTTGTCTATTGGTCGGTGACTGATGCAGAAGGAAACATAATCGAAGGTCCTGAAGAGTTTGAACCGGGTTCTGAAGGTGGTTTAACATTAAATGAAGATGGCACCTATACATTTACCGGATTTGGTGATAATGCATCAGGCAATTATACGGTTGAGGACAATGTGTTGACTATGGAAGGCCTTGATGAATGGTGGGGACAACCATGGAATATATCATTTGATGATGACGGAAATATGCTAATGGGAATGGGAGAATGGCCTACCAGAGAAGGAGAAGGATATAAATTAGTTGCACAATGGGTTGGTACCTGGAATTTTATTTCGTGGTGGGCAACAGATGCAACGGGAGCCACAGTCGAAGGCCCTGAAGACTGGAATGCTGGTGATGAAGGTGGTTTTACATTAAATGAAGACAGGACATTTTCATTTAATGGGCTTGGATTTGCAGCAGAAGGAAATTATACAGTCAGCGACGGTGTGTTAACTTTTGAAGGGGTTGAAGATGAATGGTGGGGACAACCGTGGAATATTTCATTTGATGATGATGGGAATATGCTAATGGGAATGGGAGATTGGCCGACAGGTGAGGGTGAAGGATATGTATTACAAAGAGAAGAATAATATTTTCTAATTTAATCTGTAACAACTTAATTCATTAGGCTGTAAGGATTTAATTTGGAGGTATGAAATGAAAAAGCAAATTTTATTTTTATTCTTATCCCTGTTTTGTATCACCTCGATAGCCATGGCAGGTGTGACCGGGAAAATAGCCGGTAAAATCATCGATGCAGAAAATGGTGAACCACTGCCGGGTGTGAATGTGATTATCGAAGGTACAACGATGGGAGCTGCCACAGACTCAAAGGGAGAATATTTCATCATCAACATTCCCCCAGGAAGCTACACCATAGTGGCAACCATGATGGGTTATAAAACAATTAACAAAACAGGTGTCCTGGTGAGTGTTGACCGTACCATAACCGTCGATTTTCAACTCGAAGCCACTGTAATAGAAGGTGAAGTAGTGACGGTTGTTGCCGAAAGAGAGGTCGTTCAAATGGACGTGTCGTCCAGTAAAGTCACCGCAACAGTGGCGCAAATTAAAGAAGTTCCGCTGGTTCAGGATTTTAATGAATACGTCCAATTGCAAGCTGGTATTGAAGAGGAACTCATTAGAGGCGGTGGATTGGACCAGGTTGGAATGCTGGTGGACGGTTTAACCATGGTCAACAATGTTGCCAATGAGCCGATGAATATTGTTAACCTCAGTGCTATTGAGGAAGTTACCATCATTAAAGGTGGCTTTCAGGCAGAGTATGGTAACATCCGTTCCGGACTTTTTAATATCGTAACCAAAGAAGGAGCCCAAGATTATCATGCGTCAATTGATTTCCGATATACTGCGCCCCATTTAAAACATCGCGGCTACGATATTTTTGACTATAGAAATTTTTATATGCGTCCCTATCTTGATGAGGATGTTTGCTACGTTGGGACAAGAAATGGACCCTGGAATGCGTATGCGCAAAGACAGTATCCTGAGTTTGAAGGCTGGAATGCATTTTCAGCACGACTGTTGAGTGATGATGATCCATCCAATGACCTGACACCTGAAGAATGTCGCCAGTTATTTATCTGGCAGCATCGCGCTGATGGAAGTAAGGAGCTCGGTCATCCGCATCCAGGGGAGTACGGTAACAATCCGGATCATAATCTGGATATGAGCTTTGGAGGCCCAGTTCCTTTTATAGGCAAATACTTGGGAAACATGAGCTTTTTTGCTTCTTTTAGAAATAATATTGAACAGTATATTCTACCTGCTGCCAGGGATAATGTTCATTTCCAAAACTCGCATTTAAAATTAATCTCTAAAATTTCTCCAACGATGAAACTTGGCATTGAGGGTTATTATACTGATGAAATCAATGCTGGAGAGCAAGCTTCTAATATTGGGGAAGTCGGTAGAGGAATTTATTTCCCCCACGGTGCATCAGGGATGGATATTTATCAATCAGTATTGGGACTCACCTTTGATCATGTTTTAAGCCCCCGTACATTTTATAACCTTCGTGTTTCTCGAATAACAGTACAAAACAAAATGTATGGCGCCAGAGTACTTCGAGATACGACGAAAATTCGACAGATCGGAGCGGTATGGGTCGATGAACAACCCTGGGGATGGTACCCGATTTCCGGCTATCAATACGCATTAGCGGATAAAATGGTGCTTGGCGGTGTCGGTGGCGGACAGCGTAATTCTAATAAGATCGCGACCTATAACGTAAAGTTTGATCTCACCAGTCAGGTTAATAAGAACAACCAAATTAAGGCTGGTTTTGAGTTTAATTACGATGATTTTGATGTCTGGTTTGGAGAGAGGGGGCTTGATCCGACTGGTGATTTTACAGTGGATTGGGAACATCAACCGATTCGTATGGGTGCCTACGTTCAAGATAAACTTGAATTTGAAGGCATGATAGCCAATGTCGGTATCAGAATGGATTGGAATAATCCCAATACTTTATGGTATACCAGAGATCCTTACTCCAAATACTTCAGCAGACCTTATAAGCTGTTATTAGAGGCAGAGGCTCCAACAAAGGATGCTAAAGGACATGTGACAATTTCTCCACGATTGGGAATTTCTCATCCGATCACCGATAAGTCCAAACTGTTCTTCAGTTATGGTCATTTTTATTCAATGCCTGTTTCTGAAGATATGTATGAAATTAACTATGGAGTTGCTAGTGAGGGAATTGCAAGGATCGGTAATCCAAGTCTTAAAATGCCCCGAACCATAGCTTATGAACTGGGTTATGAGCATGAGATCGCTGAACAGTTCCTGTTAAGTGTCACAGGATATTATAAAGACGTAACGGATCAGATCGGTGATGTCCAATACATAAACTATGATGAAACGGTCAATTATGAGATCGCGAAAAATGACCATTATGCGGATATCCGTGGTTTTGAAATCGAGCTTCGCAAGAACTGGGGAGAGTGGATTACAGGATGGGTCAATTTTACTTATATGGTCCATACAAACGGATTAATCGGACGCGAAGTTCAATATCAAGATCCGAGACAGCAAGCTATTTACGGAAAACGGAATCCATATCAGGAAAAACCGAGACCACAACCCTATGGTGATGCCATGATTCAAATGAGAACGCCTTTCAAGTGGGGACCTAAACTCGGTAACTTCCATCCATTTGAACAATTGGCAGTGAATTTTCTATGCCATTACCATCATGGTGACTGGTTCACCTGGGATCCTGAACCTCCATATAAATTGGTAGATAATCTGCATACCCAAGATCGCTGGAATTTTGATGCGAGAATTAGTAAAGATCTTTCTTTTGGAAGATTTGATTTTACGTGCTTTGTTGATATTGTAAATATCTTCAATTTAAAATACTTGTCATTTATTTGGCCAGAAGAAGAAGAGGGACCTCCATTTGGATTTCAAAATGATGCCGACTGGCGAGATTATTTAAAATCACTCCATCTACCAATGTATAAAGAACAGAAATATCAAGATGCTGGATATACGGCTGGAGATGATAAAGTCGGTGATGTTTGGAGCGAAGATAAACCTTATATCAACATGCCGAACCTGGATTTTCTAGCATGGAATATTCCCAGGAGCATAACTTTGGGAATCCAATTCAGTTTCTAATAAAGATATGTAACGTTACTTTTAATTAAAAATAGGAGTAACAGAATTATGAAGCGATTGAATATTCTAATCATTTTAATAGCTGTGCTTGCTCTCTTTGTAAATTATCAATACCTACGAGCGCAAGGAGCAGTCAAAGACATGAATGTTGGCTATTTGCAACAAAGAGTTGCCGATAGTGGGGATGAAGGTGAAGGTGTTATGGGATGGGCAAACAATAGTCATGTCTACTACGATGGTTATGATTGGCGCTCACTGTTTTCCAGTAAAGCCCAGTTCATGGGCTGCAAAAATTGGACCGATACTTTGGGGAATAAACACTCAATAAAAGTATCCGGTCATGGTCAGTGGGAAAGCGATGACCGTCATATCTGGATACCTATTCCTGATGAAGCAGGATGGACAGTTCACCGCTATATGAGATTTCAGCCACCGACTGTTGTGGTCGATGGGTTGCAGATGAGTGATCCCTACCCGTTTAATTTGTCAGATCATGCTGACCCGTCGAAAATCCCCGGGAATGCGGATATTATGACTGAATCGTTCGTAAATACGGACATGGGTGTTTCCATTCACATGAAAGCTTATGGCTTTAGACAACCTTTTCATGACGATTATGTGATCTTTGAGTGGACGTTCAAAAATACCGGAAATGTTGATCTCGATGATGAGATTGAACTCAATCAGACAATCGAAAACTGGCATTATATCAGGCAGATTAGACAATTTGAGGAACCACGGGGCATGGTCAGTTCTTATGGTGAAATGCCGGGCGATTCATTATGGCTCATATACGGCTATCCATCCCGGGGCGATGCGTCCGATTGGGATAACTTTGGCGCAGTTAATTCTGAGACTGGGCATATTGAGGCCCCTTTCTATGTTGGGGAAACTATTTTATTTACCAGCGCAGCAGTTAATGATATGGTCAATAATGATGAAAATCAACCATTTATGACCGGGTACCATGATTGTGACTTACCGGCTGTGACTCGCCACTCGTTGAATCTAACTGATACAGATATTAACAATCTTTACACCATCATGTCTGAAGGATTCAATGCTTATGACGGACAACCAGAACTGGATGGGGCAAAACCGGGACATCACAGCGAAAGATTTGATGAGCGGGGATTTAAATTTTACTCAGATTATCCCCATTTAGGCTACACCATGTCCTCATTTTGGGCAATCGGTCCGTTTGACTTAGCCCCTGGAGATTCGATTAAAGTCGTCTGGGCACCAGTTATGGGCATGATCGACGCTGAGACAGGATGGGAAGTTGGTCAGGGCTGGATGGAGGGGACGCTCGAGCCGCCACCGGGAATGGATTTTGCCTTGGGTATTGATAATTTACCTCCACATTTTGAGCTTTATCCCGAACTTTATGCTGCTGACCAGTATGCCTCAGAAGAGATCAACTGGGCAAAAGATTGCTGGGTGGCAACTGGAAAGGATTCATTATTTAGAAATGCCACTGCAGCAAACTGGGCATATCAAAATGGCTTAACGATCCCAGAAGCGCCACCGCCACCTTCAATCACGGTGACTTCATTGCCCGACAAAATTAATATCGAATGGACCAATGAATCAGAATCAGCGGGCGACTTTTCCGGATATCGCGTCTATCGCGCCAAGGGTAGTTGGGTACCGACCATACCGTATGGTGAAACTGAATTCATTGGTGGATGGGAGCTCGTTTATGAAACGACCGGTAGTTCAGTTCATAGCTTTGATGACACCGAGGCACAGCGCGGTATTGCTTATTTTTATTATGTTACCGCATTTGATGATGGGACACAAAACCCACCGGATTATGATGGCAAGGTCCGCAGTCTGGAGAGCAGTATGTTTGCCAATATGACAACCAAAGCAGCCTATCTCACCAGACCAGCAGAAGACGATTTATCAAATGTGGTTATTGTTCCGAATCCGTATAACATCTCTGCCAGTCAGTTGCAGTTTACTGGTGAACCTGATAAGATCATGTTTTACAATTTACCAATCGAATGTAAAATTAGAATTTATACTGAAAGTGGTGATTTAGTACAGGAGATCGATCATTACGGCTCGGGTGATTCACCATGGGGAGATGTGGAGCAGGAACATTCTGCCACGCTGTCGGACCAGATTATCGTCAGTGGCATTTATCTGGTCCATTTCAAGACCCCGGATGGAAAAACAGCTATTAAAAAACTTGTCGTGGTAAGGTAATTAAATACTGAACTTTACCCAGGACTCATAAATTCTAATCGATAATTCTTGGGTTAAATTGGAGGTAGATATAATGAAGAAATTAATCATAATTTTGACGGTTGTTTTACTGGCAACAGTCATGATCATACCTGCCCAGGCAACAATGAAGAAACTGGCGCAAACTGGATTACAGTTCCTGAAGGTTGATATGTCTGCACGGGCATCGGCAATGGGCGGTTCATATTTAACCATTGGAAATGATGCCACTGCTATGTTTTATAATCCCGCCGGTATCGGAAAACTGCAATCCGATTTTGACTTTTACTTCAATCAAACACAATGGATTGCGGATATTACTTATAGCTCCTTTGGCATTGCTAAAAATTTTGGAACTATTGGTACCTTTGGTATCAGTGGGATTTTCTGTGATTATGGAGACATTCAAGCAACCCGCGTGGCTCCCACAGAGCAAGGCTACGAAATTTTAGATGATCTCATTGATGTCGGCGCTTTTGCAGTAGGTGTGTCTTATGCCAGGGCATTAACTAATAAATTCACGGTTGGTGGTACAGTTAAATGGGTCAATCAGAATTTAGGTGAAAGCCTGATTCCTGCAAAAATTGAGGGACAGGACACAACGACAATTGAGGAAAATAAGGTCGGTGATTTAGCATTTGATTTTGGTACAATTTTTTATCCTGGCTGGAAAAGCTTTCGTTTTGGAATGAGCATTCGAAATTTTTCGCGGGAGCTAAAATATGAACGGGAAGGTTTCCAATTACCACTGACATTTCGTATCGGTGTCGCCATGGATGTGTTAGACTTCATGGGGGAAGATCATGAAAATTCATTACTCGTTTCTATTGATGCCCTTCATCCCCGTGATTATTCAGAAAGATTGCATGTTGGCGCGGAATATCAATTTATGGATATGATTGCCTTTCGAACTGGCTATAAAACCAATTATGATATCGAGGGACTCACCGCCGGAATCGGCTTTAAATACAGTGTCAGCGGAGTGACGGTTAAGGTTGATTATTCTTATGCGCACTTCGATGTGTTTGATTCTGTAAACCGATTCTCGTTCGGGTTTTCTTTTTAATGATCTGGAAGAAAATGTAATACAAACTTCCAGTTTGTTTTTGAAAATCCCATGATTTGAAATGAAGTTAGAGTCCACCTCTATTAAATTTTTTAAGGTGGACTCTAACTTTGCTAATGATACTTATGTGTTTCCGAGGACAAATGCAATGAATAAGATATTTTTTGTTAGCATCCTTTTAATCATTTTCATTTCGGGATGTGCTACCATGTCAGGTGGATTAAAAGAGCTGCCCGAGCCTGAACCGGGAAATGTTATGATAGTGGGGACAATATTGCTGGAAAATATTGATCAACCATTTGTGTTTACCTATTTTGATTTACCGATGAAAGTTGTTCTTCTTGGAAAAAGTGAAAAAGGGGATGTCACTCATTATATAGTAACTACCGATAAAGACGGGTATTTTTGTTTACCGAATGTGCCACAGGCATCCTATTTACTAAAGGCTGTCATATTTCAGGAGCCAGGGAAAATTCCAAACATCATTGCCAACGATTGGGAATATATGGATTCAAAATATTATTTAATGAGACATCCAGAACGGGGAGTTGAATATAAAGCAGACTGGTTTTCTCCAGCACAGAAATCACGAATTATTAATATGAATATCAAATGGTTCGGTTTAAAAACTGCATTAATGCAAGACAAATCAATTGCTGCAATCGGTGAAGTGCTTGTAAACGAATTTGATAAAAATTTGAAAAATGAACGATTAAGAACAAATGGTCATCCCTATACAAGAGAGGAGCCTCTAACTTACTTCAAAAATAAATTTCCAGGCTCAGGGTGGTGGAAGTGAATTGAGTAGATTAAAAAAATGGTTGGCAATCGTCCTGGACGACGACCTTTATGACAGTCAGATAATTATGAGGTTAGAATTATTCACCAATTTCTACTGAATACGGCTACTGAAAAATATATCATTGCTCTGAATTGTGAAAGTGGATAAAGATTCAATTCAACTCATTTATTTATCGCGTTATGGCCTTTTCTTTATCCATTTTTTTTAATCAATCGGAAAGTTGAAATTTTTGTGACATCTGATGGGTTGTTTCTATCAGTTGGAAAAAAATTGTTGATATTGTATTCATCACACAATGAAAATCTTGATACCAATCATATTTATCCCAATATTATTTTTTATTACCTGGGATCATGTAATTGGGCAACACACTCCCCTAGAATTTACATCTTCGAACCTGCCCATTATAGTTATCAACACAGATGTGCACAGAATCCCGGATGAACCAAAGGTTGCGGCTTTTTTGGGGATCATTAATAATCCTGGCGGAAAAAGAAATTATATCACCGATCATTTCAGCGATTACAACGGCAGAATTGGTATTGAGGTCAGGGGACATTCGACTCAGAAATTCCCTAAGAAATCTTATGGGTTTGAAACCCGGGATGAACATGGAAACAACCTGAATGTATCGTTGCTCGGTATGCCCGAGGAAAACGATTGGGTTCTCTATGCACCTTATAGTGATAAAAGTTTGCTGAGAAATGTATTGGCATTTTACCTGGGTCGAACCATGGGGCATTATGCATCGCGAACCAGGTTTTGTGAATTAATCCTCAATGGAGATTACCAGGGTGTTTATGTGTTGATGGAAAAAATTAAGCGTGATAAAAATCGAATCAATATTGCGAAATTGAATCCTGATGAAATTGTCGGCGATGATTTAACCGGCGGGTACATTATCAAAGTTGACCCAATTGAGGATCATTCCAGCGGCTGGTATTCAGGCGTAAATCCACCAGATTCATCATGGATTCCGGTTTTTTTTCAATATTATTATCCAAAACCCTATGACATTACAACCGAGCAGAAATCTTATGTTCAGAACTTTATCCATGAATTTGAGTTATCCTTAAATGATAGTAATTTTTCCCATCCTGAATTTGGATATAAAAAGTACATCGCGGTCAATTCTTTCATCGATTATTTGATCATCAATGAATTTACCAAGAATATTGACGCTTACAGAAATAGTGTGTTTATGTTTAAAGATAAGGACAGCAAAGGCGGTAAACTAACTGCCGGACCAATCTGGGATTTCAATCTTGGATTTGGCAATTATAATATGCAAGGTGGCAGAGAACTGTATACAGAGGGATGGATGTATCGCCAAACTGGAAAGCGACTATATTGGTGGGCGAGAATGATGCGGGACAATGATTTCAAAAACATGGTGGCAACAAGATGGTATGAATTACGAAATGGCTCATTTCATTCGGATAGCATCGATATATTTCTGGAAAACAGCAAATCATACCTTGAAGAAGCGCAGCAGCGAAATTTCCAGAAATGGCAAATTTTGGGTGAATATGTATGGCCCAATAATTTCGTTGGCCAGACCTATCAACAAGAATTTGATTATCTCAAAAATTGGATCACAAAACGATTGATATGGATGGATACCAATATATCGCAGATTGGCGAGCCTGATCATACCGAAAATGATAATAATGAAGCAAATCTAAATAGTTATAAAATCGAAGCTTTTCCCAATCCTTTTTTTTCGAATACTACAATTTGCTACAGACTAAATAGTCAAAGCAATGTCAGTCTCAAAATTTATAATATATTGGGACAGGAGATCAAGACGTTGTTAAGTAGAAATCAAACGGCTAATGAATATGCAATTAAATGGGATGGGACAGATGATTTGGGAAATATAGTCGCCAATGGGATTTATTTTTATGTTTTGCAGGTGAATTGGGAGATACAAGAAACAAATAAATTGTTGAAATTATACTAATTGGAGTGCATCGCCTTTATGCACCGTAATTATGTAATCCATAGAGGTCTGCCTTTGTCAGATCATATTAATTAATTGATCCTCCAAAGGAAGAGAATGCACTCCAATTTTAAATATGGAGAATCAGAAATGAAAAAAAGCGTTTTCCTGATCTTATTTATTTTCATTAACTCATTATATTGTTCATCCGTCTTTGCATCAAATGGTGATGTTATCGCCTGGTGGAAGTTCGATGAGGGACATAAAATTAAAAAAGTATTGACGGAAGAAGATGAAGAACAACTCTATGTGACAAAAGAATCCATTCATGGTGACAGCTATGAAATTATTGGGCTGGCAAAATACGTCCCTGGCGTTTCAGGCACGGCTATGAAGTTCGATGGATTTTCTTCGTACATCGTAGGTGTCCCTGCATTCATTGAGAGTGAAGATGAAGAGGAAGACGGCATGCCCAGGGAAATCAGTATTGAAGCGTGGGTCGCCCTCGGTGCCTATCCATGGAATTGGGTGCCAATTGTTACGCTTGGGAAATACAAAATTACAGGATTTTACTTTGGCATCGATTCCCGTGGCAGATTGGGATTTCATATCTCGGATGCAACCTCGGTTTGGCATGAATGTAATTCCCAGTTGAATCCGAAATTCAAACTGGGAATGGAACTGCGAAAATGGTACCATGTGGTTGGGACGTACTCCACCAAAAATGGATTAGCAATTTATATCAACGGCGAGCTGACAGGAACATACAATGATTTTGATTTCGACTATGGTATCGTGTACAGTGATCTTCACAAGGGATTTCGGATGGGAAAAAATCGGGAAGATCTTGCCCCGACCGATCCTATTCGGGATTGGGCAACATACCCCTCTCGCTATACACTGGATGGAATTGTTGATGAATTGAAAATTTACGACAAAGTGCTTCAACCTGATGAAGTCAAAAAAATCTATCAATCTCTTAAACCAGACAATGAACCAGAATTTGCTCCAAGAAGATTCCCCACTATGAAGCCCTCGAGACGACTTGGTGCAAACTACACCAGGCTCAATTTTTATCCCGAATGGGATGCTATTTGGCCCGTTGGCGATCATCTGGATATCGTCGTTCAGTTTGATGAGTTGCCGATAAAGGTCATGTTTTGGCGGGGAACGAGGTACTCTGCCGCCTGGGTATCTGACAATGGCAAATGGATGGCGGATCAGAGTCGAGAAACAGGGAATAACTGGTTTTTGTCGCAGGGTTCACGGGATGACATGCCCACCGGCTGCATCGAGCACATGTCCGACACCCAGTGCCGCAGTTCCAGGGTTGCCATTATTGAAAATAATGATGCCCGGGTGGTGGTGAACTGGCGCTATTTGCAAATGGATGTGAAATTGCGGCAGAAGGATTTGCCGAGCAATACTGGCTTTGGTGAATGGGGCAATGAACTTTATTACATTTACCCTGATGGTGTCGGCGTACGTCATGTCCTGCCTGGTCACGGTGGCTGGCAGGAGACGATTTTCCTGAATGAGCCTGGTACCCGACCAGAAGATAATGTTGAGTTGGAAGCCTGTACACTTCTTAACATGAAGGGCGAACAAAAAACCTATTCCTGGGAACACGGCTACCCGGTTTTTGATTTACCCGATGCCAATATTCAGATAGTTAATTTCAAATCAAAATTTAAGCCATTTCTAATTTTTCGAGAAGGTGGCGGTTTTGAAGTCTTTAATTTAGAAGTCAGACCCGAATACTCTCACTTCCCCTGGTGGAATCACTGGCCAGTGGCACAAATTATATCTGATGGCAGAAGTGCATGTGCGCCAGATCGAGCTGCTCATTCTTCTTTAAGCTGGGGTGATCCTAATGGTGACGCAGCATTATATGGAATGACCGATAAAGATCCAAAAACATTAGTCGCATTAGCACGTTCCTGGAATTATCCACCAAAATTGAAACTAATTAGCGATGGATTTGATAACAAAGGCTATGATTACACACAACGGGCGTATATTCTTGAACAGAAAAATCAAAAATCAACTCTGGATTTTCGCTTGGAAGCCAGCAAAAAATCTCCTGTGGTTAATCCGGCGGTTGTAATTAAAAAATGGGGTAATAAGCACGTTTCAGTGAAGATAGATGACATACCAATAAAACGTGGTAAAGATTTTAGATGGGGAATTGAGTATGACGTGGAAGGTAATGCAGCGCTAATTGTTTGGATTAAAAAAGAAGCCTTTGATGTAGTCAACATTTCTCTATTTTCTTCGAGTTAACATGAAGATTATTTTGAAAGTTAATGTGTATGATAGATATGAAAAAAATTTATTCTTTTTTCATTTTAGCATTACTAATATGTAAAATTTGTGTGGGGCAAACTGCTTCAATTGACCATTGGGAAACTATTATATTATCAAACCAGATATGGAAATACTTCATTGGTAATACAGAGCCTGATGCAGATTGGCGAAAGCTTACTTTTATTGATAGCACTTGGTTAAGTGGAGAAGGGGGTATTGGCTATGGCGACGGAGATGATAGAACGATTATAGAGCCTACTATTTCTCTTTATTTGAGAATGAAGTTCACAATTTATGATTTGGCTAAAATTGAACGAGCAATACTTCATGTCGATTACGATGATGCCTTTGTTGCCTATATCAATGATTTTGAAATTGCCAGAGCAAACATCGGAATATCGGGAGACCATCCATCTCACGATCAGCTTTCTGATACGGATCATGAAGCGCAAATGTACCAGGGTGGTAATCCAGAAGGCTTTTTAATTGAGAAACAAAATTTGGCAAATTGTTTAAGCCAGGGTGAAAATGTACTGGCAATTCAAGTTCATAATTCCGATCCAGAATCATCCGATTTGTCATCAATTACTTTTTTTTCTGTCGGTATAAATGATACTTCAATAATGTACTATCAAACACCTTCCTGGTTTGGTACACCTGAAGATTTATCTTCGAATTTACCTATCGTTGTAATCGATACAAATGGACAACTCATTCCGGATGAGCCTCGAATTGTTGCCGAAATGGGAATCATATATAATGAACCTGAAAAAAGAAATACGATTACTGATGAATACAATCATTACAACGGTAGAATCAACATTGAACTTCGGGGCAATTCTTCATTGGAATTTCCAAAGAAATCTTATGCCTTAGAGACGCAGAAATCCAATGGAGATAATAATAATGTATCGCTGCTCGACATGCCCAGGGAGAATGATTGGATCTTGTATGGACCTTATAGTGATAAAAGTTTAATGAGAAACGTGCTAACTTTTAAATTAGCAAGAGACATCGGACAGTATGCACCGCGAACCCGGTTTTGCGAGCTCATATTGAATGGAGATTACCAGGGCATCTATGTGCTGATGAAGAAAATCAAGCAGGATAAAAACAGGGTGGATATCGCTAAACTCACACCTGCCGATACCAATGGCGATGATTTAACTGGCGGCTATATCCTCAAGCTGGACTGGGAAGATCCTAAAAGCCAGGGCCGGCACTCACCCATCGATGGCAAGCTTTTTCACTACCATCATCCGCAGAAAGAAAATCTGCTTGCAGTGCAGAAGAGATACATAAAAGATTGGATCATTCACTTCGAACGGATTCTGTCAAGTGACGATTATCTGGATGATGTAATCGGTTACCGGCGTTACATCAACATGGATTCATTTGTGGATTATTTCATTTCAGCGCAGCTTGCTCATAATGCCGATTGCTTTCGCCTTAGCACATTTATGTACAAGGATCGGAACAGCCGAGACAGTACTCTACATTTTGGTCCGCTGTGGGATTTTGACCTGGCTTATGGCAACCAGGATGAAGGACCTTATGGTACGCCTTATGGATGGGTGTTTGAGTATGACCTCGACGAGATCAATTTTTGGTGGGATAGGTTCCTATCTGACTCAGTTTTTACCGACCGTATTAAAAAACGGTGGCACGAGTTGCGTCAGAATGTGCTTAGCCAGGATCGGATATTGGCTTATATCGATTCAGTTGCCCTGGCGCTGGATGAGGCGCAACAACGAAATTTTGATCGGTGGAAAATTTTGGGTGAATGGGTTTGGCCCAATGCCTATATTGGGGAAGATTACCAGGATGAAGTAGATTACCTCAAAGATTTTATCGTAAAACGCCTGGAATGGCTGGATGCGAAAATTCCTGACCTGGGTAAAGAAAAATCTACTCCAAGGCCCCAGGAAGAAAAAAAAACATCATTATAAACCTAAGAAAATCAACGTATTTCCTAATCCATTTAAAAAGGAAATTGCTTTCCAATATCGATTAAATTTTGATCGAAACATAAAATTGGAAATCTATAACCTGTTAGGACAGAAAATTAAATCGCTGATCAACAGTTACCAGCGAGCAAACCAATACCAGGTAACCTGGGATGGCACTGATAAAAGTGGAAACCGCATTGCCAATGGGATTTATTTTTTAGTTTTTAAAATCAATTGGGAAGTTCAGTCTGTTGTTAAGTTGATAAAGTTTTAAATGGTTCTGATGTTGGGTGATGAAAAAAAAATTATTCCCACAGATTATAGGCAAATCCCAAACTTTAAATCATAAATTACAAATAATAATCAATTACCAATATGCAAATGTTAAAACAGCTTTGACCTTTGAAGCAAACCCTTTCAAAGGTTTCAAACCTTTGAAAAGGCGAGCGAATTGGAAATTAAAATTTGAAATTTATTTGTCATTTGTATTTTGATGTTTGGAGCTTATTACCATCAATATGGAGAATAAAAACAATGAATTTTATTTATAAAACCATATTTCTTATTCTGATCAGCTATATTTTCTTCACTTGTACTCGTAATCAAGGAGGCGAAATGCGCATTGATAAACAATTATTTGGAAAAACGATAGAGGGAGCATCTGTCTATCTCTTTACGCTTACTAATCGCAATGGTGCGATGGCGCAAATCACAAATTATGGTGCCATTGTTGTGTCGTTATCGATGCCAGACAGAAATGGCAACATGGGTGATGTGGTGCTCGGATATGACAATCTTGCTGATTATATAAAGGATAAAGCCTATTTCGGAGCGATTGTGGGCCGCTATGGTAATCGGATCGCTCAAGGAAAATTTAAGCTAAATGGTGTGGAATATACACTGGCAACAAACGATGGTGAAAATCACCTTCATGGCGGCGTTAAAGGATTTAATAAAGTTGTCTGGAATGCTGAGGAGGTGAAAAATGATAGTAGTGTTGGAGTAAAATTGACCTATCTCAGTAAAGATGGCGAAGAAGGTTACCCGGGCAATCTCTATGTCACAGTGATTTATACCCTAACCAATGAAAATGCACTGAGAATCGATTATACCGCCACAACGGACAAACCCACGGTTGTTAACCTGACGCATCATTCGTATTTCAACCTGGCTGGTGCCGGAGTGGGTGATATTCTGGATGATGTGCTCATGATAAACGCCGATAAATTTACGCCAGTGGTAAAAGGACTAATCCCTACGGGTGAATTGCGCGATGTTGCTGGCACACCAATAGATTTTCGCACCCCGACTGTAATTGGCGCCAGAATTGACCAAGCTGACAACCAACTGGCATTGGGTCCCGGATACGACCATAACTGGGTACTAAACGACTGGGATGGTTCATTAAGATTAGCTGTTACTTTATTCGATCCCAAGAGCGAACGATTTATGGAGGTTTTTACCACTGAGCCTGGTATGCAATTCTATTCAGGAAATTTCTTAGATGGTAGTATAACAGGCAAAGCGGGCAAAATTTATAAATTCCGTTCAGCATTATGCCTGGAGGCCGATCATTTCCCAGATTCACCTAATCAACCCAATTTTCCGTCAGTGGTGCTGAGACCGGGTGAAACCTATACACAAACGACGATTTATAAATTTTCTGTACATTAGTCTAACATGGAAGTAAAGATGAAAATAAACTGTAAGTTGCTTTATATTTTTCTCGCTCTTGTATTAATGATGTCTTCGCTGCTGCAAGCCAACGATGATGACCTGGTTGCCTGGTGGAAATTTGAGAACATAAATTCACGAGTAGTCCTTGAATCAGTGCAGCAGAATCCAGATACGGTATACGGATTTCAGAAACATGTGAAGGGTATCAGTGGTGATGCCTTGTCGTTTGATGGGTATACTACTTATGTTAAAAAATCAGCGACTAAAGCACCCATATTAAAAGATTCATTTACAATTGAAGCCTGGATTGCCCTACAGGCCTATCCCTGGAACTGGGTAGCTATTGTGGATCAAAAGGTTGATTCAACAGCCGGTTATTATCTCGGCGTCAACGCGAACGGGTACCTGCGGTTACAAGCAGTTATCGATGGCAAATTGAAAACCTTGAATTCTGATGTTAGAATTGATTTGCTGAAATGGGCGCACATTGCAGGATCTTTTGATAAGAAAGATGGAATGTGTCTCTATATTAATGGCAAGGAAGTCGGAAAATCCACAGAGAAAGGGCCGCTTATCTTGGCTATCGATACAGATATCCTTATTGGTCGGAATCATCAGAAATTACCACCTGCCTATCCCATCCGCCTCGATCTGCCGGCATCATATTCCTTTGATGGCATTATCGATGAAGCAAAAATTTATAATGAGGCGTTAAAATCCAGCACGATAGCAAATCATTATAAAGCCCTGAAGCCTAAAAATGAACTTGCGCTTTCTTACCGGAAATTGCCTGCTGGACCGGCAGGACTGGGGCGTTTTGGCGCCTATTACACAAAGCTCAAATTCAGTGATACCTGGGATGCGCCGTGGCGGGTCGGTCCTTATGCGGATGTAGTTGTCCGGTTTGACGAAGCTTCTTACAAATTTATTTTTTGGCGAGGAACCAGTTACATTCCGTTCTGGGTCACGGAGAATGGGATATGGTACACCAACGAATTTAACGAAACCTGGGGCGAAGATGTGCTTGGTTGTGCCGAACCAATGTCGGATAAACAGACACGCCATTCTCACGTTCGTATTATTGAAAATACGGATGCTCGCGTGGTTGTGCACTGGCGTTATGCGCTGGTAGACAACCGATATGTCATTGCTAAAACGGATTCTATAACTGGATGGGGAGACTGGAGTGATGAATATTATACCATCTATCCTGATGGTGTCGGGCTGAGAAAAATACACCTGTGGTCATCAGAACCAACCCAACCGCATCAGTTCCAGGAAGCAATTATTCTGAATCCACCGGGAACCAAACCTGAAGATAATATTGAAGTTGAGGCTATAACCATGATGAACATGAAGGGGGAAACCCATACCTATTCATGGGCTAAGGGTCCACCGGACGCAATAGACAAACCTGAGAGATTCAATATTCAGTTTATTAATCTGAAATCCAAATCAAAACCTTTTATCATCGTCAATGAAGGCAAGCCGTCGGTTACCCGTCGTAATATCGAAACAGATGGACCATGGCTCAAACCTTACCGGGGCGAAATTAATCGGCAGTATTCCATTTTTCCCTGGTGGAATCACTGGCCTGTTGCCCAGATACCGTCTGATGGAAGGTGGGCAACTGAACCGGATCGGGTATCACACTCTTCTTTGTCTAATGATCTCGAATGGCAGGAACTTGAGCTTACTGAAAGGACTCATGTCAGAGTCATGATGCATGGTCTCACCGATGTAGCCCCGGAGAAAATTGTTCCACTGGCGCAATCCTGGCTCTATCCAGCAGAGTTGATTCTAGATGGAGATGGTTTTAAGAGTCGGGGCTATATGCAGGAAGAAAGGGCGTATGTACTCGAGCGGATTCCTGAAGCGAAAGCGGATAAAATTATTTGTAAATTGATGGCGCAGCCAGAACACCCGATTATAAACCCGGCTTTTATTGTTAAAAATTGGGGTGATCAACCTGTTAAGTTGTCCATTAATACAAAAAATATTCCCTGGGGTAAATCATTCAGGTATGGGCACCGACATACATTGGAGAGCAGCGATCTGATTGTCTGGTTTAAATTAAATACAACAGCGCCGGTAACTATTATCATCTCTGGTGAAAATTAGATACAAAAAAAAGAAAGCATACGATGAAAAGATTGCTTCTTTTAATTTTGCAGAAGTCTAATTTAGGATAATAGAAAGGAGTCGCTTTTAATCAAATGATAATGTAAAAATAAAGTACCTTGAAATGTATAAACTAAAATTCATTTGGAAATGTTGTGCTTCATCGAGATAAAATATAGAATAAGTAGATTTTATTAAAGATATCAGGCGAATAAATCTTATGAACAGAAGAGCCTTTCTTAAAAAGACCGGAATGATAGCAACTGCCTTGTCCATACCGGGCATGATCAGCCGCTGCAGTACTAAGGACGAATATCTCAACATCATTTTTATCATGACCGATGATATGGGATACGGTGATGCATCCTGTTATAATCCAAATTCGGTTATTAAGACTTCCAATATCGATAAGCTTGCCTCTGAAGGGGTGATGTTTACCGACGCTCATTCACCTTCGGCGGTATGTACACCCACCCGTTACAGTGTATTGACCGGCAGGTATTGCTGGCGAAGCCGGTTAAAGAGTGGGGTCTTTGGAGGATATAATAAGCCGCTCATTGAAAAAGACCGACCGACAGTCGCCTCATTTCTTAAACGACATGGGTATTCCACAGCCTGTATTGGAAAGTGGCACCTGGGCATGAATTGGGAAACCAAAGATGGCAGTCAACCACCCTATGATGGAGGGTATGAGCAGGAAAACATCGATTTCACAAAACCGATCTCTCAAGGACCCAACGATTTGGCTTTTGACTATTTCTTTGGTACTTCAGGCTGCACAACCGATGATCCGCCATTATGTTTTATCGAGAACAATCGTACTGTAGGTATACCAAACCGTTATGCAGCGGAAGATCCGGCGGATGAAGGTCGTATCCTCTTGTCGGTAGAAGGATGGCGGCATGAGGATGCAGATTTTCAATTCATGAATAAAGCATTATCCTTTATTGAGAAAGCGACTAGAAAGAAAAAGCCATTCTTTGTCTATCTTCCTCTTTCCGTTCCACATATTCCCTGGTTCCCCCATGAAGATTTTAAAGGGAAAAGTGGCGCCGGTCCACGCGGGGATCAGGTTTTAATGGCGGATTACATCCTGGGTAAAATTGTTGAAAAAGTTGATGCGTTGAACATTAGTGAAAAAACATTGATCATATTCACCAGTGATAATGGACCCCGTGAAGGGATCAATGGACATGAATCAGCCTGGAAATGGCGAGGATATAAGGGCAGTATCTGGGAAGGCGGACACCGGGTACCGTTTATCGCAAAATGGCCCGGCAAAATTGAAGCCAGTACAAAAAGCGATGAGACGATCACCTTAGCTGATTTGATGGCGACTTCTGCGGCGATCATCGGTAAAAAGTTGCCTGAAACAGCGGGAGAAGATAGTTACAATGTCCTGCCAGCATTAACTGGTGACACGGATGGTAAGACCATTCATAATGTCACCATTCATCATTCTGGCGCAGGTGTATTTGCGATCAGAAAAGGTGACTGGAAGCTGATCTGGGAATCTGAGGAAGGCGGTTATGATGATGGACCGCAACCTGGAAGTCCGGGGCAACTTTATAATTTAAAAGAAGACCCGGGTGAACAGCACAATCTTTTCAATCAGAGACATGACATTGTATCTGAATTGAGCAAAAAGTTGGCTCAGGTTCAAGCCGGGAATTATCGGTAGTTAGTACATGATATTAAAAATTCAGCTTGTAATATACTGTTATGTATGTTTGTGTAAAAAAAGACAAAGGAGAATAAAATAATATGAAGACAACAATACTATTTTTGACAGCATTGATTTATTGCTCGACACTATTCTCACAGTCGCAGACGTCAGCACCCCTAAAAAAACAATGATGAAAATCAAACTGATAAATGTATATGTAAAGAGCCCAGCCAAGGCCTTAAAGTTTTACACAAATGTTCTCGGATTCAAAAAGAAAATGTACATTCCAGAAGCCAACCTGGCAATAGTTATGTCACCCGAAGATCCGGATGGCACTCAGTTACTTCTTGAGCCAAACGACAATCCGATCGCTAAAACATATCAAGAAGGTCTATATAAGGGAGGGTTACCTGTGATAGTATTTGGTGTTGAAGATATTCAATATGAATACGGCAGAGTGAAAAATTTGGGAATAGTTTTTAAAAAGGAGCCAACAACAACTGAATGGGGAATAGAGGCAATATTTGATGATACTTGCGATAATTTTATACAGTTTTATCAAACAGAAAAATGAAATTTTATAAAAACAACATAAAAATCAAGTTAAATAGCGATAAGAAAAAATGATAGGATGACTCATGAAAAATTTAACTCCTTATTTAATGTTTAATGGTGACTGTGAAAAGGCGATGAATTTCTAAAAAAAATGCTTTATTGGAATACTGACTGATAAATTTGGCTTCCAGTGGATGTTTCATTGTCCTAAAAAGTAGTATCAAGTATCAAGTGAGATCTATTGATTTTAAAATAGTTATCTGCAAAATAATTAAATTTTCCAAAGTGTCCTTCCATCTCTTAGCCTTGTCGTTCACGGCAAGTTCTATATTTTGAAAATGCAGGGAGTAATAAATAATGACAGGTAAAAGTAATAATTCTTCAAAGCATTTCAAATTTATGATTACCATTTTTATTACTACTTAATCAGATTTAAAATTTATATCCGACGGTGAAATTCAATAGACGCAACCCGTTGTTTATGTCGAATTAGCATTTACCTGATGACTCCTTGCTTGGTGATGTCTCGTCTGGGTAAAAAATGAGACAATAAATTCTGAATATCATAACAACTCAACAATTGATGACTATGTTCATTTTTTATTTTTGTCTCTAACATAAATAAAAGTGCTAACATCACCATTGCCATGTGGTGATGCCAGCCAGTCCAGCTACGAACCTGGTAGTCAGCTAAACCCGCATGGCTTTTGCCATCTTCAATGGCCCGTTCCACCCAATAACGTTGACCTTGCATATAAACTAACCGTGGTATTGGGGTATCGGAAGGGGCATTGCTGAGGCTATATTTTCTTTTGTTCTTTGACAAATATGTATAGCGGACCTAAGTTATTTAATGTGTTTCCTGACTTAGATAAAGTTGACAGTGCCGATTTTGAAGAAAACTATCGAATATTTGACTGGGTGATCTTAAAGGACATATTAAAAGAGATTTATATGAATAGCTCACAAATTGCGAAAGGTAGAGTCTATTCAGATTGGTCTTATAATGAAGGAGTATGGGCTGAAGAATTATTTCGCGTCATGAGAAAAGCAGAAAGTCACGCGTTACTGGCAGAGCAAATGAACGCAATGGATAATCTATATGGATCGACCCTTGATAAGAGCAATGAATTAAAAGAAATATGGAATACAATCTTGAAAACACAGCATCATGATATAAGTTGGATAGAAGTTACAGATCTGAAGAGAAAAAGCATTAATCGATTAAAAGATACAACTATAAAATGTAAGTCGATCATGTCTGACATATCTTCTGAACTGATAATCGAGGATGAAAATTCCCTTTCCCTTTTTAACGGTTTGCCAAGAGACAGAAGCGGTTTTGTTGAACTAAAAGAATTTACTTCTCTATCAAATTTTGTGTTTCAAAATTACAAAGATAAGTCTTACGGATTTGTTGATTTGCCTTCTGGTGGATTTAAGAGTTTTACGATTAGTAATAATTCCGTTGACTCAAAAGAAGAAAATATCCCAGGACGAATAAACACTGATTATTATAGTATTGATATTTCCGAAGGAGGCTTGATAAAACAAATCTGGACTAACGAAGGAAATAAATTATTAAAAGATTGTGCAAAACTTGGAGGTGAGATAAGAGCACGGATAGATAGGGTGTGGTATGATAATAAGAAAGCTGATGTCAGATATCTCACCGGAGAGGTGTTTGATATTGTTGAAAGGAAAACATCGATCAATGATATTCCATTATCTGAGATTTATTACTTCTATAAACATCAGCCATACTTAAAAGTTGAACTTGAATTCGATTTTAAGGGAGATGAAGTGGGTTATATGTGGCTTGATGAGACCAAGCTGAACGTCTATTACCCAACCAATGGTAAAAAGGTTCACCACGATATACCATTCGGATATAAAGAAGCAAAGCAAAACAGACCATTGTTCCCGACAAGTTGGATAGAATGCGGTGGACTTGTTTATGTCCATAGAGGGACGGTAAAACACTGGGTCAAAGATGGAACCATTGCTAATGTGCTAGCGTGGGGCGATAATCAATTCACTAATAGGCTTCACTGGGACTGGATTGAATACACTGAATATGATATTAGGTTATACGGAAAACAAAAAATAGAATACTACATAATACCCCTTGTTGAATTTTACGGAAATAAGGTCACGCACATTATCGATGATATAATTTCACCGGTATTTGTCAACGAAGGCAATGGAGAAGAGTCGTTTTATTCCCAAGAAGACAATAGTCTATCAGTAACCAGTGTCTACGTTAAAGATGGTAGAGTTTGGATGAGGGGTTATCAAATGCCTGAAGGAAAGGAGAAGTTTAACAATTGGGAAATCTTTAACATACCGGCTGATAAACTAAAATAGGAGATAAATATAAATAATGTTTGAACGAAAAGTATTCTTTCCTGTCATTCCCGAATGTTTTTATCGGGAATTTTCTAGAAAATTCATGGGATCCCTGCTAAAAGTTTGCGCGAATGACAGCAACTAATGACTTTTCGTTCATCAGACACTAAATATACTACAGTCAGTGGTGTTAACTAACGTTATAATAACAATTATTAGGTAAAAACGGAATGAATAATTATAGTGACTTAATATTATCTAATCTTCTTTATGCATGTCTATTATATTTGCTTTTTGCAAACAGTCTTTATTCTCAATTTGGAGATATCAAATGGGAAGTCCCGACAAACATCATTGGCTGGTGTTCTCCTGCGATTGGACCTGATGGAACGGTTTATATCGGAGACAACGACGGCTATCTCTATGCAGTTGAAGATCATGGGGAAACCTGGTCTTTTAAATGGGAGCCGGTTAAGCTGGCAGATGATGTGGGAGAATGCTGTCCTACGCTCACAAGAGACGGGAAACGGCTATATATCGGAAGCAATACCAGACCTGCAAAGATGTTTTGCATCAATACAGCAGATGGTTCAATTAACTGGATATATACAATCCCTCCGAACAAAACATTGTATGGTGGCGGATTAATTTCATCCCCTGCATTGAGCCATGATGAAAAAACGATTTATTTTGGTACAGGCCCCTGGGATTCTGATTTGGAGCCCAGGCCGACAACGTGGCTTGATGATAGATTTATCGCTATTGAAGATTTAGGAAATGATTATAACGTAAAATGGATTTTTAAACCAAATGATGAGACAGATGCCGTTCGTTTTTCTTTTTTCGGTAATCCTGCCATTGACAAAGATGGTTCGATCTACGTTGGAAGTTTTAATGGCTATTTTTATAAACTCAAAGATGATGTTGATCATTGTACTGTCTTGTGGAAATATGCTTTTATCAGACGATTGGAAACATCAGTGACACGTTATCAGGAAGTGTGGGGCTCTCCGACTATAGGACCTGACGGCACAGTTTGTATCACTACAAATGACTGGAGATTGTGGGCCTTTAGTCCAAATGGTAAAGTCAAGTGGTATTTTGATACAGATCATGAGACATGGACTACGCCTGTGATAACGAATAACGGTTTAATCGTATTCGGATCCGAGGATGGATATATGTATGGCATCCGCGATGACAACACCCATGCAAGGGAAGTATGGCGCTATCCGAAAGTGAGCAGTGGAGCCTGGTGGGGTACGGCTGCTGTGGCGGCAGACGGGACCATCATCTTTGGTTCCGAGGTTGTCGAAGGGGATGAGAAAGGCGTTTATTACGCAATTGATGAAAAGGACGGCCGTTACAGATGGCAAACACCGTCTCTAGGTTTTGAAGCTAGAACCCATCCTGCCATTGGAGATGATGGAACTATTTATGTTGCCGGGGGCGAAGCCGGGAATCTGTATGCTATCAGGGGTTCTGCGCTTTTGGCCAACACACCATGGCCGAAAATGCAGAGAGATAATTTAAATTCGGGTGTTAGAAGGGATTGGAAAAAAGAAATCAGAAATCAAGAATAAAACCTGAAGAGGTCGAAATGTCAACTAAAATCAATTTTCACAAACTGATTGAGTTATTAATCATTGTTCTGTGGGTATTGTCAATTTATTCATTTTCCTGTCAGACACATCCCGATGATTTGCTCATCCAACCCCCTGAGCACGGATTTGTGAGTCGACTGCCTGCATCCCAATGGGAAGAGTCGATGCTTACCGGCAACGGGACTATGGGTGCGCTGGTACCTGGCGATCCGCTGAATGAGTGCATCATTTTAAGTCACGAAAAACTGTTCATGCCCGAATATTCTCCCACGGAAGCGCCTCCATTGCATAAGTATCTTGATAAGATTCGGGAACTAACGTTAAACGGCCGTGGCGAAGAGGCTGCCGAACTGGCGGTTCAGATAGGCGAAGAGGTGGGGATTGAAGATTTAATCTGGACGGACCCCCTGATCCCTGCCTGCCAATTGGAGATCAAATCTTTATCTGACGACAAGATATCGAATTATGCACGGTCGGTTAATTATGAATCCGGGGAGGCGACAACCGCATGGGAGAGTGGGGATAACATTTTTAAACGAACAGTATTTTTCTCGAGAGCCGATAGCATTGGTGTTTTGAAAATCTCAAGCTCTGGTGATGTCGCTCTGAATTTTAAATTTCGTTTAAGCCAGCTTCCCATTCCTGAAGAATACGATGAAGAAGATGAATTTCAAGTGGATGAACTTATCTCCGAGGTTACTCATTGCGCAGAACATGACAGATTATTCTATTCCACGATTTTCAAGAAACAGTGGGAAAACTCGCTCAAAGGATATAGGGTGGTTGCAAAGGTGCGTGTATCCAAGGGCAAGGTTAAATCAGAAGACGAATGGGTGGTCGTCAGGGATGCTGATGAGATTATTGTGCTGATAGATATTAAATTATCCTATTCTCTGCCGCTGGAGCCTGTCACCCGGATCGAAAAATATACGCATATGCGATATCCAGATCTGCTCAATGCCCATAAAAAAACACATTCCGAAATGTTCAACCGGTTCAGCCTGAAGCTGGGCAGCGAGAAAAAAAAAGACCGAACTGCCGAGGACCTGCTTGCCTCGTCATCCTTCGGGGCATTGAAACCTGAACTTGTCAACCAGTTGTGTGAAGCTGCCCGGTATACTCTGATCTGCAGTACCGGGGAGATGCCCCCGACTTTGCAGGGTATCTGGGGAGGAACCTGGCGTCCGGCCTGGTCAGGAGACTTTACTCAGAACGGGAATGTGCCTTCTGCCATTGCCTCGGGTTTTAACACAAATTTCATTGAAGTGATGGATGCTTACACAAATTATATGTATTCCATGTTTGATGATTTCAAAACCAATGCTCAGGATGTTTACGGTTTCAATGGCATATTCTGTCTTTCTAGGTCAAGTTCTTTTGGCAGTACCTACCATTACTTGGATGACTATCCCCACATTTACTGGTTTGCTGGAGCAGCATGGGCCTCACAATTCTTTTATGATTATTGGCAGTATACAGGAGATGTGGAATTTCTTAAAAAGAAGACGATTCCGTTCATGCTTGAGGCCCTGGCATTCTATAAAGACCTGTTGATTAAAGATGAATCCGGTCATTACATGTTCATTCCTTCATATTCCCCTGAAGTTGGTCCCATCGGATACCATCCCGTAGTCATTAACGCAACCATGGATATTGCAGCGCTCAAACAACTGCTGAGAAATCTATTGATTCTCCATGAGGCAGGATGGATCGGTTCTGGTTATAAAAATGTATGCTTTGAAATTCTGAACAATCTACCGGACTATGCCATTGATGAGAATGGTGAATTGAAGGAATGGATTTACCCTGGCCTTAAAAATAACAATGCACATCGCCATGCCTCACACCTGTATCCACTTTTTTATGAAGTGGATCCCGATTTTGAGCACAATCCTGAACTGAAAGAAGCGGCGGTTCAGGCCATTGAAAGCAGGATGAAATACAGAAGAGGTAAAAACGGTGCGGAGATGGCTTTCGGATTGGTACAGAAAGGATTGGCTGCGGCACATATCCATAATATAGAACATGCCTACGAATGTGTGGACTGGCTATGCAATTCCTACTGGTCTCCGGCCTTTACCTCTTATCATGATCCCGGTGAGATATTTAATGTGGATATCTGCGGTGGACTTCCGGCAGTTGTGACAGAAATGATCATCCAATCCTCATCTAATGGAGTGGAGTTATTGCCTGCATTACCCGAACAATGGCCGGAAGGTGAAATTAAAGGTGTACGAACCCGATGTGGTGTCACAGTTGATTTTGAATGGAAAGGGAGTCAACCTGTTCTGGCAACTTTTCATGCTCAGCGGGATACGGATTTTAAATTAAAATACCAGGATAGAAAATGGTCCATAGAACTCAAGAAGGATCAGGATTTCAAATGGGAGATGGATTGATATGAGGTTTTCATTTATGGTTGCGGCCCTGGTTTTTTTTAACTCACTATTTGCCAGAGCCCAGGATAAATTACCTGCTTATCAAAATCTGGAACTGTCCTTTGAAGAAAGGGCAAAAGACCTGGTAAGCAGAATGACTCTGGAGGAGAAAGTGTCGCAATTGCTTCATGATGCCAAAGCCATTGATAGGCTGAGCATCCCGGCTTATAACTGGATGAATGAATGTTTACATGGTGTCGCCAACATGGAAGGATTTGCCACAGTTTTTCCCCAATCTATCGGTATGGCAGCTTCCTTCAATCCGGAATTAATGTATCAAGTCGCTTCTGCTATTTCCGATGAGGCTAGAGCCATGCATCACAACGGAGTAAAAAATGCTGAGGAAGGTTATGTGTGTGGTCTCACTTTCTGGTCACCGGATATTAATCTTTATCGTGATCCGAGATGGGGCAGAGGTCAAGAGACCTATGGTGAAGATCCCTACTTAACCGGGCGGATGGCTGTCTCATTTATCCATGGATTACAGGGAAATCATCCCCGTTATTTGAAGACAGTGGCCACAGTGAAGCATTATGTCGTTCACAGTGGGCCCGAAGCGTTAAGACATGAATTTAATACGCTTTCTAATGACCGTGATTTCTGGGAAACGTATATGCCTCATTATATCACAGCCATTCAGGAAGCCAATGTCCAATCGGTGATGTGTGCCTACAGCAGGTTAAATGGTGAGTCTTGCTGTGGAAGTGACTATTTGCTAAATAAATTGCTGCGGCATAAACTCGGATTCAAGGGCTATGTTGTTTCCGACTGCGGATCCGTATCGGATATTTATGACGGCCATTATCTTGTTAACTCATTTACCGAAGCCGCGGTGCTAGCATTAAAATCGGGTGTGGACTTGAACTGCGGCAGAGCCATGACTTTTCCTTATGCAAAACTTGATGAAGCTGTAGACAAAGGCCTGTTAGATGAATCCTATATTGACATGGCTGCTTATCGGTTGATGCTCGCCAGATTCAAACTCGGTATGTTCGATCCCCCGGAAAGGGTTCCCTATTCAAAAATGGCAGTTGATGTCATAGACTCTGACGCAAATAAGGCTCTTGCATTACAGATGGCTCAAGAGTCGATAGTATTGTTAAAGAATGACAATGATTTGCTACCGCTGAATAAAAATATTAAAAAGATAGCGGTGATCGGACCGAATGCAGATGATCACTGTGTTCTTTATGGTAACTATCATGGCATTCCGTCGCATCCTGTTTCTGTGTTGGAAGGTATCAAAGAAAAACTGTCCGGGGCTGTCGTAACCTATTCCAAAGGATCCGAATTATTCGATTCTGAAGAATTCCAAACACCAATACCCTCCAAATTTTTGTTGACACCCAATAAAGAAAAAGGGTTGCTTGCTTCCTATTATCCGAATAAGAATTTCTCCGGACAGCCCCTTCACACAAGAATTGAAAAATCGGTGATTCTCTGGGATGAATTCGGTCCACCTTATGATGATCTTGAAATCAACAACTTTTCAGTACGTTGGGAAGGATTTATCTCTTTCCCTGAACCAGCTCCCTATCTAATAAAAGCAGAGGCTTCTCCTCATTATAAAATCTTAATTAATGATAAACTTGTTGCAGATGAGAATAAAATCGGAGAATACAATCAATTCGAAGCGAATACACTTTATAAAATCCGGATCGATTTTATCAGTGATTCCGATGGATTCTATATTTTGCTGGTACATTCGGTGGATAATTCTTCATTGTCTAAGAACGCTCTGGAAATTGCGGAAAAAGCCGATGCGGTTATTCTGGCTGTTGGACTGTCCAGTCTGCTGGAAGAGGAGAGTCTGGACAGAGACCAAATTGAGCTCCCTGATGTTCAGCAGGCACTTATCAAGAAAATATTAAAGCTAGGTAAACCCACAGTCCTTGTTATTCTCGGCGGAGGAGCAATCGCCTTTGATGATGAAGTGCTCAATGTCCTTGCCATCATTGAAGCATGGTACCCAGGACAGTCGGGCGGTGCCGCTGTTGCTGATGTTCTATTCGGTGATTATAATCCCGCAGGAAGATTACCAGTGACCTTTTATAAATCGACTTCACAGCTTCCTAACTTTGAAGATTACAGTATGGAGAACAGAACCTATAAATTTTTCAAAGGTGAACCTCTCTTTCCTTTCGGACATGGATTGAGTTATACCACCTTTGCATATAGCAACTTGAAAATACCTGAATCCATCGATGCTGGAGAACATATTAAATTCAGCGTAGAAGTTGAGAATACAGGCAAAGTCGCCGGGGATGAGGTGGTTCAGGTTTATGTGAAAGATGTGAAAGCTTCAGTAAGAGTTCCGACACATTCATTACAAGCGTTCAAACGGATTCATCTGATGCCAGATGAAAAGCAAATCGTCACATTTCAACTATCACCAAAGCAATTGGCTCTTCTCAATGATGATATGCAATGGATGGTAGAACCGGGTGAGTTTATTATTTCAGTGGGAGGCGGACAGCCCATAGCCGTCAGGCTATCTTTGTAACAACTTGATGTTTATGATGTTAGGTGGGGTGGTAAATAGACGTAGCCCTCCAACAGAGGGCTACCAGGCTCGGCACTCGCTCATAGCAGCACCTAATTTTTTTTGCCGGTCTTGATTCGTTTTTTCGTTTTTTTTTGAAGAAGTGATCGGCTTAAACTTCTTCGATTTAGAGCTGGT